>JACCDV010850768.1_pt1 | contig 102606 bp, 114 predicted proteins | sample 7446131 | NCBI WGS metagenome assembly JACCDV01 (sample SAMN15323448, study PRJNA562643) | freshwater metagenome | isolation source: river surface water | place: USA:Blue River Watershed | collected 2017-08-17 | reverse complement strand
TTCAATCAAAGGTCATGCTGATTCAATCAAAGGTCATGCTGATTCAATCAAAGGTCATGCTGATTCAATCAAAGGTCATGCTGATTCAATCAAAGGTCATGCTGATCACGAGGTAAAGTCGCATTCAATCAAAGGTCATGCTGATCACGAGGTAAAGTCGCATTCAATCAAAGGTCATGCCGATCGTGAGGTAAAATCAGATTTTAACGATGCGTTTATAGATTTCTTTTTTATTACTTTGAAATATAGCAGTATTAGAGAAAATATAATCATAGTATTTATTATCTCTTAATAAATGTATCGCTGATGGATTACATGATAACCAGTCCCAATTTATTTTATCCTGATTAGTTTCTAATAAATGTATCGCCGATGAATTACATGATAACCAATTCCAATATATTTTATCTTGGTTAGATTCTAATGAATTTATTGCTGATGAATTACGTGATAAACAATACCAATTTATTTTATCTGGATTAGCTTCTAATAAATGTATTGCTGATGGATTACGTGATAATTCATCCCAATCTATTTTATTCAGATTAGCTTCTAATAAATGTATTGCTGATGAATTTTCTGATAACCAATTCCAATATATTCTATTCATTTTAGCTTCTAATAAACATATTGCTGATGAATTTCCGGATAAAAATTCCCAATCTATTTTATTCTGGTTAATTTCTAATAAATGTATTGCTGATGAATTTCCGGATAAATATGACCAATCTATTTTATCTAAACCAATTTCTAATAAATGTATTGCTGATGAATTTCCGGATAAATACGACCAATATATTTTATCCAAACCAATTTCTAATAAATGTTTCTCTTCAGCATAATCTGCTATGATATTTGCAATACAAGGAAGCATTGTTATGAAACGAAAAAACAATCAAATTTCAACTATTCGTCTATAAATTTCTTTTTTATTAATTTGAAATATAGCTGAATTAGAGAAAATATGTTTACTATATTTATTGTCTCTTAATAAATGTATCGCTGATGGATTACATGATAACCAATACCAATTTATTTTATTCGGATTGGCTTCTAATAAACATATTGCTGATGGATTATATGCTGAATAATACCAACTTATTTTATCTAAATTAGATTCTAATAAATGTATCGCTGATGGATTATGTGATAAATATATCCAATCTATTTTACCTTGATTATCTTCTAATAAACGTATTACTGATGAATTACATGCTAACCAATTCCAATATATTTTATCTGTATTATCTTCTAATAAATGTTTTGTTGATGGATTTTCGGATAATAGATCCCAATCTATTTTGTCCAGGTTAGCTTCTAATAAATGTATTGCTGATGAATTTCTGGATAAATGCCCCCAATATAATTTATCTCGATTAGCTTCTAATAAACATATTGCTGATGGATTTTTTGATAATATATGCCAATATATTTTATCTCGATTAGCTTCTAATAAATGCATCGCTGATGGATTACGTGATAACCATTCCCAGTTTATTTCATCTTTTATCCAATTCAGTAAATATGCTTCTTCAGCATAATCTGAAATGATATTTGCGATACAAGGAAGCATTGTTATGAAACGAAAAAACAATCAAATTTCAATCAAAGGTCATGCTGATCGCGAGGTAAAGTCGGATTCAATCAAAGGTCATGCCGCTCGTGAGGTAAAGTCGCATTCAATCAAAGATATAAATTGCGTTCAACTATTCGTCTATAAATTTCTTTTTTATTACTTTGAAATATAGCAGGATTAGAGAAAATATAAACATAGTGTTTATTGTCTCTTAATAAATGTATCGCTGATGGATTACATGATAACCAATCCCAATCTATTTTATCCTGATTAGCTTCTAATAAATGCATTGCTGATGGATTATATGATAACCAATCCCAATATATTTTATTCTTATTAGTTTCTAATAAATGTATCGCTGATGGATTACATGATAACCAAACCCAATATATTTTATTCTTATTAGTTTCTAATAAATGTATCGCTGATGGATTACATGATAACCAATTCCAATTTATTCTATCTTGATTAGCTTTTAATAAATGTATTGTTGATGAATTTTTAGATAAACAATTCCAATCTATTTTGTACGGGTTAGCTTCTATTAAATGTATTGCTGATGGATTTTCTGATAACCAATTCCAATTTATTCTATCTTGATTAGCTTCTAATAAATGTATTGTTAATGAATTTCTAGATAAACAATTCCAATCTATTTTATCTCGATTAGCTTCTAATAAATGCATCGCTGATGGATTACGTGATAACCAATTCCAATTTATATTATTTTCATCTATCCAATACAATAAATGTGTTTCTTCAGCGTAATCTGCTACGATATTTGCAATGCAAGGAAGCATTGATGTTAACAAAAAAACAATCAAATTTCAATCAAAGGTCATGCTAATTCAATCAAAGGTCATGCCGATCGTGAGGTAAAGTCGCATTCAATCAGAGATACAAAATTGCGTTCAACTATTCGTCTATAAATTTCTTTTTTATTACTTTGAAATATAGCTGAATTAGAGAAAATATAAACATAGTGTTTATTGTCTCTTAATAAATGTATCGCTGATGGATTACATGATAACCAATCCCAATCTATTTTATCCCGATTAGTTTCTAATAAACGTATCGCCGATGGATTAAGTGATAACCAATTCCAATATATTCTATTCATGTTAGCTTCTAATATATGTATTGCTGATGGATTACGTGATAACCAAACCCAATATATTCTATTCATTTTAGATTTTAATAGATGTACTGCTGATGGATTAAATAATAACCAATTCCAATCTATTTTATCTTGTTTAGATTCTAATAAATGTATAGCTGATGGATTAAATGATAACCAATCCCAATTTATTCTACATCTATTAGATTCTAATAAATGTATCGCTGATGGATTTTCGGATAATTTATACCAATTTATTCTATCTTGATTAGCTTCTAATAAATGTATTGCTGATGGATTACATGATAAACAGTTCCACTCTATTTCATCCTTTATCCAATCCAATAAACGTTTCTCTTCAGCATAATCTGCTACGATATTTACGATGCAAGGAAGCATTGATGTTAACAAAAAAACAATCAAATTTCAATCAAAGGTCATGCTGATCGCGAGGTAAAGTCGCATTCAATCAAAGGTCATGCTGATCGCGAGGTAAAGTCGCATTCAACTATTCGTCTATAGATTCCTTTTTTATTACTTTGAAATATAGCAGGATTAGAGAAAATATATTCACAGTGTTTATTATCTCTTACTAAATGTATTGCAGATGGATTGGATGATAAAGAAATCCATTTATTAGGATTAGCTTCTAATAAATGTATTGCAGATGAATTTCCTGATAACCAATACCAATTTACTTCATTCAAATTAGCTTCTAATAAATGTATTGCTGATGGATTTCCAGATAAATATAACAAACTTATCTTATCTGGGTTAGTTTCTAATAAATGTATTGCTGATGAATTCTCCGATAACCCATACCAATCTATTTTATCTTGGTTATTTTTTAATAAATGTATCGACGATGAATTACCCAATAACCAACTCAAATTTACTTTATTCAAATTTACTTTAACCAAATTAGCTTCTAATAAATGTATTGCTGATGGATTTCCAGATAAATATAACAAACTTATCTTATCTGGATTAGCTTCTATTAAATGCATTGCTGATGGATTTTTATACAAATATACCCAATTTACTTTATCCAAATTAGCTTCTAGTAAATGTATTGCTGATGGATTACATGATAACCAACGCCATTCTATTTTATTTTCATCTATCCAATCCAATAAACGTTTCTCTTCAGCATAATCTGCTATGATATTAGCTATACAAGGAAGCATTGTTATTGAAAAAAAATAATCAGATTTTAATCAAAGGTCATGCCGATCGTGAGGTAAAGTCGCATTCAATCATTCGTCTATAAATTTCTTTTTTATTACTTCGAAATATAGCTGGATTAGTGAAAATATTTTTACATAAACCATTATCCCTTAATAAATGTATCGCTGATGGATTGGATAATAAAGCAATCCAATTTATTCTACCAAGATTAGTTTCCAATAAATGCATTGCTGATGAATTTCTGGATAAATATACCCAATATATTTCATCCTGATTAGCTTCTAGTAAATGTATTGCTGATGAATTTTCTGATAACCAAATACAATTTATTTTATTCTGGTTAGTTTCTAATAAATGTATTGCTGATGGATTACATGATAACAATTTCCAATTTATTTTATCTTGGTTATTTTTTAATAAATGTATCGCTGATGGATTCTCCGATAACCCGTACAAATCTATTTTATCCATATTAGCTTCTAATAGATGTATCGCTGATGGATTCTCCGATAACCCGTACCAACCTATTTTATCTCTATTATCTACTAATAAATGCATCGCTGATGGATTTCTAGATAAACAATACCAATTTATTCTATTTTGATTAGTTTCTAATAAACGTATTGCTGATGGATTCTCTGATAACTCATACCAATCTATGTTATTTTTGTTTATCCAATTCAATAAATATGCTTCCTCAGCATAATCTGCTATGATATTTGCGACACAAGGAAACATTGATGTTAGCAAAAAATAATCAAATTTCAATTAAAGTCCATATGTATTGTGAAGTTGCGTTCAATCAACTGTCTATATATTTCTTTTTTATTGCTTTGAAATATAGCTGGATTAGAGAAAATATACGTTGTTTTATAGTTATTATCTCTTAATAAATGTATCGCTGATGGATTGTCGGATAAACTATAACATTTTATTTTATCAATGTTAGCTTCAAATAAATGTATTGCTGATGGATTTCCAGATAAATATGACAAACTTGTCTTATCTGGATTAGCTTCTAGTAAATGTATTGCTAATGGATTACAAGATAAATAATACCAATTTATATTATATGAATTAGCTTCTAATAGATGTATCGCTGATGGATTAAATTATAACCAATTCCAATTTATTATACTTTGATTATTTTCTAATAAATGCATAGCTGATGGATTACGAGATAAACAATCCCGATTTATATTTTTTGTGTTAGCTTCTAATAAATGTATCGCTGATGGATTAAATGATAACCAATTCCAATTTATTCTACTTTGATTATTTTCTAATAAATGCGTAGCTGATGTATTATGTGATAATTCATTCCAAAATATTTTATCCGTATTATTTTCTAATAAACGTATTGCTGATGGATTACGTGATAACCATTCCCAGTTTATTTCATCTTTTATCCAATTTAGTAAATATGTTTCTTCAGCATAATCTGCTATGATATTAGCTATACAAGGAAACATTATTATTAAAGAAAAAAACAATCAGATTTCAATTAAAGTCCATATATTGTGAAGTTGCGTTCAATCAACTGTTCATATATTTCTTTTTTATTACTTTGTAATATAGCATAATTAGAGATAATATTTTCTGTATAACCGTTATCTCTTAACAAATGTATCGCTGATGGATTGAGTGATAAATGTACAACAGTTATTTCATCCATATTAGCTTCTAATAAATGCACAGCCGAAGGATTTTTAGATAACCAACCCCACTCTACCTTATTCAAATTAGCTTCTAATAAATGTATTGCTGATGTATTGCATAATAATAATTCCCAATTTATTCTATCTTTATTCGCTCCTAATAAACACACAGCTGCTGGATTTTCAGATAACAAGTTCCAATCTATTTTATTAAAATTATCTCTCAATAAATGTATCGCTGATGGATTTTCAGACAACAATCTCCAATCTATTCTATCAGAATTAGCTTCTAATAAATGTATTGCTGAAGGATTTACTGATAAATATTCTGGAACTATTTCATCTTCTAAATATAGTTCTTCAGAACTAATTGGCAACCAAGAACAATCTATTCTGCTATCAATCCAATTTGGTAAATGTTTCTCTTCAGCATAATCTGCTATAATTTTCGCGATACAAGGAAGTTTTATTGTGTACATATTGGTAATTTCAAAACTGACAATTAAAAAAATAAATCAAAATTTAAGTGAAAATAAACTCATTATTACAATATACAACAGAAATGTTTATTTCGTCGTTCGTTTAATAGTTCACGATATATATGACGTGAATTGTGTTGAAATATTGCGGGATTATGTAATATTTTTATATCGCTTCGTAGAGCAGCGTTGTCTCTTATTATATGTAATGCTGATGGATTTGTGGATAAATCGCTACCATAGTCATAAATCATTTCATATTCTTTCTTAGATAAAAACAGTTCTATATGGGTCTCTATTATATAGATAGCAGAAGTATTAACCGACAAATAATATGCTAGTGAATCGTTATCAAATTTTATTAAATTATGTGGATAACTCGGATTGCTAGCTAATATTACTTTCGTGTCAAATAAATGTTTTAAATCAAACTGCGTAGACAGAAATTTTATAGAAGCAGAATTTTTCATAACTGCATTTAATGCATGTGTGTATCTTCCACTGATAATTTTCGTATAATTATCTCTTATAATGTGCATCATAGAAGGATTACTAGCTATCATTTCGTAATTCATTTCACGTAAATTATTTTCCAACATAAAAACAGCTGCGGGATTCGCAAATAATGTGGTTTTATTTACTTTATTTATATATTTTTCTATCAAATGCATTGCCGATGGATTTTCAGATAATTTATACCAATCCACTTTATTTAGTTTTTTCTCCAATATAGAAATCGCATTTGGATTTATAGATAATTCTACTGTTTCATGTAAATCAAAACCTCCATCTAAATAAAATATAAGACGATTCATTATCATATTCCACTTATTATTTTTGCTTGTTACCCAACTAAACATTTTATTTTCTGACGCATAATCGGCTATAATACGACATATAACTTTCGGAAATAGCATGTTACTCTTTCGCTTTTATATAAAAACGACCCAATATTAAAAAGGTTTCACATAATGTGTTATTTTAATAGGTGTATGATGCAATTTCTTTTTACTCTACGTTATATAATGCAAAAAAAACAATATTATGAAACGCAATTATTCATATCCAATATTAAGTGTGATTGTATAATCATTTAAATTCGGTATTTCAGGTACCGACGAAATGATCCATTCAAATGCGAGCATAACGTTTATGTTGTAGTATTCACAGATTTCAATCAACGTTTCAACAGTAAAATTACGACCATATTTTACGATAAATCTATGTATTGACATAGAATGTGATAATGCTATTATATTATTAATAGAAATACATTCATCCTTGTTAAATATACAAGTATCAGGTTCGTATTTGAAATTTGTTACCAACCATCTAATAATATCAGAATTATCAGTATTAATATCATAAATAAGGGAATTTATAAAATGATCAATTGTCATTTCGTCCATATTTTTATTGATATTATCCCAATCCTCTTCGTTGTTTTTAGCATCATGACTATTGATTATTTTGAATATACCAGTATTATGAATTAATATAAACATATCTACATGATTTACTTTATGTATATCGTAATAACATTTATTTTTAATATCATAACAAACAGAAATTAATTTTTTTATTATTGCTACATTACCATTTCTCATTGCTTGTGAAACGATTGTTTGGTAAAATTCATCATACACCGGAAGATTTCCCATATCTGTTATAAACTTTTCCCAAGCGATGTACATATCACTATTATATGTGTTAGCCATCAAGTAATTTAATTTTATTTTATTTTTGTCAATCATAGGCAATACGAAATCCATACCGATAACATCATTATCGCGCAAAGACAATGTATACATACTTTCCGGGTCATATTTTATATCGTTGAATGTTTTCACAAGATGTTTGTATACATTGTACGAAATTTCATAAATTGTATTACTATCATACCCTATCATAATATCGGTGCAATCCAATATGTATTTGACGCTGGAATATTTGCGATATTTTAAAGAGTCGATGAGGGTCTGAAAAATTATACATCTATAAATATTTCTGTAATCGATATGTGCAACATCTTGTGCGAATATGTTATCCGAAAACATGTGATACCTCTTTGCCTTGGTAAAACCATATATCTCTGCGTAATAATTATTAATTTCTAATTTGGCTTCAAATCTATAACTTATATATTTATAATTACGTTCTAATTCGTAATAGTTTCTATCATTATCTGTATCATGATTACATACTTCTCCGTGAAGTATGTAATATTTCGTTTTTATAAAAGTTCCATAACTGATATAGCCGTCTATTATCATAGACTTTAATATTTTTTTAAGCACATCTATACTATTATCGAATAAATCTGTTAGATAATCAATAGTTTCCGTATTCAAATTACAATTCAACGGTATTTTTGCCGATTTAGGCATAATATGCAATTTATTGTCATATATATACACAAATACTTTATGATGTATTGCGGTTTTATATTTTCTTTGGTATACAGCTGTTATTTTTTTTACTAAGTCCAAATTATTGTTGAAAAATGCATTTGTATAAATGGTAATATACTTTCTATACTTGATAGTATATTCTAAAACAATATCGTTATCAAATACATCTATCATATTTGATATTACTTTATCCGGATAAAGTAATAATTCATGTATTCCATATTTCGCATAATGTTCTTGTGTATGTAGATTATATACAAGATATTCGCATATAACACTGTTTATATCATCTATTAAATATGTACGGATAAATGATGATGTTGTTGGAATTACTTCCATTTTATTTAAAAAAAATAATCAAATTTCAATAACTATTAGTTATTATCGATAATCAATAATTTATATATTTCTTTTTTATTATTCCGAAATATAGCTGGGTTAGAAAATATACTATTCTTAATGTAGTTATCTCTTAACAAATGTATTGCTGATGGATTGAGAGATAACGAACTCCAATATGTTATATTTGGATTAGATTCTATTAAATAAATAGCAGAAGGGTTATGCGCTAATAAAATTTTTTCGATTCTATTATATTCATTTTCTAATAAATACATAGCTGCTGGATTATCGCATAAAAATAGCCAATTTATGTTATAATAATTAATTTTTAATAAACGAATTACAGATGGATTAACTGTCAACCATTCCCAATCTATTTTATGTAGATTAGACTCTAACAAATTTACGGCTGCAGGATTACTCGACAAAACTTTCCAATTTATTTTATCTATGTTAGTTTCTAACAAATACATTGCCGATGGGTTTTTGCTTAACATATACCAGTCTATTTTATTTGTGTTGAATTCTAATAAATGCATAGACGCATAATTATGTGATAAGCAATTCCAATTGATATTATTTGAATTGTTCTTTAATAATGTTATTGCTGATGAATTTTCTGATAAGCAATCCCAGTAATAATTGTTTTTATTCACCCAATCTAACATTTGCATTTCTTCTGCGTAATCTATAACGATATTTAAAATACAAGGATAAAGATTGCATAAAAACATGGAAATTTTGCGTGTTTCGACTGATATAGACCTTATAAAAAAGAAAACATTCAAATTTGACGAATAGTACTGTATAGAGGTATCTGAAAAGATTATTAGTAAATAACCCAACTAACTAGGTTTACTGTTTATTTTTTTCAACAGTAAACCTATTTTTTTGTATATATTATTGCTGGTGTCGTATTGATATTTTTGTTCTCTCGCTCTGCGTTTCATATTTTTGATAAACTTCTCCATTTCATCAACGCCTCCGCAATCAAATCCATCTCTAATTCCAAATTTCTTACTGAATATTTTATGTATTTTCATAGGGTTTATTTTACTATTTAATAATTTCTTTATTTCATTGCTATGTTTGTGTAATGAGCGAATTGTTCTGTCATTATATTGCTTCCATAAAGTTTCGGGATCTATTGCGATAGTAAATCCATGATCTACTAAATTAACCATATGATCCATACCTCCATGAAAAAAACCAACGAAAAGTATATTTTCGTTTTTCTCAATCAATTCGTTTATACATTTCCTATTTAATTTAGCAGTGGCAATCGAATACGCTTTTTGATTGACAACAGTATTTAAAGGGTACTTATTTAATATTTTTAACGAATTATAATCGTCTATATCGTCCGTGTCGATAACTGTTAACCATTTATGCGTGTTTTTTATTTTCTTAGCTAAAGTTGATTTACCAGATCCCGAAGGACCTGCTATGTGTATAATCATTATATATATGCATATTTATCTCGGGCATTAAAAAATATATAGGCGTTCTTTGAAAACTTATTTGATATATATGGCTGGATTCATTGATATACGTTTTGAATAAGTATTGTCTCTTAACAAATGTATTGCTGATGGATTAGATGATAACCAGTGCCATTTTATTTTAATAGGTGTTGCCTCCAATAATGAAATAGCAGCTTTATTACACGACAATCCATCCCAATGTATTTTATCCGCGTTATTTTCTAAAATTGATATGGCTTTCGTATTAGTAGATAATCCTTCCCAATTTATTTTATCAATGTTGTTTTTTAATATGCGTATCGCCGATTCATTAGATGATAGCCAATACCAATTTATTTTATCTTGATTAGCTTCCAATATTGGACTAATTGTCGGATTTAATGATAACCAAAACCAATTTATTTTATCCGTATTAGAATTTAACAATGAAAAGGCTGCCTCATTAAATGCCAAAGTAAACCAATTTATTTTATCCGGATTGGTTTCTAACAGATGTATAGCTGATGGATTTCTTGACAAATCAGACCAATCTATTTTATCTGGATTAGATATCAACAGTTGTATTGCAGATGGATTTCCTGACAAAATAGACCAATCTATTTTATCTGGATTAGATATCAACAGTTGTATTGCAGATGGATTTCCTGACAAAATAGACCAATCTATTTTATCTAGATTGTTTTCTAGTAATGGAATAGCAGAAGGATTAGACGATAAGTCTTCCCATTCCAATTTATCATCATCTATACAAATTGACATTCCATTTTTCTTTTTTACAGCCGTATCCATAATATACTTATATAAAAAAGAAATGTTCAACTAAAGTTACGATACAAAGTTGCGTTTAATAACAGTAGAGCAATCGTTTGTATATTTCTTTTTTATCACTTTGGAATATGGATGGATTACTACGTATACTTCCTCTTGGAGTGTTATCTCTTAATAAATGCATTGCTGCTGGATTACTGTATAAGTAAAATACATTTATTTTATCTATATTAATTTCTATTAACGAAATTGCTGACGGATTTGACACTATCATACACCATTCTATCTTATCCATATTATTTTCTAACAATGATATAGATGATCTATTACATGATACGTGATTCCAATTTAAGTAATACGTATCGTAATTCGATAAAGCGGTTATAGACGAATTCATTGAAAATGTATCCCAATCAACGTTATTTATATTATCTCTTAATAAATGAATGGCTGAAGGGTTTTTTGAAATCCACCTCCAATATATTTTTTTGATATTATTCTCCAATATAAAAATTGCCGATGGATTATAAGATATTACACCCCAATGTATTTTTTTGATATTATTCTCCAATATAAAAATTGCTGACGGATTACCGGATAGTGTACACCAATTTATTTTTTTGATGTTATATTTAAACAAATGTACGGCTGATTTATTACGCGATATATACCACCAATCTATTTTTTTGTAGTTATTTTCTAATAACTGTATGGCGGCTGTATTTTCTGATAACAATGACCAATTTATTCTATGTGGTTCGGATTCTAATAAATTTATTGCTGATTCATTGAGTGATAAATCTGAATAATCTAGTTCATGTTCTTCTATACATTTTAATAAACGTTTCTCTTCAGCATAATCCGAGATTATAATAGCGATACACGACGGTAATACAAATGAATAAGTAGAAGACATTGCTACAAAAAAAATAATCAAAATTAACGAACTAATAGTTTGTAGATTTCTTTTTTATCACTTTGGAATATGGATTTATTACAGTATATATTAACATATAGTTTATAATTATCTCTAAATAAATGTACTCCCGATGTATTTTCTAGTAACCACTTCCAATTTATTCTATTCGGATTAGATTCTAATAAATATATAGTTGACGGATTTTTCGATAAACGATCCCAATTTATTCCATTAGATTTAAATAAATGTATTGCTAGAGGATTGCCTGATAACTGACTCCAATTTATTCTATCTTTATTATCTTCTAATAATCGTATAGCTGAAGTATTATTGGATAAAAAGTTCCAAAATATAGTATTCGGATTATCTCTTAGTAATTGTATAGCTGACGGATTATTTGATAAATATTCCCAATATATTTTAGTTTGATTGTCTCTTAGTAAATGTATAGCCGATGGATTATTTGATAAATATTCCCAATATACGTTATTTAAATTGGTTTCTAATAAATGTATAGCCGACGGGTTTTTCGACAAATATTTCCAATATACGTTATTTGTATTAGATTCCAATAAATGTATCGCTAAAGGATTACTTGATAACATACTCCAATCTATTTTATCTCGATTAGCTTTTAATAAAGCTATAGCTGATGGATTTATAGATAACCAATGCCAGCTTATCTCTTTTTCATCTATCCAATTTAATAAACGTTTCTCTTCAGTATAATCTGAGATTATATTAGCAATACATGATGGCAATCCAGGATAAAGGTCATGCAATCCGGGATAAAGGTCATGCAATCCGGGATAAAGGTCATGCAATCCGGGATAAAGGTCATGCAATCCGGGATAAAGGTCATGCAATCCGGGATAAAGTTCATGCAATCCGGGATAAAGGTCATGCAATCCAGGATAAAGGTCATGCAATCCGGGTGAATATAAACGGACTATTGACATTGTTAATAAAAAAAATAATCAAAATTAATGCTACTTGCGTATAGGAATACATTTTACAACAAGAGATTCCAAATTTTGTATAAAATTTCCCGATGCATGATTCATATATATAATTTTTTGTAGTATTATTAATACTTGCAATGATGTATAACATACGATATTCCTCATATTATACTATTAATAACGCAATTTACATAAATCTGTGCCGTACAATTGTTCGTTAAATTCTAACATTCCTAAAGCCAATAGTAATTTTGCTACTTGTCTGCACATTTTATTGTTAACGTGGAATAGTTTACTACTGTAAATATTTTTCCATATGTCAATACTACTAACTATTATCGTTATAAATCGAGGTTCCTTCATACAAGGATATATATTATGTATGTATTGTGAAATACGCGTAATATTTTTTTTATCGCTGCTTTCATTTCCTAATATATATTTGAGATCATTATAACTCCGTTTTGTTTCATAACGATGGCGTATTAATAAACTGGTATAAACCATTGGAGCGGATTGTATATTTTCTCCTGAATTAGTCATACCCAATTTGTATAGATAAAGGAATTCATCAAATTTATCAATCGTTTCTTCATAGAGGAATTCATAATATGGACTCATTTTAATGATGATATCATATTTTTCTCTGATTATATTTGCCAATTTTATGCTATTACACAATTGTAATACAGAAATCGTTGATATCATTAACTTTGATACACAATGAGGAAAATTATTGATAATATATATCATTATTTCCTCATTCATACCATCATTAATTAACATAGATATTATAAATCTGACAATATCCTCACCATATATATTTATTAAATAAACGACGAATTTCAATGATATATTAATATATAATTCGGAAAATCTATCAAAATTAATACTGTCTTCAGTGAAAAACAAATACTTGGTTAAGTAAATATTATCACTAGTATTATATTTTATATGTTTGAATTGTTTATTGTTGTTAATGTAATATTTAAATGTATTCAACGTGGATTTCTCGTTAAGTAAACAATATGTGTATAACACTAGACGCGTATCTCTTACCAATAACATCGGTATGTATGAATAGTCTTTTTTCTGAATAGAAATCGTTAATAATTGTTTTGACAAATTAAAATTATCTTCAATATCATTTTCCTCCAAATGATTCATTATACAATCACCATTATCAATATCATTCCACATATATTCACACAATAATTTATCAACGTGTCTATGTTGGTATTTGCTTTCTAAAACACCATATGATATTGCACTATTATTATCATCCAATAGATAATCTGTAATAATATCACATATAACAGATACGTTTATGGAGTCTAATATATAGTTATATGTAATGGGAATAAGTTTTTTCTGACTCATTGTTAAAATGTAAAAAAAATCAGATTTCAATCAAAGAGTATGAAGGTACGTTTATTCAACCATATATTCTAGTATAAGTATCAAAACATCAGAACAAAGGTATATATATTCGTCAAGTATTTTACTTTTCAATAGTAAAATATGTTGTTTTCTATCGTTTTCAGAATCCATAATGTATCTCGTATTGTCATTAGCGAAATCGATATAAGCAGGTCCATCAATACGATACATTTCGCCACGAATATAATATATTTTTATATATACTTTATCATGTACATTATATCCAATATAAGCAGGACCATCATCCCTATGTGTTTTTCCGTATTCCATCCAACATTCACTTTCTATATCATCGTAACAGCACTCTATTATAGCAGGTTTCCCTATTCTATGTATTTCGTTATTTAGATACCAAACTTTTCGTTCAATATCGCCGTTTAAGTCATAATATATTTCTGACGGAATATCTTCATTAGAAGCAATACCATTATGATACCATTTTTCTCTAGTTGGTTCTCCTGACTGAACATCTTTTACAATTTCCGCAGGACCATCATCGCGATGCAATTTTCCGTGTCGATACCATTTAATTATTACTGTATCATCTTGTAAACAGTATTTTGTATGAGCAGGTCCATCATCTCTATGAAAAACTCCATCAACAATCCATTTCTCTAATAAAACTTCGTTATTAGAGAAATTTATTACTGTATGTACGAGACCAGATTCTCTATATAATTCCCCATTTTGATACCACATTTTTGTTATTTCTTCGTCATTATGATCAGTTTCTATTACAGCAGGAAGATCATTTTCCCGGTGTAAATAACCATATAAATACCATTTTTCTTCGTTGTAATTATCATAAGTAGTAATTTCAGATGGTCCATCATCGCGATGCAATTTTCCATGTTGATGATATTGTCTGGTCATAATATCACCGTCTTCAAAATATTTTATTACTGTTTCTGTACCATCTTTTTTGTGTAGTTTTCCGTTATGAAACCATTTTTCAACTCTTATTTTTCCGTTGATATTTTCATAATAACCAATATAATATGAATCTTTTCCATTTACCAGTACTTTAGATTTAATATTTCCATTTGCATAGTATTCTATATTTTCCATGTTTATACATATAATATAAATCATATTTTAAGCATCAGTACATGATGTATATTGTGCTTTTGCAGCAGTGTATAATACAGGGACAAGATCTCTATCGAAATTAGGAGTAGTTAAAGGTGTCGTTCCTAATGATGCTTCTATTGTATAACTATGTAATGGAGATCCTAGTTCGTTATCATACGTGTTTTTATTGAAATATAATATAACGGTACCTGAAACCTTATATGTGTAGGATGTATTAGCTATAACAGTTTCTTTTTTGACTTCAGTATTCCACATAATGGTAGCATATGCTCCTGTGATTTGTAAATCAAAAGCTGATATTGTTATCGTATCGTTAATTATAAATCCCATGTTTTATATATAACACTCAATTGAAATTATAGAACAAAAAAAACATACACGAAATCTGTCAAAAAAAAAGACATGTATAACAACTCCTTCGAAAAAATTACAATACATTTGTAGTTGATTGAAAACGCATTTTTGCTGTATTATATAATAGCGTAATTTTATTACTCGTAGCCACGGTATTGTCAATATCATCAGACCCAGCAAAGGCAAATACATCATATGTTTGTATGGGTAATTTACCATTTTGGTATGCTGTACGACTTGTGTAAACGTATAGAGTAGTATATACACAATACTTGTACACGTTGTCTGGAACTGTCCAATTCTTTGATGTTTTAAACCCGGCTTTTATTGTAGCATAACATCCCGTTTTTGTTATATTATATTTTGGATAAGTATGATTACTATCTATTGTAAATCCCATTATATAATACAACACTTATATTTTTACAAGATATAACAATCAGACTAACGGCCATGATAGGATTGTTTGTTGATGACCACAATTGCTACCTGAAGTAAAATTACCAGTAAGACCGTAATATATTTCTATTGTACCAGTATCATTAACAATAGCGTTTCCTATATCGCTAGTAGGTCCATTTACCCATATAACATTATAAAATGGTACCGTAGGTCTATATCCTGATGGTATTGTTGATATCAGATAATAGGAAGTAGAGGATGCAGTTTCGACAATGTATGGCAATGTTATAAACACAAAACCATGACGTCTACAATATTTAATGTCAATTGAACGAGAAAAACATCCTGACACGGTTAATGTCCATGTACCGTTTGCGTAAGTAGCATCCGAAATATCTCCCGCAACACTAAGATCACCAACAGATACGGCCACATTTCCACTCGTGTCAATGGTCAAATGATCAGTAGCCGTTGTATGACTGCGTACATCAGATGTATCTGACAGACAGAATTTATATCCGACTGATGATAGAAATTTAGTATTCGAACTAAATTTTTTAACCACTCCCCATCTATGAGATCCACCAGCATCTATAGTTAAATAGGAATCCTCTCCGTTAATAGCCACAGTGCGAGAAGTTGTTGCAGAAGCGGATTGTGTTCCTGCCAATAATTGGATACTAGGATTTGTTGATAACGATACTTGGCCGTCTGTCGACGAAAAAGTTGCTTCTAGACCGTCTTTTCCTACATATGTATGACTGGTAGATGGGTTATCTCTACCTATATATAAATGTTTTCCACCAGTGGCTTGATTAATATTAACTCCATTTGCCCAGTGAACACAGTCAAAAACGCTAGTTAATCCTGTTCCAGAATTCCAAAATTTCCACAAAGCACCGCCTGCGTTTATTTCAAATGGATTAGTTGGCGCAGATGTGTTTCCGACTCCTAAATAACCCGCAGCTGTTCCAAGAAACAACGTATTCATTGAACTAATAGTACCACCTGTTGTTCCAGCCATTCCATATAAACCAAATGTTGCAACACCTTTGGCAAATCGGAACGCTGAAGTTGAACTTAATACCTCGTTAGTTCCATCATGATACATATCGAACTTTAACTGAATATTGTCATGTGTGTGTGGAAATAACTGCATACCAGGTCTAGCATCACCAGTATAATACATAGTCATACTAGGTCCATTTGCTACGTTTCCTGATGTTCCTTGTATAGCTAGCCTTGTGTATGTCGTACTGCCTCCATTTAAAGATAATTTTCCAAATTGAACAGTACTACTAGTAGCAATGTCTTGAGGTAAACTAAATGTTGGATTACCACTAACTCCTGTTCCGTTACTAATACTAACTTGATTCGTAGTACCAGTTAACGTTCGAGCTCCGACTGTGCCGCTACTAGCGTATAGCATTCCGGATAAACTGGCTACTTTCAAAGACGTTAATGTAGTCAATCCATTTTCATCAACTATTAGATTTTTCGCTTGAGCTCCAGCAAGACCGGTAGATATAAAAGCTTTTCCGGCTCCGCTAGAAACAATTGTACATCCAAAACGAGCTCTATCATTACTATCCGCAATATTTGTTCCATGATTAAAACCTATCCACCATTCATCGTCAGCGGTATTATTACCATTGGCTAATTTCACTAATCCTGTAGCTGTAGCAGTTGAAAAATATCCTACAATAGGATTTGTTGATGTGGCGGCTAATCCAACTCCTAATTGTCCAAATCGTACATTACTAGATGTAGCAATGTCTTGAGGTAAACTAAAAGTTGGATTACCAGAAATTCCATCTCCATTTGAGATACTTATTTGATTTGTAGTACCGGTTAATGTACGAGCTCCTACGGTACCACTACTAGCATATAGCATTCCGGATAAACTACTGACTTTTAAAGATGGTATTGTTATTACTCCCGAGGAATCCAATGATAAACCAGTATTCCAGTTTACATCACCACCTGCAGCGCCAGCATCTCCATAAAATATATAAAATGTATCAATTATTTTGGCTATACTATAAGGTATACCAGTACTGCTTCTTTTCCACCATGTACCATCATGATACGCCCCAAACATTGAATGCATATAAGCAGAAGTTAATACCTGTTCTTGTCTACAAATTACCGATTCTCCTGTGCTATAGTATGATAATCTTGTATTATTACCTCTTACTGCTAAGTCGGAATAATCTCCGCTTGCTCCGTTTATGAGTAATTTACCAAACTCTACAGTACTACTAGTAGCGATATCTTGCGGAAGACTAAATGTTGGAGCTCCGGAAATACCATCTCCATTACTAATACTAATTTGATTTGTAGTGCCGGTTAACGTACGAGCCCCAACAGTACCGCTGCTAGCATATAACATACCAGATAAACTTCCTATGACAGCACCCCCATTAAATGTAGCTGTTGATGAAAACGTAGCACTAGTAGCAGATAAACTATCATTTAAATTAACTGTACCATCAAATTTACTATCACCTGTAATTGTTAAACTACCTGCATTAGAAATACTAAATGAATCAGCAAATGTTAAATTAGATCCGAGTGTACCAACAGCATATTGAAAAGACAAAGCGTCCGAATTTTTATATACTCTAAAAGATGATCCTGCATCTGAAGATTTCCAATCAGTTCCATCAGTAAAAGCGTCAAACGCTAAAGCAATATTATCATGACCCCAGGGTATAATAGAAATTAATGGATAATTATCCAAATCCGTAGTAAATTGAGCATGAGGTCCGTTAATTGACGTATTTGTACCGTGTATAGCTAATTTTGCCAATCCAACCGTTTCAAACGGAACTGTACTCGTTTCTAAACCTAATTTACCAAATCTAACAGTAGAACTAGTCGCTATATCTTGTGGTAAACTAAATGTTGGATTTCCAGAAACACCATTTCCATTGCTAATAGATATTTGATTAGTAGTTCCAGTTAATGTTCTTCCTGAGAATGTACCTGTACCAGTACGAGCCATCATTCCAGTTGTGGAAAAATCAGAATCGTAAACGATGTCAGCAGTATCAGCCAAATCTGTGCTATAAGCAGATCCAGAAATAACACCAGCTGTTGCAACTAATACACCGGAAAATCCTGTTAATGTTAATCCAGCAAATGTAGGACTGTTGGTAGTATTAATACTTTGAGGTAAACTAAATGTTGGATTTCCAGAAACACCATTTCCATTACTAATATTTATTTGATCTGTTGTTCCAGTAAGTGTTCTTCCTGAGAATGTACCTGTACCAGTACGAGCCATAATTCCAGTTGTAGAAAAATCAGAATCATAAATAATATCTGCGGTATCTGATAAATCTGTAGATGCTAATGTTCCCGTTGATAAAACGCCTGCTGTAGCTTTGACTACTCCAGAAAATCCAGTTAGCGTTAATCCTGCGAACGTCGGACTATTAGTTGTATTAATACTTTGTGGTAAACTAAATGTTGGAGCACCAGAAATTCCATCACCATTACTAATATTTATTTGATCCGTTGTTCCTGTTAACGTTCTTACTCCAACAGTACCACTGTTAGCATATAACATTCCCGATAAACTACCTATTACGAGACTACTTAGTGTAGTTACACCAGTTGCGCTCAAAGAAAATCCTGATGTAAATGAAGCTGTTCCTCCCGCGGTTCCTGTCGCGTATTCCATAGATAAAGTAGAACCCTTACTTATTCTAAACGCTGTTGAACTGGATAATATTTCATTTGTACCATTGTGATAATTATCGAATTTGATTTGTATATTATCGTGAGAATATGGCATTATTTCTAATAATGGTAATGAATCTGCGCTAGTATAAAAGAACATGTTTGGACCAGTTGAAGTATTAGTATCAACGCCGTATACATTAATTTTACCAGTATCATATGAAGTAGATGATGTACCTGCTGTAGCTTTTCCAAAATGAACTACACTATTCGTATTTATATCTTGCGGCAGCGATAAAGTCGGATTTCCAGATACGCCATCACCATTAGTAACCGTTATTTGATTGGAAGTTCCTGTAATTGTTCTAGCCCCTACATTACCACTACTAGCATAAAGCATTCCCGTTAAACTCGCCACCTTTAAGCTATTAATAGTAAAAACACCCGCTGAAGATAAACTAAGTGCTGTTGACCAGCTAATAGTGGAACCAGCAGAAGATGAAGCATAATTAACCGCTAAAGCTGATCCCGATTTTGATATTTGTACAGGAAATGATGATCCAGCTATCCAATTGGAATAATCAGAATATGCGTCTATAGATATACAAGTTGAATCGTGAGAATAAGAAAGAATTTGCATTGCCGGTCTAGAATCTTGTGAAGTTACAATATTTAACGCAGGAGCTGAAGATGAATTAGTTGTACCATAAACCACACAAGTTGCTATTCCTGATGACGGTGTACTACTAGTTGTATTAATATATAATTTACTGGCGATATTACTATAACCAGAACCTAAATAAAATAAAGTAGATAAACTAGTAGATCCAATAATACTTATCGCGTTACCTCTGGCGATTTCAAAATCGGTACCGCTTCCGACTTCTATTTTTGTATTGCCTCCGTATCTCTTGACTATACCCCATCGCAAAATAGATCCAGTATCGACCGATAAAAACGAAGATTCTCCTTCTATATACATACCTTTTGCTGTTGTTGATATAGCAGATCTCGTTCCCAATTGTAACTGAACCAGAGAACTTATGGGCGTTGATCCTAATCCTAATGTTCCGAACTGAACATCACTACTTGTTGCTATGCTTTGTGGTAAACTAAATGTTGGAGCTCCAGAAATACCATCTCCGTTACTAATATTTACTTGATTAGCTGTTCCTGTCAACGTGCGAGCTCCAACTGTACCACTACTAGCATATAACATACCAGATAAACTGGCAACTTTTAAGCTGGAAATATCAAAAACCCCAGAAGAACTAATACTAGCGGCAGTAGTCCATGAAAAACTGGATCCAGCAGTGCTGGCCGAAGCGTATTTAAAATTCAAAGCATTGCTAAGTTTTGTTATTAAAAAAGGTGCTGAAGTTCCACTACGAATCCAGTTTGTTCCGTTGAAATAACCGTCGTATGATGTGTATATATTATCAGTATCCCAATTTAAATCCTGTTTTATCGGATGCGTATTACCATCTACGTAAATTGCTGTATTTGGTCCAGTTGAGGCATTTTCAGAAGCACCACCGATAGAAAATTTAGCGTTTGTTAAACTTCCAGTATTCAATAATAATTTTCCAAATTGAACACTACTCGATGTGGCAATATCCTGCGGTAAACTAAATGTTGGATTACCAGAAACACCATTTCCATTGCTAATACTTATTTGATTAGATGTTCCTGTTAATGTTCTTCCTTCATAATTATTAGCAGATGTTCTTGTCATGATTCCTGTAGCGGAAAAATCGGAATCAAATATAATATTACTAACGTCTGTTAAATCAGAAGTAGATATTGCACTAGCTGACAAAACACCAGCGGATGACTTCACGATGCCAGAAAATCCAGTTAGCGTTAATCCTGCAAATGTAGGACTATTAGTAGTATTAATACTTTGAGGTAGTGATAATGTTGGATTCCCGGAAATTCCATTGCCATTAGAAACGCTAATTTGATCAGCTGTTCCTGTTATTGTTCTTTCTGCATATGTATTTGTTCCAGTCCTAATTAATATACCTGTAGTTGAAAAATCGCTATCCATAACAAAATCAGCAATATCACTTATATCACTAGAGGATATTTGCCCAGCTGAAAGAGAACCAGCACTAGCCAAAACAACTCCTGAAAATCCAGTTAATGTTAACCCTGCGAACGTTGGACTATTAGTAGTATTTATGTTTTGTGGTAAACTAAATGTTGGATTACCTGTTCCATCACCATTAGCAATACTAATTTGATTAGTTGTTCCAGTTAAAGTTCTAGCAACAGGAAGACCAGAATTAATAGCAACCATACCGTTTGATAACATAGATAAATCAGTCCCACCTATTTGAAACGTACTACCAGAAGAATTTCTACGATACAAAAGTTTCGACACAGAATCAAAGTATAGTTTTTGAAACCCCGCATCTGGATTTGCCGCAGAAACCAATTCTGGTATTTCGAATGAATCCGTATATTTTGCAACGATATTATTACCGACAGATACCGACATTTTCCCATCCGATTCCAAAAACAATCCCGTGTCAGGATCATTTTCAAAAGCAAAGCCAGGATTTATAGAAGTACCATTTTTTGTATGTATATTCTCAACATAATGCGACATATTATATATTGTTAAACATATTACATTTAAAAACCTTGAGAACAAAAAAAATGAATATTTCTCCAAACATATCAAAGAAACTATGTTTCTTAGTATCAATAACATGCACAAATATGTAGATAAAACGGAATTTCTTAAGTTATCAAAACGAAGACCAGACAATTTATGTCATAAACGCGAACACAATTTATTATTCGCCATCAATGCATTTGGTAGAATACTTTATATAGACAGTACCTTGTTTGAAACTACTCGTATATTATTGGAACATAAGCATCATCCCAATAATTTGATAGCTGTATCTTGTACATTTAAACAATCTGATGAAAAAAAATCGTATGATACTATACAAATATATCCTCAAAAAATAAACGATTGCATTTCTGAAATTCTTAGACAACCTATACATTCATCGTATTTAGACTCGCATAATTCCTTACACGAATCTAAATCCTCTATCGGAAATGTGATTACGCATTTATTAAGACAAGATATCGATCAACAATTAATTGCTATGACTACTGCTTATGTACCGAGAAATATACATAAAAACATCAGTATTGACGAAGTTATTCAAACCAATTTCAGTTGGTTACAAGCAAGATTTAATGAGAATCAATGGATTATTGAATGTCATTATATACGCCAGTATCCAGGTACCAGAAACACAAAAATGATTTTTCAAATGTTCAGACTACAACGATGCGTATCAGACCCTTCCAATCAAATGTCTTGGCAGCCAACCCAGTAACTTTTATTAAAACATTAGTACCGGATATGACGGAATTTATATCCAACCCATCATCATCGCGAAACATTTTTTTTGTATCCATAACACCTATACGTATTATAGTACCACTTTGATTTCTATAAGCACCAGATATTTCGAAATATCCACCAACAGTACCAGCTATATCAGTGCGAATGCAAGAAACGAATGCGGCAAAACCGAAAGTAGTACCACTAGACATAGATTGTGTATGTATTGTTGTAGCTGTTGCATCAACTGTACTAACCATAATTTCTGTATCACCGGCTCCGGATGCTGCTATCGCATCATCAACATATTTTTTATTCGCAATATCATTATCATTAATAACTAACAGTTCGTAATTTGATGTTTCCGATGTTAATAAACCGTCTTCATCAAAAGTAAATGTCCTTCTACCAGCGTTAGTTATTCCTATTGTGTTTGTTGACGGTCTATAAAAACCGGTGTCTTTATCTCTATCAAAACTCATTGATGGTGCTAGCATAGACCCATCGTCGGCAAATACTTTTCCTGTTAATTCTCCAAAATAAGGGGTTGGTTGTAATGATGTTTCGTCAGCCATTATATATAAATATATTTAATATATATCAGATAACGACATACTCGATGTTCCAACTCCGTCTATTTCTCCCTCTACATCACGTTCCGTAATTTCTATTCCACCAGATACACCAGATTTATTATCTAATTTATATAAAACGACACCCAAGACAACAAATATAAGAAATATTAAAAAATACAATATGTTATTATTAACAACAGGTTGTGGTTGAACAGGTTGTAAAATACCATCCGGTGTCGTTTCGACGGAATCACCACATTTCTGTTTAATAAAAGCACTGACGATAGCATTATTTTCACCATTTGAATAAAAATTCTGATCACAAAATTGCACACTGGGACAATTTATTGTATCTCCAAAACGCGATGGTTTATAACCATAACTTTGACATGTAGGATTAAAACAATACGGACTTCTTTTATATATTTTAGATGCTTCGGAATCATTCGGATTTTCATCTGTGCCGGTTATACATGAACACAAATCATCACCTGGATAAGTTTCGCAATATGTTTTCATAGTTGCATCGCATGCACCGCCACGTTCCCAATATTCGCCACAATACTCTCTTGGTGTAATATCATTTTCTACTGCAAAAACATTTCCGGTTGCGCTTCTAATTTCATCCTGAACATTATATGGTTTTAAACGAGGGTCGTGTGCACAGCAAAGTTGTTGATATGTTGTACTCTTTGCGATTTTATTTTCATGATATTCCCTTAATAATCTATCTCTAATTGCGGCAACTTCATCAGCTGCATTTGTAGGAGATGAAGTTGGTTTAGGCTGTTCTTTATCATTACTACTGCTATTACTACTACCTCCTCCGGTATTAATTAATCCACCTACTGCAGATCCAACCAAATTAAAAGGTGTATTAAGAACACCAGAAACAGTGCCTGAAACGGCACTTAAAACACCATCCAGACCTCCTATACCTGTATCAGGTATATCTGGAAATCCGGGTATCGCAGAAAGTATCGGTATCGAAATCGCTCCTTCTTTAGGCATTATATTATATTGCTTATAATTTGTAATAATTATCTTATTTTCGTATTAGCTCTATTTTCCATAAAATGTGCCCCATAAATTAATGCACAAATAACAGCTATTAAAAATATAAAAACTCGCGATATTTCGTCTGATACAAACACGTTTTTCACATCTATTTCCTCCAATGCTGGTAAATCACTCTGTTTTATCACAACATAATCACATACTTGTTTTTTATCCAACGAAGTTTGGTTATATGCCATATTATTGCAATTACTATTATAACAAAACATATTGTTTTTAATTCTTGCAACGGCATCCGAATCCGTTGGTAATGGTGCTTGCGGTAAACATGCACATCGCGGATCTTTTTCATCCTTGCAAAGATTATTATAAAACACATCACATGCTTGGGATGAGCCCCAATACATTCCGCAATATTCATTTGGTCCTATTTCGGGATCAAAAACAACTCCATCATCACTAATAAAAACAGGCCTTAGAACTTGTGCTTTAACACAACAATCTTTTTTATTTGCTATACGATAAGAATTTTTTAAAGATGTATTCCTCGCACTAACATATGCTATACTTTCATTGAGAGCTATTATTTCTTTACTTATTCTATCATAATTTTCACGTAATAATGCCAACGCTTTTGTTTCACCAATATATTTATCCAGTATTATTTTTGATTGTGCTCTAACTAACTTTATATCTTCGGAAAGTATATCGACTGAAGAAGTGTACGGCCTTACATACTCAACTATATCTTTTGCTCTATGTTTATCTATACATCCTATATTTTCAACATCAGGAATAGGACCAATAGCCATACCTTCTAGTTTGAAATTATCCAATTCTCTTTTCATATCTGTCAATTCCTTGTGTTTTTCCAACGCTTTTTTGACCGTTTCTATCATTGCCATCTTTTCATTTTGTACAACGATATATTTTTCATCATACTCTGCTATACTTAATTTAATAGCCTCGTATGTATTTTTTGCATTATCAAATCCCTGAACTAATTGTCTAGCTTGAGTTACCAAATTCTTTGCATCTTCTGATGGTAAACATCCACTAACAAGGCCTATATCTATTAAAAAATCTGCCAATGTTTCCATTGTTGTTGAAAAAGCCGTTTCTGTACCATGTTTAACTGCCAAAGCAGCATCTATACTTGCATCTCGTGCTTTTATCAGTGCATAATTACCCAAATCGCGTGCTTTATATGCCGCATTTCTAGCTTCATTAGCCATTGCTATAGCCTGATTAGCAACCACTTTTGAATTTAATCTAATAGACTCACTTGCTAATCTAGAAGCCTCTGCAGCTTTATTAGAGGCTTCTATAGCTAATTTTTGTGATTGATTAGCTAAATCCTTAGCCTCTTCTGCTACAATAGTAGTTTTCTGCGCTAAATCACCAACATCATTAGCGATTGACTTGACTGATTCCGCTGCTTTAGTAGCTTCAGATGCCGCTGTACTAGCTAGTTTTGCAGCATCATTAGCAACACTAACAGCTGTACTAGCTACAGCATTAGCGGCAGTAATTGTAGCGTTTGTTGCTGTATTAAACGCAGATACAATACTATTACCAACACTACTAACGAATGAAAAAAAACCCATTATATATAATTAACAAAAAAAATATGCTATAATTATCTAGTTAGAATAACGGATCTATCATATAATGTTAGTTTCATATAAACTGGAATAACATATAAACTACCTACAGAATGCCTGTTTTCCATAATATCACAATATATTCCGTTAAAATTGTTAAGCGTATATCGCTTACCGGCTCTTTCCATTATTCTTACATCTCCTATTTTATAGAATTTTATCACCTCATTATTGGATTTATATTCTCCATCAAGGAAAGCATAATAATATAATGTCCAATAAGCTATCACGACTAATACTATTATCAATGCTATTTTAATAATCCTATACATCTATATATATTTAAAATATGATTTTTTAAACATTTAAAAATGCATTACGAAGGTATTAGTGAAAGGGACCATATATTAAAAATAGTAGAGAAAATACATCATATACAAAATGGATATTATTGCAACTACAACACGAAACAAATGTCTGATTTGATCGATTCAATGCGGGAAAATCCGATTATATATCATATGGATTTATATGACGGTGAAAACACAATAAGACGAAAATTTCGTACAGAAATAAAAGAGGAATATATTAAAATATTTACAATACAAACAGCTATAGGAGTAATATTACCTTTTTCCAATTTCTTATTATTAGAAAATTATGAAACACCTATTTTAATAGACGATACTACCTATTCTGATATATCGTTATTATATTATACGAGAAAAGTAGATTTCTCTAATGCATATTCGTTTCTCGCCAGAATATTATGTTTAGCGTTTTACTATGAAATATATTCGATCACACATTACAAATTACTTTATCACATTGCGTTTTTGCATGTAATAATGCTATTGACATTTATGTATTTAAATAGATACAATGTTTATTTTAATGCAAATACTAGATTTAAAAAATTTATATATATACCTTTAGTATTATTAGGAATACGCGTACGCAGATGTTGCGATTATACTATTTTAATATTACTAGCATTAAATGTATATTACATTTTAAATAACTCAATATTAAAATAATGTATAATGGAAACAGACGATGAAATATATGCGTTTGTATTCGAAAATTCAGATACTACAAATCTTCGTAAATCTATAACAGATAGATTATTTTATAGTAATTCTGTTTATATTAACGGTTGTTATGCATTGAACGAAGCAGACAGTGAAGATCAGGTTAAAAAATGCGTTTCGTATTTATTTAAACAATTCATCAGTGAAAAAATAAAGAGGACAAATAAATCAAAGATATTAGTTAAGTTGAATGATTTTGTAGAATCTTCTCTCGACTTTTATGTAGTCCTCAAAGAAAAAAATATGACGAGTGTTCCTATGTTGTTATACGATAAGTATGACATAGAAATATTGCATAAAGAAAACAATAGCATTACCTGTCAATTTTTTATAATCGCGTCATTTTTATTATTAAATGGATATGTTTTATATATGTTTACTGCGTCATCATACGGTACATAATACGACTATTTTGCGGAACGCCATATGTCATATTTTTTTCTTCATCATAATCATATATATCATATATAGGTCCCATTTTTTTTCTTGCGAGGATAGCTGTTTCCATTTGAAATAATGCCATAGGTAAAGGCATCTCGCCAACTCCTATACATGGAACTGGACACATAACAGTTCGCATTGCCGTTTTTTCCAATAGAACATCCATACAAGATAATACAGCGTACATATAATAATATGCATTACGAGAATTTACTAAATTCATTGGCACGGTCATTGTTGGCGCTAACACTAAATAGTTTGGTTTAGTATATCTAATCTCCTTGAATTTTTGCATTTGCATTTTTTGTAGATTAACTATGCAATATTGTCCTATAAGTATCTCGCCGTGATAATTTGTTTTAATGATATTATATATGTATTCTTGTAAATCATTGCGACCAAGATTTATGTAATAAGCCATATCAATACCACCTTGCAATTCACCAAAACTGTTGGCTGGACTAATAACAACGTCATATTGTAAATCCTTTATTGATTCAATACGCCCATTTTTAATCCTTCCAAATCTTGATAATTTACTAATATCGGATTCAAGGCTAGTAAAAGTAATATCCATTTTTGATTATATATATAGATTATAACATGATCCTGTTTAAAGCAGTTTTTTCATTAATAAACGTTTTAACTATTTTCTATGTGTGTAAACAAATAAAATATATAAACGGTATTAACAATGTGTTATCATTGGCTAAAAATTTTCAAGCTATTATTATTCGACTTCCTATGCCAATTAGCCCGGTTATTACAGTGTCTTTTTACATAATTCTATTATTATTGATACTATTGCTGGCCTATACAATAACATATGATTATATTCCAACAGAATCATTTCGAGCAATACAATTCCTACATTTATTCCTTCCTTTTATTCCTATACATATTCAAAATGATTCATTATATAAAATATTTGGTTGGAATGGAAGAAAACCTTATAATATTTATCCGTTGTCTTTAGTACTTATACCAATAATATACATAAAATATTTCGAGATACCGTTAATTACATTCATCGTTGTCGATGCTTTCTTATTCTTTCGATCTATTAAATTCGTGAAACGTTTACTAATTAATCAAGCACCTTTTGCTACAGCAGATTTGTATCTAGAAGGAAAAACAGCGTATGAAAAGATAGAAGCTTCAATGAAACCATACTTATTACATTCACTAGCTTCATTATTATCTGCTTACATTATACCAGAGATATGTATTTTTATAATTTTATCGGAATTAATACTGATACCGTTTCTAAAAATTGATAATAATATAGATACGATGCTACCTGCTTTGCCACCTAGTCCGATTTATTCTCCTCGTGAACAACCATCTGTACCTCCATCGTTATCAGATATTAAATCTATGTATGAAGAAACGGATGATTTCGATAATTTTGACGACATGAAGCATGCCATAGATATTCCAGAAGCGGAATATTATGAGATTATAAACTACGATCCACAAATTACGTATCATAAAACTCGATCGGATCAGTATAAGATAGTTGTTAAAAAAGTAAATGATTGTATTGAATTTATAATCGTTGAAGATATATAATGTACACCATTTTAATAAATAGATTCCAGGAGGAAAATATAGCTCTTTCTTTTGATGAAAAACAATACATAATGGCAAACGTATCAAGTCTACCAATAAAACATGTTGACACCGTTTATGATACTGTAAAAGATCGGATTTTAATTAACAGAAGAAAAATAAAGCAGTCTACTAAATCTGTTGATTTACATGAAATAATAAAACAAGAATTGAAACAACCTATTTCTGGTGCTGCAATGAGACGAGCGTATTTCATATTGGACAGACGATATCATAATAGATCTAAAAGCTTCAGTTGGGATTTAAAATCTCTTTCTATAAATAGTATCGAAAACGTGGTTGGTGCAAAAATGCACCCATTTCGGTTTCCATATACGGAAACAGCGATAACGTTTCCAATGAGATTATCTATTAATATTGAGGAATTTGGTAATCAAGCATATATGTCCCAAGTGAAAAATTTCCAGTTTATTTTTGAAATTAAAAAAGAAGGCTCGGGTACTGAACCGTATCAATTAATAGATACAGGAGGCGCATATTCCGAATTTTGGTGTTCATCACCTATCAATTCTTTGGATAGTATTACTATAAATTTTGGTAATCCATTTAATAAAATAACGCTTGATCCAGATCAGTTATATGCAACGATAAGTGCGGATGGCGCACAAACATTACTTACATTTACTCAACCGCATATGTTATTAACAAACGATATCGTTTACATAGAGGATTTTTCAACAGATAATCCTGAGGATTATACAGAGGAAGCTTTGTTAAATAGTGTATATGGATGGAAATTAGCATCTGTAACATCTACAACAGCACATATTGATGTGGATCTCAGTTCTTTAGCCGGGTCTATTATAAATAATCCTTACTTAATATATTTTGATAGTAAACGTTTTGCTATTCCAATAGAAATATATTATAGAATATAATGGATCATAATATCATTGAGGCAGTGATAAAATATCACGATAGCGAAAAAAAAATTATATATGAACAATTGATACAACATTTTCCACCACAAACCATCGCTAAAATCATTAATGTTATTAATCATATTACTAACGGTTCTCCTTTAATACCATCATGTCAGAAATATATTGATATTATTTCTAACGCTTCTCTCATTTAAATCTCAATGTCTGAGTAAGCCAAACAAAACATTTCAAAATTTAATAACATATCGCGGATAGGTTCTATTATTTCACAAAGTGTATAAAATAAACATGTCTTCAAATCGTCTTTTGTGATACGACCATTTTTCCACGCATGTTCTAATTCATCGTATGAATCAAATATTACTTTTTTTCCAAACGGATAGACTATGTATTTACATATTGATAACGCTGGAGTTTTCTCCATATTTCCGTTCTTTTCCGTATAACGCATATTGTTTATTTTTTCTCGTATTTCTTCGTTCGTATCCGATAAATAAATATAATTGAGATAATCAGTAAAATTAAAACGAGAGAATTTTGGTAGCACGGGAGTCAGTATATAACTGCATTTTTTATAACCGAGTTTTTGTATGTATCCACTTAATGCAAATATTTTTCGTTGATGTACATTGCCTATTTGTATATCTGCATCAAGCATAGTTTCGTCTAATATTTGTAGTATTGGATACATTGCTTGATTCAGACACGGTTTAGATGTTTTCATATCTATCACTGAAGAAGATGCATCTAATGCTTTATTAATAGAAATGTGGTTGAGTATGCGATACATATCTATCATATAACGGCGGTCCATTTGTATATCACTTCCTTTTTCAAAGGAAATTTTATCTGGATTTATACGTAGAATTTTAATTAAGTAAGTAAATAAATGCTCATATACAATACATTTCTCGTCCGTCATATCTTCTTCATCGTCCATTTTATTTAATAATGCATGCGTATCTGCCAATAATATTTTAATATTAATATTGAACATAGATAAATCACGAATTTTAAGCAACGGAATTAACATTTCTATGTGAGGTTTATGTTTTGGTTCTATACCCCAATAAGCGTACATTTTAACGTTATCAACTATTTTTTGACGTATGTCGGATAACCCGGACACTTCTATAGTGTTCTGTGTTATTACCTCCATTCATATACTTTAATACATTTATTACGCTTAAAAACAAATTTATTGCAAATACCATCGACCCAACGAAAGCATTTACCATGTCGTAGACCGCGATTGAATGTAGATATTTCCTGTATAGATCCGTCATTATATCGTCTAATAAATGTTCCGTGAAGTTTTCTCTTTCTATAATTTGCCTCTTCAATTACAATATTTCCATTATATTTCCTAGTATGTATCGGTATATTATTTATATAGCATCCGTTTTTATCTACTCGTACCAACATTTTTTTCATATGATAGAATAACCAATGCATTATATGTATTTATTTTCATAATAATTAGAGAAAAACAAATATATCATTCAATGCTGAAGTCAAATGTATATTACGATTCATCTTCGCATTTTAAGTATATCTGTTTTAATTTTTTTGATTGCATTTTCAAGTAAATTTATTCGCATTTGCATTTCATTTATTTTCATAGTTGTTTCTCCTTTATACAAACAATGTTTCAATTCTATGTTGTTGTATTTTGCTTCAAGTAAATCATACTTAGCAACTAATTTTTTATCCATCATATTTTCCATAGCAGCCTGTTTTCCCATGATAATATTCATACGAGATTGTAATTTTCCCATAAGATCCGTCTGTTGTTGATTAAAAAGCATAATGGAATTTATAAGTTCCAATATCTCATCAGTATTCGATTCATATGAAGAACTCACGCTTACATCATCCGTATTTTTATGTGTTTCCATGTACATATATCATTAAAATATGAATTTTATGTACTGGTAATGTATTTACTATCGTTTAAGGATTTGAGTAACACTAAGGTAGAGATATTTATTAGTAGCTACTCATGTTCATTAAAATATGGCATTTGTGCTGCGGATAATTTACAAAAAGAAGTGATATTAAAAAAAATATTTACCTATCGTAAATCATTGTATGATGATTCATACCATAATAAAAAATGTGATAATTTGTGCGATGTCGATAAATGCATATTTGTACTAATTTTAACTATTGAGTTTCCAAATATAGATCATGAAAATGTTAAAAAACATATTTTAAATTACAAAAAATACAATCATAATTTATCATGTGAATTCCATGATATAATTAGAACTCCTTTTACTGTAGAACATGAAAGATATATGAATTATATACATGATATTATGTCTGATATTATAGTAGATTTTAATACAGGAACATATAGTATAAATTTTAAGTTACCGTTAATAAAAGTATTAAATAAAATAATATTGGATTATTATGGTGATACTAATAGATTATCGCATTTTAGATTTCCATTCTAATTTTTTTAACGAAAAAAAACGTCAGCGATAGTATTGATTACTAATGAAAACTGAAAACATATGATTATTCTTAACTTAATAATGAATATTATTAAACGAGAATTATCATATAAATTAATCACGAGAGACTTTCATCATAAAATACATATTCGTCAACACGATTGTTGTTTCTTAAACGGTACTAAATGGGAAATATTTAGTATAAAAGATGTAATATCATATTTATTTATTCGCCATACATATAGTAATACTAACTACGAATCACTTATAAATCAAGGAATATTAAAATATTCTGAAGATGAATATAGTCGCATTTTCTATGAAGAACAACATAATAAATGTATAGACAATTTAAAAAATATTACTGATAGTTTAATAGTTTTGATTCTTTTACAGGAATTTCCTAGTTTAAATTTGGTGGATTTAGAAAAACATATTATTAATTACGACGTTAATAAACCTCATTTTGTTGGTAATCTTGTTAATATAATTCGCACGCCTCTATCGATAGAACATGATGCGTATATGGATTATATACGCAAACTGATGTCGGATATAGTAATTTATTTTGATGAGCAAACGTATGGAATAAATATTCGGCTACCGTTAATTGATGATTTAAATAATATAATATTCGAATATATGAAGTAGATATAAAAAATGAATTATAATTCCAAATTATAATGGAGATATCATTAACGATCAATGATGTTTCATTAGATGAAACACAATGGGATAATAATCTTGTACATCCTCGAGTGAAATCTGATGTTTCCGATTTGAAAATATCTTGGGGCAGCTCAAAATGCACTGTTTGTGATGATGATTTGGAATTAACGATTTATAACAAATTTACGTTTGATGGAGATGGATTCTTTGATTTCGCACAACACATATTAACACAATTTAATAAAGAAATCTATGGTACTAAATTAATATTAACTATTTGCTTTACCGAGAATGATATTGTATATGCATTAAATATTGTAGATGCATATTATTTAATAGAAATAAATTACGCTGATAAAAAACATTCTATATTTACTGAATATTCTGATATTAATAAAATTAGACGTTTATTTATTACATCTGTATTAATGAAGGAAAATTATAGAGGTATCGATCATGATATTATTTATAACCATTTTATAACCGAAGAATACAAAAATATAGTATATACACCAGATGTATTGCGTTTAATAAATCAAACAATAAATGATGACCATGAAAAATGTTTGGCATATATTGTAGACTTGCTTAAAAATATATCTATTGATCTTGATAAAGCTTCTTATACGATCACAAATTAATTCGAAAAATTGAATAATATTTTTTTATAACAATGATTTTAACCCTAAAGATTATAGATGTCGATTTAAAACCAGAGAGATGGTATAACGGGCTAATATACCCTGGTATAATTCATAAAAGAGGAGATTTAATTTTTAAACTTAATGATAGCATTATGCGTATTATTAAATGTGATGCCAAACTAGATTCATTTTATGAAATTGGAACAAATTTTTGTTGGAACGTTATAGTTCTACTCATGAAATTTTATATGGAGGACCCAATTAATAAATTAAATTTGGAATTGTATTTCAATACAACGGATGAAAAATATACATTGAGTATACCTGATCCAAACATATTATTATATGTAGAACATGGTAATCAACAACACAAAATAAATTTTAAAATATGTGGAATCGATAAAATCCATCGTTTATATCTATCGATGGTATTAATGAGAGACTACCCAACTACTGTCAATTCCGGTATTATTTATTATCATTTATTAACTGATAAATATAAACAAATATTATATTCACAAGAATTAAAAAACATGATGATAGAATCCAAGGAAATAATATATGATCATGAAAAAAGCATGGCTTATCTTAGTAATTTTCTAAAACCAATGAAAATTAATTTAAAAACTTTACAATATAGTTTAGTCGCTCCTGTTGTTTTACCGATAGATTTATTAAACCTTGTATTCAGTTATCATTCACACTTTTAATATTTTTTTTTCATTGAATTAATTCATAATATTCAACGTTTTTTTCTATCATGAAAAATGATTTTTTAAGTATCAATAATCAACATATTATGGAATTTATAATAGAATTTGATTGCATGCACGGTAAAAATTGCACCTCTAAAGAGGAAAAAGATAGTATGTTTAAGAAAAATATCATAAAAAAGTTATGTTTCGAAGTAAAACAGAACTCTGTAATATTAAAGTTTCGAACAGATATTTGTGATACTATCAATGTACTAACAATAACAAATGATTTTGAAAAATATACAAGTTTTTATTCATTAAAAGTATTACTAGATATTTTTGCATACAACACTGGTATATATATAAAATGGGGGAATCCTACATATTGCATTCGAAATATGTATATAAAACAATTTAAATGCGTGTTTAATTTTACGTATGATTTCGATTTACATATAACAAAACCAGATAATTATTTATCGTATTCATATAACCATGATAGAGATAATTTGAATGATTTGAGTAATTTCTTAAGGAAATTATATATAACATCCGTGATTTTTAAAGAATTTCCGCGAATGAATAAAACATTGATATGTAACCACTTTTTGAGCAATTTTTATCTGAATACAAAATATTCAAGTGATGTTATGATATTTGCTAAACCTCCTTACATATATGATCATGAAATATATATGAAGGAATTTAAAGAGTACACAAAAGGCTTGAATTTTAATTTGGAACAACTAACTTATAGAGTAAATATAGATATTCTTATATTACCAAAAGAAATTTGCAACATTATTTCTTCGTATCATGAAGTATAAAAAAATACTATATACGATAGAATTATATACATGATAAGCTGTTTGATGAAGGATATATAGTATTTTTTTATAAAGTTCAGTAATTTCATTCTATGCATACACATTTATTCGTAATAGAATAATTAATCGAAAAATGAATAATTATTTTCAATAATGAATTTTTCAGTCAAATTCGATAAATGTGTATATATTAGAAATAATGAAAAATATAATGCTGTGATAAATATTATTATAGATGATAATTCCGCGTCTATTACAATTGAAGGTATAAAACATGATTTGACAAATTATTTATATTACGATGTTTGTAAATATCAGTGCATTAACATATTGAGTTCATTATTGTGTTTCCGATTTACGGAAGACTCGTATTTTGATTCTTTAGATATAGGAAAATATAGTAAGCAAATTACATTAAATAATAATGAAAAAATTATATTGGAGTGTGGAGAATTTTATATTATTTCCGATGGATATATAAAATTCTACTATGAATACCCTGCGCATGAAAAATATATCAATCCTTTTAATTTTATTCGTAAGTTATATATGACAATGATAATAGTAGAAGAATTTCCTTCAATTAATAAAAATTTATTATCATGTCATTTATTAACAAATAAACATATTTATTCTGATTTCGATAATGATACAAAATTATTAGCAAGGAAAAACACTAAACACAATCATAAACTATACATGGAAGAATTATTAAAACACATAGCTGATATGGATATAGATTTAGACAAATTCATGTATAGTATAAATGTGGGAAACGACCGTCTTCCAAAAGTTATATGGAATATAGTTAATAGTTATATGGAAACGCGATAGATATTAGTGTAGAATTGTATTTAAATAACCGTTTATGTTTTTTTAAATTACTTTGAAATATTGAGAGAAATATATTATCTATCCGACCTAATAAACGTTTTCTATCCTGCGTAATTTGAAATGACTTTAACCAAAAGATCATTAATATATTGGTACAGTAGTTCTTTGATAAATGGCGATGTTATCTATACCACCAACAATAGTATCTCCATGTAATTCACAATTTAATGATTCACCTTGTCTAGCAAAATTTTTATCATTACCAACTCTACATTGTGCTTTTCCGAATGTATAACTATCTCCGTATTTCATCCCGTAAGAATTGTATCCAAGATCAGACGATTGATCTGCGCATTCTCTGTTGTTTAAAATGCCTAAATTAATAGGCATGATATCACCATCATCCATGTAGCATCCTACATAACTTCTTTTTTCGTCGAATAAATATTTGGAAGGCATAACAGGAGCTTCTGCTTCATCCATTGGAAAATACATACCATAATCGGATCTTATTTCATCCAAATTATTTCTATTTACATTATTTTTAGGTGCTTCCGTAAAAGGTATTTCGTCGTATGTTACTGTATTATCTACAACATCATTTACCACTTGTTTTCCTGATTCAACTCCGCTACTAATTACTTGTTTTCCTGATCCAACAACATCATTTACCACTTGTTTTCCTGATCCAACAACATCGTTAATTACTTGTTTTCCTGATACGCTTCTTTTATCTATCATCAACAATAGTATCGCAATGTAATTCATAACTTGTTTTCCTAATTCAACTCCGTTATCTACCACATCATTTACTACTTGTTTTCCCAATCCAACTACACTACTAATTACTTGTTCTCCTGATCCAACAACATCATTCAAAATGACATTTGCATCATTTTTTTTCACATGCCATAATAGCAATAAAAAAACTATTATCCACACGACAGTAGACATTATATTTTTGATATTATTATAAGTAAAAAAAATATGATTTACCATAATTTGTTGCTGATATTGAAATCTATAGACGATGGTTTATAGATGCATTTATATTTATCATGGCCTCACGTACTTTGATACATAACAGGGCATACGCAATTAACAACAGTTTTTTCGTCTCGTAGGAAACTCAATAATGCGAATTTGTCTTTTTTTTTGACGAGTAATGGATCTCTCTTTAGAAGCGGTATAAATAGACAAATAAATTTCACATCTTATGGACAGCATATTTGAAATGATAAAAACAACTCATGAATAGATGTTATGTATATAAAACTTGTACTTGTTATCAGGATATTTTTCATGACGTTAATAAATATCATTTGAGTATTATTTTATTGTTAAATAATGGAATTGAATATTACTTTTTATGACTCCAAATTACGAAATAAAGAAGGTGAATATATTAAGAATATTGATAAAATAAATTGTACTATAAACGAAATATCAACATTACTTTGTATCACTGATACCAAATATGATGTGACATCACAGTTATGTAATGGCAATTGTAAATATCACTGTATCAATATACTAAAATCGTTATTTAATTTTGATTTTATAGATAATATGTATAATAATTCGTCAGATGTGAACGGATACGTTAAAAAAATATCTTTTTCTAACGGAAACATACATTTAAGTCGCAAAAAATTTACTATAGTTTCCAATTCTCCATTTCCTTTATACTATCAATATCCAGAACACAAAAACGATTTAACCCCCTTAAATTTTATCAGAAAATTGTATTTAGCGCTTATTATTTGTGAGGAATTCCCCCGTGTAGATAAATTATTACTATCGCGTCATTTACTCACAAATAAATATAAATATACGGATTTTGACGGCGATATAAAATCATTAACACTGGATAATATTAAATATGATCATGAATTGTTCATTTCCGAGTTAAATAAACATATTGACGGTATGATTATTGATACGGCAAAATTTAAGTACAAGCTGAAAGTGGGGAATAAATTTATGCCAAATGTTATTTGGGATATAGTAAATAGTTACATAGAAACTCGATAATGTGAATTTATTTGATGCTCCTAAGTGTTATAATCATAAAAAATACATGAGAAAAATAAAAACATTATTGTTAGACATTTATGTGGATTTTTATAAAATTAAGCCGTCTATTCCGTTACCAAAAGTTTTGGTTAACGTAGTGTATTGTTATTATGGTAACTTTGTAAGATAATAAAATTGATTTTACATTTATATTCAACAATGGAATTTACCATAACTATCAAAGACGTCGTTTTAAATGACGGGGAAAGATGGAATAATGGTTTAATCCATCCAGATATAAAAAGTAGTGTTTCTGATATAAAAATATCATGGGAAAATACATATTATTTAATAGTTAAAGATGATGTAAAAATGAAATACTATGACGAACAGCTAAATATCAGAATTTTTTATTCTTTCGTACAATGTATGATGAATAAATACCTCTATGATATAAGAGGATTTGCGCAAATACATCATCTTATTACCGAAAAAGACGGTATAAAATATCAACTAAATGTACATAGACCTCATTATATCGTTGATATTAAATATAACGATTCAACATATATTTTGGATACCGAAATCGATGATATTAATAAAATGAGGAGTTTGTATATCACATCTGTTCTTATGATAGAATATCCCTCAACTCTTGAATATGATATTATTTACGATCATTTATTAACGGAAGAATATAAAAAAACGGAATATTCTCGAGAATTAAGTCATATATTAAATAATTCGTCGAATATTCCTATAATTCGCGATCATAACAAATGTCTAGAGTATATTGAAAATTTACTGACGAATATAAAAATTCGTATAGAAGATAATGCTTATGATGTGAATATAGAACCGCCATTAACGAGTGATTTAACTGATCATATCACTGAATACGCGTGTATGCGTTAATTTTTTTGATACAAAAAAAATGATTTTATATTTTAATATAACAATAATGGACGTAACTATTACAATTAAAGATGTGTCATTAGACGCAGCCCTATGGAAGGACAATTTAGTACATCCCGAGTATAAACATAGAACTGTCGCCGATTTCATCGCATTATCGTATAACGCGAGTGTTCCTATTAATGAAACGGATGTGAAAGAACCTCCCGTATTTTTAAATTACAATGCAGAAGATGATAATTATTTTATATCTTTAATAAAGTCAATACTGGGAATTGAAATTTATAAATTTTATAAAAAGGCAACCAAATATTATATGGAACAAACTTTTCAGATAAAAAGCGGAGATCTATACACGTTATATGTGCTTAACCCGCGTTTTATTGTTAAAATAAAACATGGTATTAAACCGCCGTATATTATAGATACGCATATTGATGGTATCGATAAAATTAGACGTTTGTTTATTGCTTTTATCCTGACAAAAGAGTTTCCAACGACGATAGATCATAATATTCTTTATTATCATTTATTAACGGACGAATATAAAAACATAGAATATCCTCAGGAATTAAAAAACCTTGTGGTGTCTACTTCGATGATTTACAATCATGAGAAGTGTTTGGAATATATAAAAGGGTTCATTGATAATTTGAATATTAACTTGGAAAATGTAATGTATAGAATACGCGTTGATCATACTTTGCCAAAAGATTTAATGAATATAGTATTGGATTATAATATCTGATTTTTTTATTCATTAAATGAAAATTGATTTACAAAGACACAATAATAGTGATTAGAGCATCTGTAAAAATGGATGTAAAAATCGACATAACTTTAACTATTAAAAATGTAGTGTTAAATGATAACAATTTATGGCGCGACAATAAAATACATCCCGATGTGATAAGCAACGTTTCTGATATACAAATAAAATGGGATTATGACGGATTTCTCGTAGTTAGAGATAATGTCAAATTGTATATCAATATTCACAAATTTGATAATAAAACCACATATATTTTTATGTTAATTAAAGTTATTTTAAAAAATTTTACGAGAAAAAAAAACTGTATATATATTGTCTTCGCTAAAGGGCGAGACGAATATTCCTTATATATTCATAACGCTCGTTATATTTTTGATATAAAATATAACGATTCTACATATCATGTAGATACGTTGCAGTACGGAGCTTCTATGGGATCAAATGAAACGCTGGACAAAATTAGACGTATATTTTTAACATGCGTGCTATTAAGAGAATACCCTACAACTATTGATTATGATATCGTTTTTAATCATTTATTAACTGAGGAATATAAAAAGAATGAGTATTCGCGCGATTTGCTGGATATATTTGATCCTCCAGTAATTTATGATCATGCCAAATGTATACAATATATAAAAAAATTATTACTACCATTACACGTGAATATGGAAAATGCTTTATACATGAGAGAATTTACAGGTCCATTACCGAAAGATTTAATGAATATAGTGATTTGGTACAATTTGAACCTTGAGTGAGTTTTTTGCGCGTTTTGTAAAAATTGATTCACAAGCGAAATTACTTAATAATGTGAATTTATATTATGAACTTGTGATGAATTTTGATTTTTTTTTCAATAAGTAAATGGACGAATTACATATTCAATTTAGTAACACGACTAAAATGACAGAAAAAAAAACTGGCTACGAACAAAAAATTAGACCGGAAGCTGTTATAAAAAACAATACGATAAAGTTTATTGCGAAAAATCATACATATGATATATCAAAAAATATAGAGTTACGTTATCTCTGTAAATATCCGAGTATAAACTTACTAGCAAGTTTATTACTTTATCACGAAATGGAAAAATTTATACCAGAAGGCGATTTCACAAAAGCTGTCAGACTTATTTCAACGGCAGGTTATGAGTTTCTCGTGGGGTTCGATGTTAATGTGGAATCAAAATCAGGCTTAGTATTTTCTTATCATTGTAAAAATGGAAAAGATTTCCTTAATATGTTTAAAAGATTATATGTTTCGCAAATAATAATTGATGAATACCCTTCTATTAATAGACGTTTATTATGTCAACATATAACCACAAATAATTATTTGTATACTGATTTTGATGAGGATATGGCGTCTTTAGCAAAACCGTCATTATTTTATAATCACAAAGAATATATGCGTTGCTTAAAAAAATACACGTATTATATGGAAATCGATTTGGAAATGTATAGATATAAGATAAAAATAGAAATACCAAATATTCCAAAAGTTATTTGGTGTATAGTTTCTGATTACACAGATGTAAATCGTTAACACTGTTTTTTTCGTATGCTATAATAGCAATAGACATTATAAGTAAAAATATGATTTACCATAATTTACTAGTACTATTAAAATCAACAGACGATGGTTTATAGCCGCATTTATATTTATCATGACCTCGTGTACTTTGATACATAACAGGACATACACCATTAACAACCGTTTTTTCGTTGCATGGTAAATGGTCAAAACCTAAAGCATGACCGAACTCATGGTTGATAACATATTCACGATATTGTTCGAGATTCAAACCGGACTGAGGTACACCTTCCCAATTCTTTTTATTTATAAATATGTTTTTACGAGGTCCGCCGTATTTTGTGATCGAAAATCTTATGGGTGATCCATCCTCATAGTATTCTTGTTTCTTTTTATAGCTGCTATCGAAAAACGAATCTTCCACTAATTTAATATCAACATTAGATTCATTTAACGTTTGTACTTCCTCTATTTCGAATATTTTTCTCCATTCGGTATTCGCTAATATTTTTGAACACTCGCGCTTAAACGCAGCATCATCGTTATATATGAAATATCGAACTTTTGGTCGAAAATACCATACCAAAAAAATCAACAAAACGAAACCTAGTATTAATTCATACATATATGTTTTGTATTATAAAATTTGATTTGGAAAAAGAATATAATTCGATATGCCTCGTATATGCCGATATGAAGATTGTAAGAAACGATCAAATTACGGTATCGAAGGGTCTAAATTAGCAGAATACTGTGTTAATCATGCCCCTGAAAATTATGTAGATGTCGCGAATAAACGCTGTAAGCATCCTAATTGTAAGAAACGATCAAATTTTGGATTAGAAGGGTCTAAATTGGCTGAATATTGCGTTAATCATGCTCCTGAAAATTATGTAAATGTAGTAAGTAAACACTGTAAACATCCTAATTGTAAGAAAATACCAGTTTACGGCTTAAAAGGGTTTAAATTAGCAGAATATTGTGCTGATCATGCTCCGGAAAATTATGTAGATATAAAACACAAACACTGTAAACATCCTAGTTGTAAAAAAAGACCTAATTATGGATTAAAAGGGTCTAAATTGGCTGAATATTGTGCTAATCATAAACCGGAAAATTATGTAAACGTGAAAGATAAACATTGTAAACATCCCAATTGTAATAAGTTGCCGTCTTACGGCATTGAAGGGACTAAAATAAGAGAATATTGTGCTGATCACGCTCCAGAAAATTATGTAAATGTAAAAAGTAAACACTGTAAACATCCCAATTGTAAGAAACATCCAGTTTACGGCTTAGAAGGGTCTAAATTAGCAGAATATTGCGTTAATCATGCTCCTGAAAATTATGTAAATGTGAAAGCTAAACGTTGTAAACATCCTAATTGTAAAAAAATACCGTATTACGGCTTAGAAGGGTCTAAATTAGCAGAATATTGCGTTAATCATGCTCCTGAAAATTATGTAGATATAAAACATATACTTTGTAAACATCCTAATTGTAAAAAACGACCGACTTACGGCTTAGAAGGTACCAAATTAGCAGAATATTGCGTTAATCACGCTTCTGAAAATTATATAAATGTTGTAAGTAAACGCTGTAAACATCCTGATTGTAAAACACAACCGAGTTACGGCTTAGAAGGGTCTAAATTAGCAGAATATTGCGTTAATCATGCTCCTGAAAATTATGTAGATGTGAAAAGTAAACATTGTAAAGAGAATGGTTGTAAAAAACAACCACATTATGGTGTAGAAGGAACGAAATTGGCTGAATATTGCGTTAATCATGCTCCTGAAAATTATGTAAATGTAAAAAGTAAACATTGTAAACATCCTAATTGTAAAACAAGACCCTGGTATGGCATGCCCGGATATTCGTCGGAATATTGTGCGAAGCATAAAAAAGAAAATATGGTTTGTTATTCCGCAAAAAACGATTCGGCAGAGGTAAAGCTGTGTTCAATTTGCGCTATAAAAATACATTATAGATCAAGTATGTGTAAGGGTTGTAAAACGCATTCGAAATCAGGCAGAACATATAAAGGTCATGTAAAAGAACTTGCTATTAAGAATTTATTAGAACAACAAAACATTGAGTTTATACACGATAGAATAGTTGACAAATCATGCTCGAGAAAACGACCAGATTTCGTTATTCAAACTACATGGGGCGTTATTGTGTTGGAAGTTGATGAGCATCAGCATAGTAAAGGCTATCCATGCGCATGTGAATTATCTCGTATGAAACAAATATATATGGATCTCGGTAGTGAGCGTGTTATGTTTATACGATATAATCCGGATGAATATAAATCGGAAGATGGTATTATGCCTGATTATAAACGACACGATTTTCTGGTTAAATTTATTAAATCCCGTATGAATACAACAGAAATAGAGTGGAATTTAGCATCTGTATATTTGTTCTATGACGGTTTCGTAAAAACAGCTGTTGATACAGAAACGTTTAATCCATATGAAATAATTGATACGCCTTATCCTGAGGATAGTTAGATTAATCTTATTTTATTACATCCTTTTATTACATAACTCCATTTCATAACTTCATTTATTACATAACTCCATTTCACAACTTCATTTATTTCACAACTCCATTTTATTACATCTTTTTATTTCTCATGTATATGTCTAAAGCTTCCATTAATAAAACACCGAAAATACTTCCTGCTGCCCCGAATATCATATTACGAACAGCTCTTGATTTTTTTTCAGCTATAATAAACGCAAAAATTACAAGACATGATAATAGTATTATCTTTTCATTGTAGTTATCCATTATATATCATGTATTATAATATTATTGAAGAACTACAAAAGACAAAGAAAATGTAAAAAATAACATGAAATCAAATAGTCGACAAAAAATAACATGAAAATAGTCGACAAAAAAAGTGACAGCATAAATAGCCAGCGAACCCCAAAAGGAGAACTCTGGCTAAGTATACCCGCCCCCGGTTGTGCGAGGACACGATTTTTGTCGTGTTGGGGGAGTAAGGGTAAAGGTGTGTGCTTAGTTAGCGGTATTACGGGAAATTTCATTTGGAACTATCCCGTGATAGAATTCTTGGCAGTGTTTAACGTGAGACGCATTGCCACTATTTCCATCAACCGCTAGATAATCCCTGCATTCGATTCCGTACCGACATTTCCTCAAAACTGGTTGTTCTGAAGAATTTGTCGGATTAGGAGGATGCAAGAATCCCTCTAAATGCCTCTTGGATTTGTTTGTACAGCGAGATCCAAAGCGACATTTTTGCAACACTGGGTGTTCGTACTTACTAAGATGATTTTTATCAGTCTTTGTACAAATACCCTTCGTGTGGTAAAAGCATACCGGCTTCTGTTTCATTTCGGCGGAGACCTGAGGGGCCTCCAAAACAGCAACCGGTTGACTAATCTCACTCACTTTGATATCTTCCTGAACAGCCTGTGGCTCAGGAGGAGGTAAAGTAAGAATAGTCGATGCTTTCACTACAGAAGTAGTGTCGCAGGGATGGTAGAACAAATCAGTATGCTCTTTGCATGCAAGATTTCCGCACTTTGACCACGCTGGGCAACGCTGACGACCTAAGTCATCAGAGTCAACCGTGTGATCGAAAGTACAGGTAGCCTTGCGATTGCAATTCGCACCGAATTTGCACTTCACAGGACCACTTGAATTCTTCGACGACGCGCTAATGAGACGCGTTTTAGATGATTTCGAAGTGGTTTTAGAAGGCTTTTTCGGCGCTAGAGCTCCATCCCGAGGGTGGGTGAAAATGCAATTTGGGTAAGTGCATTCATCACCATTAAGGCAAGGACCACTTTTCTTGCCTTTTCTACCAGGTTTACGAGTGTTGCCACTCGAGGTTGGAGAAGGATTGGGTACCTTCTCGTCTCTTTTGGGAGCTTTTGGCTTCCTAGGAGATTTCCCGGATTTAGTTTGAACGACATCCTGTCCAGCGCTAGAAGCGCCTGGCGGAGCAGTTGTTTCGTTCGTATTACGAGATGGTTTGATTCCCATCTCGTCTTCCAAATCAGCAAGTTGCTGAATCAGGGAAGCACGCAATTCATCTTGTTGAACCTGGGGAGATAAATCAGCCCACGAAGGTTTAGATGCAACGATTGGGATCGCGGACATTGTTTTACTTCGATGTCTGGAAGAGGGTTAAATAGCGATCGAAAAATCATTTTTTTTTATACGAATTTAAAATCGCATGAAAAAATGGTTGACAAAAAAAGTGACAGCATAAATAGCCAGCGAACCCCAAAAGGAGAACTCTGGCTAAGTATACCCGCCCCGGTTGTGCGAGGACACGATTTTTGTCGTGTTGGGGGAGTAAGGGTAAAGGTTGGCAATTAATGATAGTATTTGCCCAAGTGCGCTACGTTATGCGGGGACAACGTTCCGTGATAAAGCTTCTGATAAGCTCTGCATTTGAATCCGTATCGACATGGCTTGGTTGGACCCATGGTTGGCATGCGAGGCGGATGAGCGAAACGTTGAACGTGAACGGCATGATGCATATGATTGGGATCCAACATGCGGCAATCAGCACCGTATTGACATGGCGGCAACGCTTTCGAAGCAAAAACGGGGTGTTCGAAACGTTGGACGTGAACGGCATGATGCATATGATTGGGATCCAGCATGCGGCAAGCAGCGCCATATTTGCATGGCGGCAATTTCTTGTCATCTTCATCAGGCTCCGGAACAATTTGGCAATGGGTAGCTGGCTGATGATCATGGCTAAAGACAGAGCGATGAAGGGGATCGTTGATGGCACAATTACTTCCAAGTAGACATTTTTCAACTCGATTAGTCATTTGGTAAGATTCTTTGGTAAACAGGGGTGCCGGCGTTTGTTTACAGAATCAAAATAGCAGCAAAAAATTCATTTTTTTTCTACGTAAAAAAATCACATTTTATATATCTCAATAAGATTCAACACAGCTTTCACGATTCTATCTTTTGAATAGATACAGTATTCTGTATATGAATGCTGTGAAAATTTCTGTGTTATGTTTTTATGCTTAATAGATAGCATTATTTGATTTGTACTGATACGCTCAGCATTTATATCTGATAATTTAAGTTTTTCGAGCAACATTACGAGTGCTTTTGCCAAAGCAACCTTCGTATAGAAGTTCAATTTATCATATGTGATAGAATCTAATTCGCGCGGTCTTAAGGCTATAAAATATATAATACATGATACTATTTCATATTCCATGCGATTATCCCACGTAAAAGTTGTCAAAACACCATTATGTAGAATCTCATTATCATGTAATACTGTTGTAAGATGTAATACATCGTTTTTACTAGCCCTTTTGTTTATAAATCTATTGTATGATTGACATTTTAAAACACCGAACCTCGCGCAATTTTCCATATTACTAATATTAAAATAATCAGTTTTTTAGCTTATAAAAATTGAAAATATATATTTGTATATATACAAAACAATGTCTATGCAGATTTTCGTTAAAACGCTAACTGGTAAAACCATTACTTTAGATACTGATTCGTCTGATACAATTGAAACTATCAAACAAAAAATTCAAGATAAAGAAGGAATTCCGCCTGATCAACAGCGCTTAATCTTTGCCGGAAAACAACTCGAAGATGGTAGAACTCTTGCCGATTACAATATTCAGAAAGAGTCGACCCTTCATCTAGTATTGAGATTAAATTAGTTTAAAGAATAGATACACGAAATATATAATGAAATATAGTTGTGGAGCATGCGGTTCTTTTTTGAAGCCCAAATTTTTTGGTAATGATCAACCTTATCAGAATAAAAAAATTTGCGTCAAATGTATTAATAACGCAAATATGTATAACAATACGTTTATTGCCAAATTAAATAAAGGGTTAGGTGAACATATGTCTAGTGAAGAAGAAGTAAAGATTCGTTTATCATATCCAGCATTAGCAGAAATGCGGAAACTCATGTCAACAAACGAGAATATGCCAAAATTAATGGAATCATTGGCCGAATGCGACGTAATAGATATCGTTAGAGAAACATTACAAAATCTCAACTTAGAAAATTACGAAGAGATAGTACAACATTGTCATACTATCGCTGTTATCAATTCGCGTATTAGGGCAAAATACGAAAATTGAATATAAAAATCCTTAATAACAATGTCTTGCTCGGAGTGCTATTCTGCAGAATACGATGCTCTTCTTGTTACAGTTTGCTGTGGAGGCAAAGCATGTTCCGATTGTTATGATGAGAAACAGGATTTTTGTAATAAATGCGAGAACAAGATTCGAACAGAAGGAAAATGCGATGCATGCTGTCATCCATTCTGTAATGGGATTCGTAGTCCAATAATATCTGTATGTTGCCAACGTTTGTTGTGTAGCAAATGCTATTCTTATGATCAAGAATCTTGTTGTATTATGTGTATTGTAAACATTCACGCAAAAAACAAAAGACGTATCACATTTGCGGATCACACGAAATACCAACGTTTGTTTAATTGTAATTGTACAATATTAACTGACGATGAAATTGAATCTCTTCGTGTTAAGAGAAACACGGATACACAAAGTATACGAAAAAAACGAAAACTTCTTAACTCAGTGCTTCCAACACAGATTTAATTTTTTTGCTACTAATAAGCTCCCTAACTATTTCAGCAGCAGTTAAATTCTTACGAAAATTATGTTTCCCCAATTTATATTTTGGTCTATGTATTTTGAACAAGGCTCTTATCTGTTCATTTGAACAATAGTCTATTTTTATAATATGATCGATACGACCTGCTCTAAATAAAGCAATATTTTTTTCGATCAAGGAATAATCATTGCATGTTAACATGGTAATTCTTCCATTATCTTCACGTACACCGTCTAATACATTCAGCAATACATCTGTTGTAATTTTATTGTTATCTTTTTCGACATGATCAATATCTTCAATCAATAATATATATTTTTCTCTATAATTGACGTTTTGTTGTGTATAGCCTATAAATTTCATTAATTTATCATTTGTATTAACTAATCCCAAACTTAACACAAATATTTTTAAATCATACATCTTTGCGATAATTTTCGCGATACTCGTTTTACCTGTACCAGGTGGTCCGTGAAACAAATAACCCATTTTATATGGTATTCCACGTTTCTTATACAAATCTTCGTTTTTATAATACGCCTCCATTGTTGATTTTATTTTTTTCTCCACGCTTTTGTTATATATAGTATTTTCAAATGTCTTCGAAAAATTCTCATACGCGCTAATAACATCGTTAACACTATCGTCTCTTACAGTTATTATTTGCACATAATCCGATTTCTCTCTGTATGTGTGAATACAATTTTGTATATAGCTGCGAATATCCTCTACATTCAAATCTGATTCGAAAACAAATTTTTTACAAGTACTATCGTCTTCTTTTTGTGTCGTATGGCTAATATAAATTAATTTCCCATTATATTCATCAACAAATCCATTAACCTCATGTTTACTAATGTCGATACTAACGTTTCCTTTGATATATATAAATCCGCATGATGTAAATTTATCTTTAAACTTGTCATTAAAATATTTGAAATATCCGTTATAAGCGAAACTATTTGATAATATTTGAAACTTACTATAGACATTTTTCTTTTTCAATGACGACCATTTTAATATTACCCAATCAACTATTTCACGTAATATAAGGCTGATATACATCTTAACATCTCCATTTATAGGTAATAATGTTAAAACTAAAGCGATGAAATTACTCTTGAGTATTTCGTTCATTTTACTTTTAAAAAAAATTCATTTTTTGTCCAAAACGAAATCGTAAACTTGTTTCATACAAGTACAATTACTTAGCAATAAAGATAATTCTGCAGCAGTTATATTAGTTCGAAACTTATGCTTTTTATTAAAAACATATTCGGGTCTGAAGCAATTGATAATATCTATTATTTGTTTATGTGTACAGTAGTCTATTTTTATGATATGATCTATACGTCCAGGACGAAACAAAGCGGGTTTTTTATCGACAATATATGTATTCGATGTGAATATTAATACGCGATTTGGTGCTTCTTTTACTCCGTCTATCATATTAAGGACAGCATCCATAGATATACCATCGTCCTTCGGTGATTCCACATCAGAGAAAATACAACTATTGTCAATGTCTTCAATGAGAATAATATATTTTTGATTATATTCCAACCTGTTTTCTAATTCCACAACGAATTCTCTTATTTGAGAATTGCATGTTAATATTGATAGATCTAATATGAATATCGGTAGATTATATTTCTTTGCCAATATTTTAACCATGCTCGTTTTACCTGTACCTGGTGGACCGTAAAACATAAATCCTATATTGTATGTTTTGCCGTATAAATCATAATGAGATTTGTTATTGATAAAATATTCCATGTTATTAATTACATGATTTTTAACAGCAATATCATATATTGTGTTCTCAAGTGTTTTATTTAGTACTAATTCTTGTTTATATAACCTATCATAATAAGAAGGTTCATAGGTGTAAATTACATTGAAATGACTTGGGTAAGAAATAGAAGTTACATAATTCAAATATTTTATAATAAAATCAGTTCCTTCTTCAGAAGTTAAATTAAATGCTTCGTATTCGGAAATTTTGTCATCATTTTTTATAGCTCGTAAGTGCGTAATATATATTATTTTGTTTTCAAATAAATCTTCATACGTGTTATTTGTATTATCAATAGTTTTTTTAACTAATCCATTGCTATAAAACGCGTCGCATGTATTTATTTTTCTATCAATGTTAACGTAATACTGCATATATTTATTATATAATATTCTACTGTTGTTTATGTTTCGAATATGTACAGTATTATTTTTTTCCCTGATAGTCATCATATAAGATATCATTTCAATAATATCATCAATATGCATCGTAACAATTACAGCATATTTATTATCTACACTAAATAACATCATTAAAAATGTAATAACTATACGAACATAACGTACGTTCATTTTTATATAGAATTATATTCATTTTTTAATATGATATGTCAAGAAAGGCATATGTTTGGCTATTAATGAAAGGCGATTCCTATTTACCAGGTATCATTGCCTCGGCAACTTCGGTAAAAACGAAATACGATAAAGTTGTAATGGTTACTCCTGATGTTTCCGATAACGCAATAAACGAGATTAAGAAATATTGCATAGTGCATCCTGTTCAATATATCGAAAAGGAGACAAAAAAATTTCTATCATCTCGTCAAGAAAAATATTATAACTGGAAATCCGTGGCTTATACGAAGTGGAATTGTTTATCATTAAATTATGATAAAATTCTTTTCTTGGATGCAGATACATTAGTATTAAAAAATATTGATCATTTATTTGAATTGAAAGCTCCAGCTGCTCCATTCAATAGTCCATATATTAAACCTTTAGGAAAGATTAAAAACTTTCTTCATTCAAGAGAACATAACACTCTTGTATCCAGAGAGGCTATACGTAATATGTTATATTATGCAGGTTTAACTTTAACAGCAAGTTGTGTTCTTCTCGAACCATCACAAGATGATTATGAAGGATATCTGAATATGCTCGGTGAATATAAAGTATATGGACATCATTGTTTCTCCGGTTTCGATGAACAATCTATTGCTGAATTTTATATATTCAAAAAAAATAAAGCGTGGAGAAACATACATCATAAATATAATTCTATAGATTGGAAAAGTGGATATCTAAATGAACCACCAGTTATACTTCATTTTATTTCTCCTAACAAACCTTGGAATATGGATAAAGATGAGTATCCAGATGTGGCTATTTGGCACCAACATATGGATGATTTAAAAAATGAAAATTAAAAATATATTAAAATGGACCAGAAAATCTGCGTAATTTGTTTAGACGAGGTAGATGCAAAATGTCCAAAATCAACATGGACTGTTTGTTCACATTTATATCATTGGGATTGCATCAAACAATGGTTATTAAAGAATAAACAATGGATTCGTATTCCATGTCCAGAATGTAAAGTTGATATCTCTTATTTATTAGGAGAACGTGATGAAAATGAATTATTTGTAGCAGATTATGACGTTGTACCTTTAACTTCTATATACTGGTAAAACTCTTGCTGATGGTTCATCACCTGTATTAATCCAATCTTGATTTGGCAACCAAAGTTTTGGTAGTAATGACCAACGAGAGCCGAAATGTTTATAAAATAGTTGCTGAAAATATTTAGCGGTGTTAGATTTTGGTATGATATGTGGTGAATATTCACAAGGTTCCAAATGATCTGCCGCATATTTTTCAATAGAATCTTGCCATGATAATCCGACAGCATCACTAAACGCTTCTTTTTTGCCATTCAAAATCTCATCAGGCAGCATATCAGAAAACGCCGAGCGTAGAACCTGTTTAGTATTTTCATAAGGACCTAGAAAGTTGCATTTCAATACTTCGTTCATAAAACCTAAATCTAAAAATGGTGGTCTTAACTCTAAACCAAAATGTGCGGTTACTCGATCTGATCTTAACACATCATATAAATATAATTGATTAAGTAATCTAACTATTTCACTGCTGAATTCCATTGAATCTCTCGCATATTTAAAATATAAATATCCTCCAAATAATTCATCACTTCCTTCACCGCTTAATAGAACTTTAATATTTGTATTCTCGGAAATATATTTACTTAATAAGTACATTGGTGTGCTGGCTCGAATAGTTGTAGTATCATAAGTTTCCAATGCGTAAACTACATCGTCCAATGCCTCTAACCCATCGTTTATATCTGCAACAATATAATGCCAAAGAAGAGAATTCTCACCATATTTTTTTCGTAGCCAATTTATCATAAACTTTGCAGCTTTTGCGTCTGAGGAATTATCATCAAATGTAATTGTAAAAACATCAGGTCTTATTCCCATAGACATTGCAATACTTAAAACAAGCGAACTATCTAATCCACCGGAAAGAAAAAACCCAACAGGTCTATCAGATTGATATACTCGTTTTCTAATTGCAGTGTAAAATGAGTTCATTGCTGGTTCACCGATAGCTCGCCATAAAATTTCCTTATATCGTGTCATTGTTAATCTTCCGTTATACGTGTAAATATATCCCGGTAATACATGTTGTATATTAGTTGATGACATTCCCTTAACTAAACTACAAATTTCTAAACCGTTATCAAGCGAATAAAATAAAGGTTTAATACCAATAGGATCTCTTGCAAATACAACATTACCATCATAATAAACAAATGCAAATTCGCCATCAAGATCTCTCGCTACACGTACAGGATTAGTAGTTTTCAAAGCGTTAAAAACACATTCACAATCACTTCCCGTTTTGCATTCTCCAAAACTACTATAGTTATAAATTTCACCATTGCACATAAACAATTTACCATCATCATTAAATGGTTGCATGCCATCTTTTATTCCTACAATGGCGAGTCGATAAAATACAAATTTTACTCCGGGAAATTCTATTGTCTTACTATCATCAGGTCCTCTATTACTGATACAACTGGATTTATTTTCCTTTGTATCACCAAACTTAGCGTAAATACCGCACATTACTCTTTTAAATTTTGAATAGTTTATATAGGTAATGGGAAAGTTAAAGTGTTATTTAACTCCTGACGAAGCTAAAATAGCTAATAAATATTCATATACAGAATTCTGGGAAAATTTGCTTAACAATTGGAATGAAATTAAGAATTCCACAGAACAGGAAAATCTTCGATGTCTACAATTATTAGAACAATGTTTACCTGAGGTATTACGACCTTTTATCACATTTGAAATAACGTATAATGAGTTCAATAGTCAATATCTCAAATCACATCAAGGCATATTCGAATTATATATTTCACCAAAGGGACTTATTGAAAACGTACCTATAATGAAAGGATTATATCACGCAAGAATTGACTTACCAGATTTATTTGTTAGCTGCTACAGATCATATCATGTGAACAACGAATTAATCTCCGAAATTAAAGGAGATATTACTGTTAGCAGATCTGATTTTGCTTTCCAAGCATCTACTGGGTATGTCCAAGTCAATAATCAAACACGACCTGTTCTTAATATTGTTGTTGTAGTAAAACCAGAGCTCTTAAAAAAACAAAACATACAATTTGAAACAGGTTCGTCTAGAGAAGTCTATATGCCGAATCCAGCGTATAATCATATTGATATATTGTTTAATAATATTATCGGCGAATACAATTTGATTAACAACATTGGGTATATGGAATTTTTACCAAATGATTCAGATCAGTTGAAACCGGAACATTTATTCTCTGAAATCGAAGAAATAAAAAGAGAGATACAAATAATTCATGCGTGTTCAAAACTACGTTCATGTAATTATTGCGGTCATAATGAATTACAAACCGTTTTACTTACCTGCTGTAAGTCCATATATTATTGTAGTAGGATGTGCCAAGCAGCTGACAGAAAGAATCACAGATTAATATGCGAGAAATAACAATAATTTTTTATTTATTTTTTTTAGTATATTTATATACCGAGTAGTCATGCCAGTCCAAGGTGGTGCGCAAAAACGCAAAAAATCTAAATCTCCCATGGGGAGAAAGAAAAAACCTGCTTCTCCTAAAAAGAAGCCTGCTTCTCCTAGAAAGAGAAAATCTGCCTCTAAGCGTAAATAATTGATATAAGGAATACATTTTTTTTGTTGAAAATATATAGATTAATGACAAATGATAGATCATCTGTGGCTGTTGCTATACGAGTGAGGCCGAAAAATTCTAGAGAACAAAAAACAGCAAAAATAGTATCTGTAAATGATAACAATATTAGTTTAATAAATAACGAGCATAAGAAATCACACAACTTTTCTTTCGATTATGTGTTTGATGAAGATTCAAAACAATCAGACGTATACGACACATTAGGTGTAGATATAATAAACAATACACATGGTGGATATAATTCTTGTGTATTGGCATACGGACAAACGGGTTGTTTCGCAATGGGTACAAAAATAATGTTATATGACGGCACATACAAAAATATAGAGTTCATAAATAAGAAAGATATTATTATGGGGGATGATAGTGAACCGCGAAAAATAATGCAGTTATTTCGCGGAACACAATCTTTGTATCAAGTAAATCCGAAGCCTCATAAATTACACATTGGTAATGAAAAATATTCTATTTCCCATATACATACATCATATACCGTTAATCAAGATCACATATTAATTATATTAAATCCTGCCGGTGTAATAGAGGAAATTAGTATAGATTCTTATTTCAATAAATATGTTTCTTGGGATGATCCTAATCCTAATACTAATCTTATAATGACATCTGTTGAATTTAATTATCAACATGCTATAGATCCGTTTGATGCTGGTAAAAATCAAACTGTAAATGCCAAGTATATATATAATACAAAAGCTGTGCGTTTATTATATCTAGCAGGTTTAATAAAAAGTCAGCATCACCAATTCGGCGACGCACAATATAACGGAAAATCATATCGAGTATGTGTTATAAAAACTAATAAACATTCGTTGTTTTTATATGTTTCAAAATCACTTGGTTTCTTGACGGGTATTGTAGATAATAATATAGTGATACTTAAAAATACAACAATTTTTGAGAAGGATATTGGAAATGTATGCGAAGATATATATGAACCATATACCGAAGAAACTACCACACATTATTATTCATTTGATATCAGATTTGATAAATACGGTGATTTTTACGGATTTATGTTGAATGAGAATCATCGATTCATCGGGGAAGGTTTTAATATATTACGTAATTCTGGAAAAACTCATACTATGATGGGATCACATTTAGATGAAGGATTGATTCCGAATATATGTCGAAATTTATTTATACCGCCTGTTATTAATAAATTTGCCGACGAATTTAAAGTAATTTATAAAATAGAACTTTCGTACTATGAGATTTATTCTGAGCGTATTAATGATTTATTATCCGATAATGAAAATCTGAAAGTTCGACAACATCCTGAAAATGGTCCTTATATAGAGGGTATATCAAAGAATCTCGTAAATAGTTATGACGCTATTCGTTTGTATATTGAAAAAGGAAATAAAGCACGTACTGTGGCAGCGACTCTTATGAACGACAGAAGTAGTCGTTCACATGCTATACTTACATTGTATTTTACTCAGTTGATAGAAGATCCAGCCCTTCCAAAACCTCGTGAAATATTGAGCAAGATACATCTCGTTGATTTAGCTGGCAGTGAAAAAGTTCTTGATTCTGGTGTTACTGGTACAGGATTTTCTGAAGCTGTGGCTATTAATAAATCATTGAGTGTTCTTGGTGCTGTTATACAAAAACTAGTTTCAAAAAAACATATACCTGCCGGAAAAAAACATCATATACCGTATCGCGATAGTATTTTAACAAGATTATTAAGTGATTCGTTGGGTGGTAATAGTAAAACTCGAATGATAGCAACAATATCTCCTTCGGAACTATATGCCGAAGAAACACTAGCTACATTAAGATATGCGCAAATAACAAAACAAATAGTTAATAATGCACGTGTTAATGAAAATCCTACAGATAAAACTATACGTTGTCTTAGGGAAGAAATTAAAGAACTTAAAACATTGTTAGCAAATGGATATATAAATAACAACAAACGTGAAGAATTACGACAATTGGAATTATTACAAAAAGACATGGAAAGAACATGGGAGGAAAAAATGGCTGATAGTAAACGCTCCGAAGAACAGATGAAAAAACAATTGCAAAATGATTACCTTGAACAAAAAAGACAATTAGAACAACAGATGGCGTTTATTCATGAACAAAAAATTCAGCAGGTGGAAGACGAGTTTAAAATTAAACAACAGGAATTTGAAAGTAATCACATAATATCAGCTTTATCAAGTATTCAACAAAATAACGATGCCATTATCGAAAGACATAACAATGAAATACGACTTATACGAGAAGAATACGATGCAAAAATACGAGAAAATTCTACAAATCATACTAACAGAATTAAAATGATAATGGATGATTATGATAATAAGATAAATACTATTCGAAAGGAATATGGTGATATGTTAGTTAATATGCGCATTGATTACGAAGAAAGATTAACATCAATGAAGATTAATTACGAATTAGATTGCGAAAAAAAGATAACTGATATAGTAAGAAATATAGAATCACAATATAATAATCGTATAGCAATATTGCAAGAATTATTAAACGCAACAAATGAGAAATTCGGTTTCATGGAACAAAAAAATCAACGATTAGAACTCGATTTACAAGAACAAAAAGAAGATCATAGAAGGGATATGAACAATTTATTGAACGAAATCGAGTTGCGCGAAATAAAAAATACGAATAGTCATAAAGCACAACTGGACAAAAAAACTAATGAAACATTTGCTTTACGTAAACAAATACAACAATTGGAAGCGAGAATTAAATCATTGATCAATGATAGAGTTTAATAAATTTGTTACCAATGATTTTTCTTCAGCTACGGCATAACAATATAAATTCCTTGGCGGTTCCGACCAACGAAGAATTGTAAACTTATAATCGTTTTCTTTAAAATCGAGATCAAACATAACAGAACTGCCTTTGAAATCATCAATATGCCTCGGAACATATGTTTCATTGAGCAGTTTCATGTCCATATATTCCTCAAGAAACACGCCATCTTCTTTAAAAGATCTAACATGACTTTTAATTGGACGATAATTATGCCATACATCTAGCATGCGGGTTACAAATGTTTTTAACAATACTGCGCTATCGAATTTCAATGTCATATCAATTCCTTTGTTTTTTGGGTCTATCATAGTTAATCCGACTACCGATGCACCATGAGGTTGTGTTACAAATTGCTTAACCACTGTTAGTTCGTCAATGTTAATATTACAGTTTACTTCAACAACATTATCTTTCAAATGAAATACGTCAACCATTATTCTAATAGATTAGATATAATTTAAATTAAAATAAACGTATTGATATAATGTCTGGAATAATTATTTCATATTCTGATTATACTTACGAGGGAGACATATTAAATAATGAACCCCATGGAAACGGCACTTTTAAATATTCGAATGATGATTCATATACAGGGGAATGTAGACATGGGCGGATGGACGGATATGGCAGATACAAATATTCGAACGGATCAACATATACGGGATTTTTTTCATATGGTAAAATAAATGGTATTGGTACATTCGAAGATGAAAATAATATTTATAAAGGTACTTGGCGTAATGGAAGAAAACACGGTAAATTTTACAAAACAAAAAAAAGATCACAACATACATACATTCAGAATTGGAGAAAAGGACATCTCGTAGATACTCAGCATACACAATATATACCGTCTATTAATTTACAGACAACAAAAAACAAATTACGAACAGAAAGAAAGGAATTTAAAGGTGTGTTCAAACATTGTAATGTTTGTTATACTAACTATATAAATGCAGTTAACGATAGATGCGGTCATGTAGTAATGTGTGATGAATGCTATGATAAATGTGATCAATGCCCAATTTGTAGATGTCCGATAGGTACAGTGATTAAATTATATGTTAGTTAGTCTTCAATTACAAAATCCAAACCGGGTGATTCCATTATTGGAGCAACACTATAAGTTCGTACTTCTTCAACGTGTTCTTCTTCAGCAGGAGCTGTTGCTTTTTGCAAAAGATCGAATATTTGTTCCAATTTTTCTCCATGTGCTTTTTGTGTTTTTTCCAACAACTTGAGTTTTCTTACTAATGCCTTTGTCTCTACCGATGATTCACCAGGTACAATATTACCTTCATCACGTCTTTCTTCCATTGCTAAAACTTTTTTGTATAAAGAACCTAATGTGCGAGCAATACTAAGTAAACCCGCATTAGTTGAACTAACATTATCATTAATTACTCTCAATGCCAATCCTGTTGAATCATAATTTTGTAATGGCGTTGTAAGTGTTTCATTAAGACCCAACTTACTGGTTTTATGATCTTGCATAATATAATTACCTCTTGTTATAAGTTTAACTGAGTACATATCACGCCATGATCGCTCATACGACGAATAGAATTTTCACCTCTATGATAAAGATATAAATACCGAATTTCGGAAATAACATTTTTGTAATTAATAATTTCTTTGGCACATGCATCACATGGACTATAAAGTGTATACATTATACATTTTCTTGTGTCGAATTTTGATAAATAAGCGAGTGCATTACATTCGGCATGTACTTCGTTATCGTAAGACCATTTTCTGTGTAATATACGAAATTCGTCGGAATGAATCCAACAATGAAACGCTGCTAATTTATTTATATCACCTCCTAATCTTAATATTCTTAATATATCAACACAATATATACAATATTCATTATACAATATACTAGAAGATGTCCCATCATAAACATTCCTCAAAAAATATCCGTACCAATGGGCATCACATTCTATATCATGTGAAAATGTGCCATTATGACCATGACATATTATTTGAGTATTGTACGTTATAACGCAAGCCGTGTTTACTTTTAAACAACATGATTTTTTACTTATAACACGGCAGGTATCTATAAATATTTCATCCCAAGATGGTCTATTCATCGTATCAATTGAAATATTCAAATTTACTCGTAATAAAAATAGTTGTTTATAAATATAATGATTGCTATAACGATTATACTTGTAATAGTATTTGTTTTCTTAACCATTAAATATATAGAAAACGCATTACTCGATGGAATGTGGAATGCTAGTGCTAGTTTTTGTGAAGAAGCAGGATTACAATCCATGTTATTATACTTACAACCATCTTTTACACATGTGAGATGTGGTTATATTATAATGACAACAGATGAAGGAATAATCATTAATGATCCGGTAAAAATAACTATATGGCCGTCCTTTTCATTTTCGACGTACAAAAAACATAAAATAACAATTGATTGGCAAGACTCTGATGGATATGGATATTTTCCATCGGAACAAACTATGTATTACTATCCTCTTTTGGGTAAAATGGTTCTGATGAACCAAGACGAAGTTACAGCTATATTATACAAAAATACAATTACATCATCCGAAATCGTTAACAGTGTTCCAGATGATGTTTGCTACGACGGCTCTGACGAAATATAGTTCTATACGCCATGCTAACATGATTTGTCTGCATAGATTTTGTTTTTTCATATATTAAGGAATTTTCACCAGAGTAGTATATTTTTTTTATTCCAACACTATTGATATATTTTAAACAGCATAAACAAGGTTTAGAAAAACCAAGTGAGCCATTACAGTTACGTATTACTACCAATGTCATTTTAGATAACATACGACGATTATTCTTTGTAGCCCCATAAAACACACCCTTTAATACGCAGAAATTTTTTCACAACGGATACTTCGGCGTGATATGACTTACCGCCATTCATATTATTATATGCCCACACAATAGGTCTACCATTATATATAAGCACAGCACTATGTTTGTTAGTCATATCACTATGTGATGCAATAGATAACAATTTTGAGAGATCGATCTTCATTATATTATACTGATATTTCATTTTTTATTTCTAAGAGAAGATCTTATATCTTTAATTTCGTCATCGTGAGGTTTTTTTGTATTACAAAATATCTTGGATAATACTTTAATGACGTGTGCTATAACTTCATTTTCGTTTAATGAATTATCAAACGATATGGCCAATTTTATATCGTCGATGCAGCTATAAGCTATTATTTCATCGGGCTGTTTATATATATCAATACCTGGATAAGTAACTTCTGATGGGAATGAACGCTCTGACATTATATTTGAAATTTGAATAATCTATAAAATATAATGGGTATTAAAGATTTTTCCAAAACTTTTACATCGACTAGAATAGTTAAATGGTCCCAATTTAGGGGTAAGACTGTAGCTATCGATGCTATGACTGAATTATATAGAGCAAGTTTAGGTATGAAAAATTTATCTGCATTAACTGATAAAGACGGTAATTCAACTGTACACATTAATGTGATTTTGGCAAATATAATTGAATTAGGTCGTTGCGATGTTAAATCTGTATGGGTATTTGATTATGATAATAGTAATAGTGATGAATTTCATAATCCTGCAAAGTTGGCAGAAATCATTGAAAGACGACGTCGTAAAGACGAAGCCAAGAAAAAAATAGATGAATTAGAGGAAGCATTATTTGATGACAGCGACAATGAAGAAAAAAAAGATCAGATCGCGAAACAAGAAAAGAGGGCATTTGGTATTTCCAAAGAAATGATTAACGACACAAAGATGTTGTTGAACTGTTTAAATATACCTTATGTAGAAGCACCACAAGGATTTGAAGGAGAACATATAGCTGCATATATGTCATCAATTGATTTAGTTGACGCAGTATATAGTGCGGATACAGATTCTATTCCGTGTGGTGCAAAAGTTTTCTTGAGAAAAAATCCTCGTGATAAAAAAATATATGAATATACTCAAGAGGATATACTCGGACAGATCCAAGAAATAACCGACGAAGAATCTACAATTGATGATATTCGAAAAATATGCGCAATACTCGGATCAGATTTTTCCAAACGCACAAGAAGGGTTGGTGCAAAAACAGTAGTAAAAAAATACAGAAACATTGAACTTGCCGATGATCAGGAAAATGCAATCAGGGAATTTTCGAAAATTCCAGATGTATCATATTCACTTAATTTTAATAATTATATGTGTGCTGATACAACTTTACTTATGGAATGGCTCGTTAATGTGAAAGCATTTTCTCGAGATCGTGTTCAGAAATGGTTTGACAAGGTTCCGTCTCTTTGCGGTAGATCCTAAATCCATGAGATTGTAAAGATCTTACCAATCCAACTGACTTATCTATATCATATGATACCATCTCCGAATCTATATCGAAAGACATATTAGTCGAATAGAATTCCGTTTTATAATGTACTTCGCGACAAAATGGATTATCACATGTATCGCATGCCATAGAAAAAAATTCGACGCATTCATCTCCTCTCATAATGTATCCATGGCCACAGTAAAACATATCACATTCGACTAATTTTACGTTATCTTTTTTTTTATTAATATCGTTCATGAGACGCTCTATAAATGACATTATAATAATAATTTGCTTCAATTTATAACAATACAATCGGGATAAGTTATTATTTTATTCCGCGCTTTTATTTTAACACAATTACCATTACCAATGCCCTTTATTGAAAAACTGTATGTTGCATCACGACGAGGTAATGACAGTATATTTCCATATATACGCAGATATGGATATTTATAACGAAAACGGAATCCCACGCTCGCTAACAGAAAACATATCTGTTGTGATAATACAAGATTTTTCAATGATACTAATGTTATATCGTATAAACGTCTTTCCTTATTCTTTTGAATAGTATTTTTTCTTATATATCCAAGTAATACCTGATGTTTGACATAATTACAATTATACATATAATCATCTGGGACTGTTTGACGAAATACGACTTGAATCATTTCCGTCGTATTCAAATGGGCTATTTCCATACCATCTTCTAAATCCCAGTCATTCATACGGATAAGTATGTATTCTTTAATCGTTTCTTCTATTGAAAACTTATTTATATCACATGAAATTAGCATTCCAATAAGATACGGGTCGGTTTTTGTTTCTATCTCATTATGATTAACGCATGTACTTATTAATCTAGTTCTGCGCAATGTGTCGGTATTATATACTGAAATAACATCAACGGTTGCCATGTATTTTTTCTTCGTTAATACATTGTATAACGTTAAAATAGTATCACTATGAAGCTTAATAAATGATCCATTTTCCAGTATTATTTGATAAATTCTACCATATATTTGTTTATTCGATCTTAATTTAATACTATCTGTTTTTGTTATATAAGATACAGTTTTATACCCTTTTTCTAGCAAAATACAGGTATTAGGATCCATTATTATATATATTTAATCAATATTAAAAAAATGAATATATGCCTCTTATATATCGAGAGGTATGTTTAAATCAAACGATCTTTCTGTTGCATCCTATAATAATAACAAATCTAATAGATTTAAATTGATGGTAGGAGGCGATGATGGGGTAGATTTTCTACTTTAACCACGTTTCTACAACGGTTAAAATAGGATTGATGAGGCCCAACATCAGGGCTAATGTAAAGCCGCCTTCCATGTCGTCTAATATTAGACCCATGAGAATGCCGCGCACTAGCCCACTGAATATATTTTGGAATATATCACTACGCGTGATATATTTCTTTTTTTTGTTTTCTTCCAATTTTGTCAAATAGTATTTAAGTTCTGATTTGCTTATTTTACCATCCCCGTCTAAATCTAACACTTGTACAGGGTTTTGCGTTTGATTTTCATACCATATAGATACGATAACAATAAATAATATTAATACTATAATTATACCAGTTCGTGATAATTCACTAAACTTATTCATGTAAATATACTAATGGGAATATTAAATTCACGCAATCAAGATGTGCATATTATAACAGAAGATACATTTTTATTGACATTAATATGCGAAACTAATGAAAATCCTTACATGGAATCTATGCTCGAAGATATTACCAATTTTTGTATAGACGAATATAACGCATACGGAGTTAATGTGAAAAGCAGCACTGTTTATATTCTGTTCGAGCCTCAAATATCATATCCGTTTTTTAAAAGTAATATTTTATCTGATGTTACGTCAGATGTTGCATCGACTTTCGCGCTCTGGTTAGCTAGAGAACATACTGTAAAATCTGTTAGAGTGGAATACACAGACGAAGAACCAAAGAAAAAATTTAAAAAAACGATTAATTATCTTAAAAGTATTGAATAATAAAAATATAATTAATATGAATGAATTATAGCGTTGATAAGTCAGGAAGTGTATCTATACACAATAATTTAGATACACAATACATGAAAATATTAGTCGAGTATGAAAACAAGGATGGTAAGTTAAACGTAATAAAAATTAATACTAATGTTGTTTTTGATAACAATGCAACGGAGGAAAAAAATAAAATCAATAATTATCAGACCGAGGAACCGAATAATGAAATTTCCAATTATCAAAATGACGAATTACTGAAAGATGACACTTTTCCTTTTATGTATCAAGATTCGTTCATCATTGTTAAATATAAAAACAACGCCGACGAAATTTTAAACGAAAAAAAACAAATCGCAGATCTATATTCTAGTAAAATTATGCAATACATTGATCAGGTAGATTTCGAATATGATAATGTTTATTATGATGTTTTAAGAGATATTATTAATAATAATAATTTCAAGTATTACGAACAAATCTTCATAGGTGGATTAGACGCGATTTTACATAATCAACAAGAAGAAAAAACTAACCAATATTCTTGCGAATATACATGCAGAAACCCATATATCTAAATATTGAATATTTTTTTTTGTATAATGGAGCTGAATACACAACAAGTTAGAGCTATAAATACCATAACAAAATTTCTATCAGATAACAAGGAAGTTTCGGATGGTGATAATTCTGTGAATAATATGTTGTTATTGGGTCCGGGTGGTTCCGGTAAAACAACCGTTATAGTAAATGCTTTTGACAGTTCTGATTTAAAAATAGCATTTTGTGCGTTTACAAATAAAGCGACACAGGTATTACGGGATATGGCAAATAAATTCGGTGTTAATTTTATTGCTAATTTTAACACAATACATAAACTATACTGTTTAACTCCATCTGTTGACGATGTACTGACGTTTACATTTGACGTGGAAAATATAGCACAACTGGAATATTATGACGTTATTATATTTGATGAATGTTCGACTATTTCTCGTGATCTGTATGGTTATATTATGAAAGCATGGGAACATATTAGATTTACATCAGGTAAAATGATAAAACATATTTTTCTAGGAGACTATTGGCAATTACCACCTGTAAATGAAAAACAGAGTTATGTGTTTTCTTCATCTATCGTAAACAAATGGACAGTAGCGAAATTATCCTCTGTCATGAGAGCTAATAACGATGATATGAAACAAATAAATACAAATCTCATTACATGGATAAATAATTTTAAAACTAAACAGTTAGATGATTTTGTATATCCGTATTGCCTAATACCACAATCAAAAAAATATGTACCCAGCAGTTATATGTTTCATCGCAAATATATCAGAACTTGGAGAAAAGATCCTGATGTTGTTATACTTACATATAGTAAATCTAACTGTGATAAAACTAACAATACAATTCAATCAATCTTAAATAAAAAACACAATAGAGAATCAAAAGATACTCTGTATTTTTACGAAGGAGACAGATGTTGTATTGATAGACCTATTGAAGTTTCAAGTATTGTTTACCGAGATGGTTATGTTGAATTAGGAGCTGTTACCGGTGATTATTTATACAACGGTGATATATTTGATATTTTAAGGGTAGAAGATGTTAATATATCTTCTCCTTTAAATAAGATAAATTATATTACCAATTATTTTCCTGGACAAGTTTTATCGATCCGTAGGATTAACGATGATAAAGTGTATCAGATTCTTTATATAGAAAAGTCGATAATTGAAAAAGCCAGGATTGCAATTAAAAGAAAAGAAAAATTATTCATTTACAATACTATCATGAAAACATTTAATGTATTGTTCCCAGTAATGAGTTATGGTTATTGTATAACCGTTTATAAATCGCAAGGTTCTGAATGGAGAAATGTATTTGTTAATTTAAGTAGTATACATTACTGTTTGGAAAGCGACACGAAAATGTTATTTAAAACAACATATACTGCATTAACCAGAGCATCAGAAAATTTGTACTTATTTTGGATAAATTAATAATATAAATATAATGTCGAAAACTTGCTATGTAGGCCCTGTAGATAGATCATCTCTTATGTATACACAACCCGCACATATGGTTCCAATTTACGATATCGTAAATACAGCAAGATGGTTAGGTATGAGAGCTAATGATTTAGCTTTGTTAAGAGATTCAAATCCTATGAAGTTCAAACATCTTGTAGGCGCATATTATGATAAACATGATTATAAATATAATATATTCATACCGAGAGCAAAACCATTCTCAAACTATAATTTGTATGGAGATCAACCGCATATGTGGTATTTTGATAATACTTTTAAAAATTGAATTTAGTATTTTCAATAACTTATTACGAATATGTCTAACAAATCTTTGACTCTCGAACAACTTCAAAATGCTCTTGCTCCTTTAAATGAACAGGTAGCTGCTAATTCTGTTGCTAACGAAGAAATCAAACAATTACTGTTAAATATTAGCGCTAAATTAGATGTTTCTCTTGCTACAGAAGAGACCGTATCAAAAAAACCTGCTAAAAAAGCGGAAGCAAAAAAACGTGCTCCTAGAAAAAAGAAAGCGGATTCTGATGATGAAACTGAAGAAGTTCCTGAAAAGAAACGTACGACTAGAAAAAAGAAAGTAGATTCGGATAATGAAGAAGTTCCCGAAAAGAAACGCGCTACATCAAAGAAAGCTGTGAAAACAGCACCAGAGGAATTCAAACCTGTTAATAAATTACAATTCTTCAATAAAGAATTTAAAGAAAAAGGTACTAATGCATTTCCTCAATTAACGGAGGACGTTATCGATAAGTTGAAATCTGACAATAATTTTGAAGATATCCCTGAGGAAAAACAACAGGAGAGATTAAGATCATTATGTTATAAGTACATGTCAGAAGAACACGGATCTGTACTTATGAATTTGAAAGCCGCTTATAATGATAGAGGTAATGCTAATAAAGTTGTTATTGAAGAAAAGGATGCTGATTAAACATTCCTATATGTTTTTTGATCGCGCATATATAGATATGGATAATAAGGAAAGAAACGTTTATTCTGATTTAAGCCGCTCATTTTTTTGTCAATAGTATAATCTCTATATACGCCTGTATATTCCACTTCCACATTCATTGAACGGAAAAATTCCGCAATACCCCATAACTTATGTATTTTATTATTAAGAATATCACCAGTTATAAGTTGTAGATTTTTAATCACACGGAGAACCCATAAGTCAATAAATATAAATCGAAGTTGTACATAAGGAGATCCTAACATTATTCCGTTAGAATTGAAATAAGGTATCAATTCGAATTTCGTGCAATTAAAAACATCCATAAAAGGTTTTTCAACAATACCTCTATCTGTAATCAAATTAACATAGTAAGTAAATCTCTTCGTTCTAAAATCTTTTGGTATATGCATTTCCTGTTCCTTAACTGTTATATCGAAATTAGTAAATGTCTTCGCGTGATCACTAATACTTCCTAAAATATCATCCGCGCATATAATCTGTATTTTTTCGTTGTTAGTACATATATCACCTTGTAATTTATACCAATCAACCGCCCATGCACCTAATAAAACCACATCTTTCCTTTGTGGTATCCAATTTTTCACAATAGAAGTTTTTAACGCTTCAATTATAGTTTTCTTTTTTGATTTACAATTACCTCCTAATATTCCAGATTCTTTTCTTCCTCTTATCTGATCGTATAATTTCTGTTCGAATATTTTGTTCGTTTCCCATTCTGAGAATTTTGCAGGATTATAAAGGATATTATATATATCAATAATCTCAATTTCGCTCGGAATGTATAGCAAATTATTAATCTTTACAGGTCTTATAATGTCGTACGGTTCACCGTTTTTATGTTTTTGAATTTTATAGATTGCAGCAACTATACGAAAATTATAATCAATAACAAATTCTTCCTTTTCCTTCATTGTTCTCATGCGTGTATATTTTGAATCAATATCGCTTATGTTAGATTCATATATTATGTTTGTCAAATTGTTTGCATGTCTTAATGGGAAATGTGTATATATATTGAATAAAGGTAATTTTACATTATCCAGTTCATCTTTCATATCTAATAATTCGTATTTATTACTTATGATCAATTTGTTATCTTCGCAATATTTTTTGATAATAGAAAATACTCTTTTGTATCTATTGCGTTCATTTAACATATTACTTCTGGCCGCAGTTTTGATATTATTTATGAAATTCGTTGTTAACAGTTCTGAGAACATTTATATTACAAAAAAAATAATTTTTACTTTAAGATTCATCTGCCCATGAAACAGTTTTACTTTCGGCGGTTTCTCTAGGTACATAATGATTAACAACATATCTTTGTGTATCCTTGTTCCAACTTAAATGTACAGTTTTATATAAACCAAATCGTCGTACGATTCGTTTACTTTCTGTCCAAAGAATTACAGCACCTGCTCTATTCTTTGGAGTATTTACATATTTTGTAAAAGCATCTGGATTACTATAATAAAGTCTTCTAGCGAATGATTGTTCCCCACGTTCAAAATCATTAGTAGGTTGCGCAGCGTTTAATAATTCCTCTAATCGTTGATTAAAATTCTCAACAGTTTTGTCTTTTACCAACTCGAGGATAGCTTGGTATGACATATATAAATTCTTTGGTAAAGACATATGTATTAAGATAATATCTATCAATTATATCTTTAATATAAAAAATGAATTTATATACGAGATATAATGTCTACCGAAACTATTCCCACGGAAGCGAAAAATGAGGTTCCCACTGAATCTCCAGAACTTAGAAGAGAAAACACCGAAGTTAATCCACGGGAAATGTCGCTAGAAAGCAAAATACAGTTCTTATTTGAAAAAATGCATAACATATTATATTCCGATCATAAACCAGATTCGCGTTATCGCGAAAGCGCTATGGCAAATTCTATAGAAACATTTTTAATGTTATACGAAAGAAGGAATGATACAGCAGTATCAATTATAACAGAAGCTGATATTAATCAAATAACAGTAAATTATAATCAAGGTAGTCCGGTAGTATTTACTACTAATTCGGAATGGTATGGTTATTTAAGATAATTTTTTTGTTTTAATGCGTCTCTCATATTCAGTTTATAGATATCTGGCATAGGTAGTATTTGATTACGTCGATACCATTCTTCTAATTCAGGTTCTATTTCATTTCTGAAACGAATTACGCGATTATTTTCCCATGTTCTACCTCGAAAGCCCATACATGCTTTGCATTCATTGATGTCGTGATTTAATTTTTCTATTTGTCTGTTGGTAAAAACATTATTCGCTTCTATAATTTTGCTAATATAACCTGCTGGATAATGTTTAGCATCAAATATAGGGATATTGTCTTTTGTTTCAATAATTCGAAACATAGCCTGTACATAAGGATGATCAATGGTGATATCTCGAAACCCTTTACCAACAAGATATGTTTCACTATTTGCTTGACGTGATGTTGGCGGTTTACAGAAATAAAATTCATCAAACATTTGCGATAATGCGAACATTACACTTATAGTGGTCATATCAAATGCGGTATATTGCTTCGTTATAAAACATCCTCCTCTTTTGAGAGTTAAAATTCCTGACAATATTTGTCCAACATTTGCTGGCATCTGTAATAATTCCTGATTATTATAATCAGAACTTACATCAAATCCGAGATCACTAGTATAGAAATCGACTTTACCATGTAATTGATTATAAAAATCTTCTTGATTGGATTTTACTAACACGTCTCCATTATTTGTGTCAGACATGAGCCAATTACGAGGATAATTTTTATATAAATCATATTTATCTTCAAGAGGATCTTTATCTTCTACATTCGATTCTATCAAAGAAGATCCAATCCAATTGTATTCATTATGCCATGATCTATTTGTTTTTATAAAATGATGAGTACTTATGATAAACGATCCCGGAAATGCAGCGTTGTCAAAATGCAAATATTCCTTTGCCTCAGATGGTACCAAATTAAAATAAGTGATCATATCATAACATTTTATCCAAGCATTAGATACGTTAATCGTATTACCCAGTCTAGCTACAGTTAATTTTTCGTTTTTAAACGGATCAAATTCTTTCCAATATTTACCAAAATTGGGATTCTTATATAAATTATTCAATTTATCTTTCACCGAATCTAATTTAGCTTTCATAGAAATGAGCTGTTTGCTGCTATATTTACGTTTGTTGTTAGAGGGAATTAAGTCATAACCAAAATTAATACGAAATGAAATCATGTTGAAATTTGAATTATATATTTATATAATTCAAACTTTATGGCGCACAATTCGGAACAACCTACTATTAGTACCAAACCGTCTCATATTGAATCATTCCAGTCAAGGGGATCCAATAGATGGTCTGAATATTTATGCGTACAAAAATTAGATGAAAAAGTACGTTTACCGGAAAAAGCTCATATGAGTGATGCTGGATATGATTTATATGCACCTGTATCAGTTATGGTACCAGCTAGAGGAAGTGTAAACGTTCCATTAAGGATTAAAATTGCTTTACCACCAAATAGGTATGGAAGAGTAGCATCTAAATCAGGTCTTGCTGCTAAATTTGGAATTGATGTTGCGGCAGGAGTTATTGATAACGGATATCAAGGTGAATGGGTAGTTGTATTGCGAAACCATTCTGATACAGATTATCATATTCAAGAAGGGAAAGCATTAGCTCAAGTTATTTTGGAATATTATGATACAGTTCCTGTAAGAGAAGTATCCTCCGTTGAGCAAATTTTCGGTAAAACTGACCGTAATATTGGAGGATTCGGATCTACGGAGCAAAAAAATTAGTAATCTACTGAATGGGATAAAAATTAGATTACTAATAATGTGGTTCATTATTTTTTTTCCACACTTCAACTGCTTTATCCGTTTGTGTACGAATCAAATTATAAATTTCGTCGTAATTAATATCATCACGCGTCATTTTCTTTTCATAAACAGCAGTGATATCAGATTTCGGAATGTTTCTTGTGGTTGACAACATATTAAAAACTTGCTCTTTTGATACTTTAAATAAATCATACATTAACTTTTCACGGTCTCTGTTATTTAGTTTTAATAGAGGAGTAATAGTTGGTGCATCTCTCAACATTTCTTCACATGATTTAACAGGAGGCAATTTTTTTGTTTCCGATAAATCGATAGTAATATCTGCGATATTACTCGGATCATTAAATAATTCTTGTTCTTCTAAAAATTTACGACGAGACATAATACGTTGTAAATCTTCTTCAGGAACAATATTGGGTTCTCTATGTGTAAGATTTTCTAATTTACGAATTTCCTCTTGTAATTCTTGTTCAACGCTTCTATCTGGCGTGTTGTCAACTTCTTGATCTACAGATCTTTTCTCCATACGAGGAACTTTATGATTCAAAACATATCTAGTAATAGTATTTACAATTTCCAAATCTTGTTCGTATAAATTTTCATCAAATACACATTTATCACCTACAAGTGCATTTCTATTACGTAGCCATTCTCTATGAGCTTCGACAGCACAACGTAATTGTGTTGCCCAGCTCAGTAAGCCTTGTTTAGAACTATTAATGTTATCGTTAAGTTTATTCAAATGTGATTCCCAGAACAGATCACACATTATATACTAAAATTTGAATATCTTTAGTAGATAAAATGCAAGCTCCTTTTATATTTCACGACGAATCTTTATCGCAAAAAACTTTGAACAAAGTACGTGATCCAATGAATCCAAAAACGGAATATCATAAATGGTGTTCGTTAAATATAGATACAACTAGACAGAGTATTATCAATAACCTCGAAAAAAAAGAAGCTTTAATTATAACTGAAACTCATTGGAAAGCAGGTGAAGAAGATGAGTATGAGGAAAAAAAAATTGCATTTCATGAGCAAGATAATGAGGGCGTAATTGAAAACTATATTGACTTGGAGGACAAATTCGAAGAAATTGAACAGCTTAATTGGTGTGATAATTCTGAAGGAAGTAATATTATCCCATCTATTGATCTAACACTGATCAAAAAATATTTGTCCGAATTATCGGAATATTTACACGAACCTTTAATGAAACTGGATGAGTATAAATCAACAAACGATAAAATTAATTATCGATATCATATTACAGCAAAAGGTATGGATTTTTATAATACAGTTATGCAAGACTCCAGTTTTGCACAATATATATTTTATGGAGAAATGTGTCCATTGTATGATATGTTAAATTTCTTGAATTAAATTTTCCAAAGTTTCTTCTTCTGGATCACAATAAAGCGGTCCAACAACAGGTAATCTTTTAGCAATAGTGCTTTCATTATGGCCTCCTTCGCGTGCACATATATATAAATAAGGTCCGTTTGTCAAACGCGATTCTACTTCATTTCTGTTTTTTTCATCAGCATTTATATCTTCTTCCGTAATACTATTCAATTCTTTAATAGTTTCATCACGAAAGGCATCAAGTTTTACACGAATTTCTTTAACTTCATCATTATCAAATTCGTCTAATTTTTTATTATATTCTTGCGATTCGTATAATTTATTCAACAAGTTTTGTTTTATTACAGCTAACTTATTTACAGCAACGAATTTAAATCTGTAATTTTCATTATCAAATGTCGGCATAACATTTTGCAAAACACCTATCATTGCGGTATGAACAATGGGTCCGTATACACGTATAACTGAATCGTATAACACAGACATAGCTTTGCGCATATTTTCTGTTAATTCTTTTACTTCAAAAACTTTGTTTTCTGAAAGATAAAAGGTATAATATTTGCCGTCTTCATAAATACTTAACACATCAGTATCATCTTTAAAATCGGGAAATACTACATCAGCAGAGTCTTCTAAAAAACGGGATATCCATAACTTAACTTGTGTTTCAGCAAGATCAAAATATTTCATCTCCCATCTTTTTTGTTCCTCAAGTAATTCTGCTTTGTTCATTTATATATAAATTTTATATTTCATTATTTTAATATACAAACATGAACAATACGATGCATTCACTGCTTAACAAATTACGCATTATCAGTAAAATCAGACCAGGACAAAGACTTGATACTACAAACGAACTTACTGTTTATGAAGAAGGATGGACTAGTTGGATATATAGAAAATGGTATAGAGACAATAAAGATGAAACTATTCGTGTACTGCAGGATTTATATAAATCCATAGAGCAACATACCGAGCAGTTAATATCGTCCGTATCAACATCATCCCCTTTATATCTAAAAAAAATACGCGTTATTATAAATTTGGCGAAGCAATTATACTTGTCAATAGAAGGGTTGGATAATTTAGCAAAAACATATTCTAATTATCCAAAAGTCGTAGCTTCTATTGAAGGAATAATCCAAGATTATGCTATTGCTTCATTTGCTATATTAATAGCTTCAATACCAGAGGATAATTTATTACCCGTTTTGAAACGTGATATAACTTTTAATGGATCCGTTTGCTACGACAATCCTAATAAGGTTCATGACGTCAAATTTGAATAATTTTATAAATTTAAACTATAATATATATAAAATGTCTGAAATTGACATTACTACAGTTGCTAAACCTATTGAAATAAAACAATTCGATGATGGTGTGGGAAAGGATCTATTATTCGTTATGACTTCTTTGTTAAAAGAAAACGGTATGGTAGGTCATCACATACGTAGTGCTAATAATTTCTACACTAATGGTATAAAACAAATTATTACACAAGGTTTCAATATCAGGAGAGATATTATTAATAAACGTAGAGCGGTAACTGAAGATAAAAAAATAGATTGGATTTCATGTGAAGTTATTCCATCAAATGTTGAGATTAAACCTCCAACATATATACATTATAGAACTGGTAAAGAACAAGTGTTATTTCCAACTGCGGCATTGGTTAATGAAAAACTATATAGTGGTGCTTTAACGTTCGATTGTGAAATTAAAGCAACAGCTTATAATAGTGATAAAACTACATCTGTCAGAACTGCTCATATCAAAAGTTTCCAAATTGGTAAAGTTCCAATTATTAAAGGAAGTGTTATGTGCAATACATATGGCAAATCCAAAGAAGCATTAATGAGATTAGGTGAAGACCCATCTGATCCTGGTGGATATTTCATTGTACGCGGAGAATATGCTACAGATAATGTCGAGAACATTGCGTTCAATCAGCCTCGTGTTTATGCAAATAATTATAAAAATACATTGGCCAGATGCGAATTTATTTCTAAACCTGGTGATGGTTATCAAAACTCCGGTATGATTATTTTACAATACCAGAAAGATTCCACTTTTCTAATCGAGATTTCAAGAGACAAATTAACTAAGGTACAAATACCTTTCTTTCTGTTATTTCGTGCATTCGGTTGGAGCAATGATAAGGATTTATTGGACTGGATCATTTATGATTACGATAGTCCAGCTAATAAAGAAATACTAAACATTATTATTAACTCTATAAACGCAAAGTATGGTAAAGAAAATTATCGCGATGTGTATAATAATATTGATGCGCTTAAAATGATAGTAAACTTAATTCCGGAAGATATGAATCGTATATATGACTTACGTAATCATCCAGATAATTATCATAATGCTATTCAAGATGTTACAAAAACATTCGATTTACATTGTCTTCCTCATATAGGTATGACATCAACTTCGCGCCATGAAAAACTCAAATTTTTGGCCTTGTTAATTAGAAAAACATTATTAGTATGGCTGGGTTATGTTCCTCAAACTGATCGTGATTCTTATAGAAATAAACGTATTCATTCAGCAGGAGAAAGTTATTCTAAAACTTTCAAACAATTCTTCCAGCAATCTATTGTTACACAAATTCATAAATACATGTTGCGACATTTTAATAGTACTCCTTTTAATGCAGTAAACTTAACCAATATCGTTAGATCAGCTATTAATACTGATGAATTCGAGAAAGTTATCGTTCAAACAATTAATGCGGGTAATAAATCGTCTCTTAAAATTGGTAGAAAAGTAATGATTAACCGTTTATCCGCGCAATTATTGAATCGGAAAAACCAAATGTCAGCATTAGCTACTCTTCGACATATTACTGCTACATCAGTTGATAGCGCAAAGCAATCAGAAAGAGCGAGTGAAATGCGTCGTGTTCATATGTCTCAAATTGGATATGTATGCGTAACTCATTCTCCTACAGAAGGAGAAAAAGTCGGTGTTAATAAACAAATGGCAATATTTAGTTTCATTGCACCAGCAAGTAGTAGTGAAGTCTTGAAAAAAATTATTGAAGATGATAAAGACGTGATACGCGATACTCCTGAACAAGAACTAACTCCTTTATTTATTTATCGATCACATTTGGCTAGAGTATATGTAAACGGTCATTTGGTAGGATATACAAAGGATAGTGTCGCATTTACTCAAAAATACAGGAAAAAACGTAGGCAATTGGAAATTAATCCATACACTACCGTGTTTTGGGACAATGTACAAAACGAAATACATTTATATGTAGATATTGGACGTATATGTCGCGCACTGTTTATTGTATACAATAATAAACGTGATACCGAATACAAAGGAGATGTTAAGGAATTTGAACAAGGCTTAGGTATTACTAAAGAAGATATCAACAAACTATATCGTGGTGAAATTACGTGTAATGATTTATTACGTGAACAAAAAATAGAATATATTACGCCAGATGAACAAGAAAACTGTTATGTATGTCCAAATTTTGAGCAACTACTATCTGATAAAAACAATGAATTGAAAGAATACACACATTGTGATGTACCTCAATCTATTCTTGGTATTACAGCATTAACGACACCATTTGGTAATCATAATGCTCCCCCACGTGTTACTTATCAGACTGCCCAAGGTAAACAAACTTGCGGGTATTATATTCTTAATTGGGCTCATCGCATTGATAATGAAACATATCTACAGTTTGTTAATGAAAAACCGTTGATTACAACATTATCCAATAATTTCTTATTTCCCAATGGAAATAATATTATGGTAGCTATAGCTTGTTATACAGGATCTAATCAGGAAGATTCCTTGATTATTAATAAAGCAGCGTCAGAAAGATTACTATATTTGGGCTGTAAATGTAGTTCTATCAAAACAGAACTTACAAATAAAGAAGAATTAGGTACACCTGATGCTAGTAAAACAGATTCAATTAAAGACGCAAATTACAATAAACTTGTCAACGGAGTAGTACCTGTTGGTACTAGACTTAACGCTGATGATGTTGTAATTGGTAAATATGCCCCATTACCAAAAGGTTCCAGTGATAAATACGCATATACAGATATGTCTGTTTTATATCGTAGCGATGAAGAAGCCTTAGTTAGTAAACGAGTAATAGGTAGAAATGATAATGGGGAATCATTCGTTAAAATTGGATTACAAAAAATGAGACCTATAGCTGTTGGTGATAAATTTTCATCTCGTGCCGGGCAAAAGGGTACATGTTCTTTATTGATGAGAGAAGCAGATTTACTTACAACAATAGATGGTATTCGTCCTGTTGCAATATTCAATCCTCATGGTATGCCTTCTCGTATGACATGCTCGCAACTTATAGAATCGCATTTAGGTAATATATGTGCTGTAAAAGGTACCCATTTTGATGGTACTATGTTCGAGAAGGTTGATATTGAAACAGTCGCAGAAGAATTAGCACAGCGAGGGTTTAATAGATACGGATATGATAGAATGATTAGTGGTATTACTGGAGAATATGTTGATAGTCTGATATTCTTTGGTCCTACTTATTATCAACGTTTACAGAAGTTCGTGAAAGATGCGGAATATTCAGTACGTCATGCTCTTACAGATGCATTAACAATGCAACCGTTAAGTGGACAAGGATCATCAGGAGGATTAAAAGTTGGAGAAATGGAACGTGATGTATTGTCATCTCATGGAGCAATGTTTACTCTATATGAAAAGTTCTTCCTACATTCTGATGGTATGTATGAATATATTTGTAGATGCGGTAGACCAGCAATCGTTAATCATAAACAAAACATTTACAAATGTAATTATTGCGGAAATAATGCTGATATAGTTGCAATCCCATCTAGTTATTCTGGTAAATTATTCAATCAAGAAATAAACACTATGAATGTTGGTACTGCTCGTATTCCTAGACCATTTTCGTTTCCAAAGAATGATGATGGTACACTTTCTACTATTGATGAATATAATGATGAATCTATTATGACATTGTTAGAAACGGCTGAGGAAATGATAGAAGATGATGGTGTAGTGGCTGAAGATTAAATATTTTATAAACATTAATTTTTTTAATTATGATGAATAAGTATATGCTATATTCTGCTTATACGGAATTATTACCCGTAGCTAATGATCGTAGACATGCATGTGTAAAAGGACAGCCTTTATTAGATTTATTTAATGGAGATAACAATATTTCACCTGATGATATGTTGCATTTATATACAAATTTATATGTTAGATGCTTACATGCAGTGAGTAATACACCTTATTGTTCCAGTAGTATGTTATACAAATTTGGTTGTGTAAAGAAACATACTTTATGGAGTTCAAAATACGAATCGCATTTTGATTTGGCTTATTTACCTGAACCTAACAATGTGGGATGCGAAGAACATAAGTATAGAACTAAGCGTGGACAAAGAGGTATATTTGATTTAGACGCAGCTGAAGATTATGATAATGAAAAAAAATTGTGGAACGATATTATTGTAACTAATTTTACAGAATCATTACATGATTTTTCAACATCAACTATATACGATCATGTGTTTGATTTAAATAAATCATTCATTAATGTTGATAACAGAGCTACGCTAAATTTGAGAGAAAGTATTAGACCTAATTTGCTAGGTACGAATGATGATTGGAAATCTTTGTACAATAAGATCGTTACTCTTACTGAATCATCTGATTCACCAGAATTCAAATCATATTGTTATAGAAAAATGTATCCCGTATTTGCACAATTATCTAATTCGAACTACACTTTATGGGATGATATGAATTGGTTGAGGGATTTCTGTCCTTTGGTAAAGCAACCAACCAAAACAGCGGATGTTTTTATTACGAGAGATAACCTAGACGATAATATATTCTATTCTAATAGTTTTGTCGTGTCAGAATTTTCATTGAATAAAAAACCAATGTCTATCCGTTCAGGATATGGTGCTGTGAAAAATGGTAGTCCTGTTAAATTATTGGAAGTATTTAAAGTATTTAATCATGATACATGGAATACCGTACAACCAATGGCATTATAATGAAAAATGAAACTATTTTTTTTTATAATGGAAGTTGTGTATGTGCCTAATGTTATTTCGGAAGAATTGGAGTGTAATTTAATCCAATACATAGACGAGTTCAAATGGTCATTAGGACCAGATGGAAAAAGATTAGTTCAACAATACGGTTATATTTATGATTACAATAATAAAACAATATCTGATGAAAAAGCTCCTCCCATTCCAGAATTACTATCAGAACTTGCTACTAAATTAAATTTGCCGGAATATGATCAAATGGTAATTGACAACTATCTACCTGGAGAAGGTATTACTCCTCATACGGATAGTCCTGTATTTGGTAATGAAATTACTATTATATCATTGGGTTCAGGAGCTGTTATGCATTTTACTAGATATAAACGCAAAGCAAAAGAATTATATTTGGAACCACGCAGCATGTTGATTATGAAAGATGAAGCAAGAAAATTATGGAAACATGAAATAAAAAAAAGAAAGTCAGATGTTGTATATGGTACAAGAATACCTAGAAACAGACGTATATCTATTACTTATAGGAAATGCCTTTAGTTTTTTGTCTTTCAAACATACTCGGTAGATCATTATCAGTTATAGAATCTTCCCAATGTGAATCCTCTGATAATGTGATGTTATTAAGATTTACAATATTAATATGTTTGCCCTGTAATTTGGCTAATTTAGATCCAATAAAATAACTTCCACTCACGACTAAATATGCGCATCTTTTGTATTCGTTTTCGACGTATTCCTTAAATATAAAGGACTCATCGTATACACGATGTCTATTAATATCTAGTTTATCTGCATGTAATAATTTACCTATACAATTATTAATAATGAATTCAGAGTATTCTATAGGATATTTTTTACTATTTATTTTGGTTTCTTTTTTTTCTATTAGAAACCCAATACTATGCACATATTCCATTTGCAAAGTACGACATATAATATGAGGCTTTGGCTTATTACAAAATAAACTAGCAACGAATATATCATTGTATATTTGATTTAATATACGTGATTCATCTATATCTATTCCTGTTTGTCTCATATGTCTACGTATTTTTCTTATTAATTTACGATCTCCTGCATTTGCTAATCTACGTACTGACACGATATTACGTTCCCATGCATCTTTTTTTCTTTGGTTAAAAATCTTGTTGAATTCTGATGATTGCATTATTCATTGTATTCATTTCATATTTTAAATTAAATCTAATAGGTATCGGTATAGTTTGTTGTTCAGAGTATTTACCAGACATTTTATAGTTTTTTTCTATTCTGTGCGGATAATATTTCATAATTATTCTAGCTCCATCTTGTTGCATAAAATACGTTTTATATTCATATCCTTGTGAGTGATAATAATCAATAATTGCGTGTAATTTTTCACATTGAGACATTGAATAAATACCATATTTACCATAGTAATAATTTTGAATATGCGCATCTAACGGAGGATCAATAACAACAGAAATATTAATAAATAAAGGATCATTAGGATGTAGTGTTAGCTTCTGCATTAATGAAACCATTACCATTATTCACTTTTTCATCATCTCCCAGTAGAGCAACTAAAGGGCCACCTTTTAATAACAAAGGACCTAAATAAATTATAGCTACAACCGCGACTATCGCTGGAATTATCCATACTTTTAATACAGCACTTCCTGTGCTATCTAATATTGATGAAGCCGCTGAGCCTAGACTATCGACCAATTCCGAAATCGAATTGGTTTGTGTAGATTTGGATTCATTCTGAGCTGTTGTTTCTAACGCTTGAATTGTTGACATCTGATTAAGTAAATCCTGAACGTTTGAATAAACAACATCAAACGTTTGTTCTTGTGAAAAATTATTTACAATATTATTATTACCGCTAATAATTATTTCTTGTTGTTGATTGGATTTATTCACAACATTAGTTATTGTTTCCTTTGTTATATATTGTTGTACATCATTGTTTACAGCTGTATCATTTATAGCGCTACTACTTGAAAAAGCACCAAGCAGTGCTACGTTTTGTGCATCAGATGCTTGTTTAATTGCATCTTTCACAAGTTGTTGTAAGTTGTCAATATTTTCTGCTTTTTGATAACATTGTGCATTCACCTTTGTGTATTGTACTTGTTTAACATTGTTTAATACGTTATAATTTCCACTTATGATAAAAGATTGTTTTACAACATTACCAACAGAACAATTCATTATATTTTTTGTTACTGCATCAACAACTGATTTTGTAGCAACATTTGTTGTTGATTTTGATACTGATCCTTTTCCGGTAAGACCTAAAGCCCCCAATATAAATGCCATTATATATATTTAAATTTGAAAATTTCACATAAATATAATGGCATACAAAAGTTCATACAGAGATTTCATAAGTAAATATAAAAAGACGCTTGAAAAGCCAGAAGATCCCTTTACATCGCATATATTTTATGTTGAACCACCTGTCGGAGATAAATTTTTTACTAGAATATCTATGATATATCACAGATACACTTTAGAAATTCCGGAAGTTAAAGAAGCACATTATGACTCATTTTCCGAAATACCAGAATGGTTAAGAACAATTAATGATATTGAATGTGATGCCGATTATATGACAGGATATTATTTATCAAAATACGTTATGCCAAACAAGCCAACTGTCTATTATTGTGGTTGCGCAAAACGTGTCATTATTGAGGGTATGAATTCGTATCAGCCAGTAGATTGGTTTGGTACAGATATAAATTTTGATGGAGTTAAAAGTATAACTGGGTCATCTGATTTGGAAGATTATAATGTGGTTCGATCTTTAAAAAATAATACTAGACGGTTCAATGTTTTTCTGTGCGATATATATCCAAAAACACGTGTGTTATTTGCCAGTATTATATTAGCGCAAATGGCTCCATTAGCCATTATCCGTTTACAAGAAATAGATACTGATGTTATCAATTTTCTGTCTTTATGCGCCGCAAAATATGGTCATGTTCGTATATTTAAAACACCATGGGGAGAAAAACCAAGATATTATTTATTATTATCTAAACCACGAACGTTTAACTCTGGTTGTGTTATAAAGTATCTGCAGTACTACGAACCCGGATTACGTTTTATAAGTAGAGATTTCTATGATGATATTGATGTGGATGCATTTATATCTGAAGTACAAAAAATAAAATCAATTTCCACAACTTTATCTAATGAAGACGCAAACGCATTATGGTTAGAAAGCGTTTCAAATTGAAAAAAAATATTATTAGGCATCTAATGAAAATGTAAGTACACTAAACTATGTATATTTCTCCATATAGAGTTTTTCATAAACGCCTTTTTTTACCAGTATTGAACCGGGTTATTTCAATCACTGGGACAATAATGGTTGTTATTTGTGTCAATATAAAACCTTCACCCGTAAAAGGTACATGACACTACAACCATATAATGTTTTTTATATATCTTTATAAAAAATATAAATCGAATTCATCTATATCTTCGATAGATCCTTGTTTGAAATTCATCATATTATTGAGAGTATTAATGCTTACTATTAAGCTTTTTAGGTCCTTTTTTTTTAGGGGGTTCGTCGTCGTCATCCTCATCTTCGTCTGAAGCAGCACCTCCTTCATATGCGATATCTTCATCAACTTCCTCCTCATCTTCATCTTCTTCAACTACAGTTTCTTTTTTCTCTTCTGTAACTGTTTTTTTCCTAGCTTTAGTTTCAGCAGCTTTCTTTTTTCTATTAGCTGCTCTTTCCTCTTTTACTTCTTTGGAAGGAGGTGGATAAAGTGTAATATCAAATTCATGAGCTGCAGATAATACACCATAGCTTAGATCTTTCAAAGGCACGTTGCCGTCAAAATGAGTACTTAGATATTGTTCTACCCCAATATTTAATAATCTAACTGCTGCCTCTAATAAACCGGAGTTAATAGCTGCTCGTCTAGACCATAAAATATTTGCTAATGTAATACCCAATAATCTTGTATAATTAACAATATATTCTACAGTCATTTTTAACAATTTAGGTCGTTGACTTAAATCTGTTTTTTTACCTAGAGTATTAAGATAACTAGTAAACGAATCATCGTCCATATCATAGATTTTATTTCTGTTCATTTCTACTGCTGGAATAATAACACGACTAGCTGAGTAAGGAAATGTATCTAACAATCCTCCCAATACATGGTCAACATAATCATTGTTTGATACGTCTTCATCATCTGCAATAGAATATACTTCGAAAATAAAGTTATTAAATAAGAACATAAGTTCGTTTTTGGCACTACGTTGAACTTGAACAGCAGATGTTTTCTTTACAGTTTTCTTTTCTTCTTTAACTTCTTTAACTTCTTTAACTTCTACTGCAGGTTCTTCTTCATGAATAGAATCTTCAGATTCTTCTGGTTCATCTACCACTTTTTGTCCTTTTTTACGAGGAGCACGTTTTTTGGTAGGAACAGCACTAGAAGATTTGACTTGTCGTTTACCGGATTTATTAGCTTTATCACCTAATAAGTTGAATTTTTCAGCAGGAAAGTTATCAACACCTTTACTATCATGAGCAAGATTACTCTTGATTCTATTGATTTCGTGTAAAATAGCATTAACTAGTTGTACACCGCATTTATCAGCGAATCCTTTTGATCCAAATTCAGGAAATGGACAAATTACTTGATCAACAATCATAGTATCCAATATTGTAGCAATACGTTTGTTTTCCAACTCAGTCTTTTCAGACTTAGTATTCTTCTTATTGCTAGTGGTTTTCTTGGTTGATTTGGACATTTCGATATTAGTTATTGATTTAATCTCTAAACGAATAATAATTTTCAATTTTTAATAATACATATAATATAATGCTTGAGGCTAAAGAAGGTAAAGTTAGTTTATCTATTCAACCAATTGATAAACTTGCTGATGTGGCTGTTGCCGTATCCGTTAAATGTGATTTAAGCAGTTGTGTTATGAATAGATTAAAAGGTGTTTGGTGTTGTGATTGTAGGCCAAAAGGAACAGAGGAGACATGTGTTTTATATTCTATGTTTTTAGTTGCATTGAATAAAATGCGTGGAGATCCATCCGCCCTCGCGACATCCAAGGTGGGTGCCATGTCCGTTGGTTATCATAATGGGTCTTTTGTTATGTCTTGGAATACTGCTGGTAAAATTACCAATGTTAGGAAATCATTATCTATTGCGGTTTCTTCATTGAGAGTAAATGGTTTATACAGTGTGTACTCACAAGTCATAAAAGGACTCGGTTTAAGTTCCAATTCTGATCAATTTAATAAAGCAGCTGCTACTGTTATTTCTGCTATTAACTCAGGAGTTAGTTGTTGTGTAGTTGGAAAAATAAAAGCTACGAGTGCTCACGCAGAAGCTATTGTCGGAACAGTTAGTAAAAAATTAGATTCTGGAAAAGCGGGAGACAAGAAAGCTAGTGCTGAAGCGGTACCATGTAATCACTCAGATATGCCGGAATTGAAAGTTAGTGGATGGGCGGCATATGTTACCAAAGTTTACTTATCGCATAAAGTAAAAGGTTTAAAACCTGTACTATGCGATAAATCATTATACGTACCTGTAAAACCATCTGTATTCGATACATTAAGAGCGAAAGCTAAGTCTGGTGTTGATGATTATGTTCAGAAAAAATTTGCCAAATCGGCTGCAAACAGTGGAAGTTTACTCGCTTACGCTGCGTTGTCTTGTGCTGAACTCGGTTGCCATGATGCAAAATCATTGATGTCGGCTTCTGTATCCTCTATTAAATCTGCTATTTCTGGGGCATTGTAAAAAAATGATTTTTTATTTAATAATACTAATGGCTGCTATCCAATATGCTTCGCATTTAACCAGGCAAGGGTACAGGAATATTGGGCAGCCAATCACGCCAGTGTTAGTTAGAGACACTACAAAAATCAAAAAAGTGTTAAGATTAATCAAAGTCAACAAGAAAGATTATTCTTTCCGTCTAGAAAACAATGCTATTGCGTTCTTCAAAAGCAGCTTTGAAATAGATCGGATTATTATTCTAGATAGAGTATTTCTCCCAATACACCTTGGTGTTGTTTTGGGTGATCCTGTTCTCGACGATTTATTGAAAAACAGTGAATCATCAACAAACGCGATGAGGTATTTGCATGATATGATTACCATGACAACGATACGATACTTTGTTCACGTTGTAACATTCGAAGAACATTGCTCGTTTATCCTGCAAGGGGATAAACTATACGACAATAGATTTTCTCGCGATGTGGTTTCATTAGAAAAGTTGTTTACAGAAACAAGCATTGTAGTCAGTATAAACGAGCGTTGGTGCTTCAACATTATAGCTGTCCCGAATGGGAACAACGGTCATGCACTTGAAATAGTATATTCCGTTGATCCACGTCAATGCTATGATGTCTAATTTTAAAGTTTGAAATTACTTTTTTTTTAATGGATTTTAGAAATCTCCCTATCTCAGCATCTGTTATAACTTGGTTAGATACATTAACTAATGACGAATTAGCAGGTGTTCTTACAAAAGCGTATAATACTAGCAATACGGTCGGTTCCGCAGAAATCGGTCAGCGAGGTGAATTTCGTTTTGAGTTAGCCTGTAGAAATCTTCCTATTAATTATAAAGTTGTTAACACTGCTATGCTTGGAAAACAAGGAGATTTTATTATTACCTTTACTGACAAAAAAATATACACATGTTTGGTGGATATCAAAAACTACAGATCAACTGTACCAAAAAATACAATTGATAAGTTTATGCTAGATTTGGAAGGAGGAAATTATGATTGTGGTTTATTGATTTCTGTACAATCACGTATAGTTGGTATGACGGAATCAATTAACATAGTAGATAAAACTTTGCTTACATCAAATATTCCTGTAATGTTTGTATCTAAACTTCCAGATAATATTTTACTCACGTGCATTGAATTATTATTCAAAAGAGTTACTATTAATACTTCTATCCAAGTAGATAGATCCTTGGTACATATCAATGCTGCTCTCCATCAATCCGCAAATGTGCGCAGATTATTGACCGAATTAAATAAAACTATTAATTCTCAATTAATAGATGCCCAAAATATGTTGATGAGTATGGAAATACAGACAAAGCAATTACTTTCTCAAGAAACAAAATCAGAAAATCCGTTACTCGAAGAAAAGTTTGCGCCTGCTATCATGAAGTATATCAATTTGCTGGCGAATTTACAATGGAAATCAATCAAAAAACATACATCAGATGTATACGTTTTGGAAACAACAAAGTATAAATTCCGTATCAAATGTAAAAAAATTATCATTAAAATTTACATGCGAGAAAACGTTGTTGTTCATGATCCAATTATTGATAAATTTCTCGCATGTTGTAAAATAACAGATGGTAGTTATATTACTAATGTAGACGATAAAATTATCGGAATTTTATCTGAAATTATTACATTCTCCTAATTACTATTCTTTTTTATATAGCATCCTATATAAGCAATGGAATTTTGTGATATTCTTTTATTTTTTATTGTTGTAGTAGCAATAGTATTTATCATATATTTTTGCCCAGTTGTGCCAGTAATAATTGGAGGAGCATCATTATCAAACAGATTATTTATACCAGATAACGAGAAACTTGTTGTTGATGGTCATAATATGATACATGATATTGTTGCACAAAAATATATACCTAACGAGTATTTTAAAAACGCATTATATAAAATATCATCAATATTATCAACCACATTTCCGACAAATGATATACATATTGTTATCAAAAACAACGATATTAATACGATAGAAATCTCCAAAGAATTTCCGTCTATCACGTATCATGTGGCTTATTTAAAGAACGATAAATCTTCGCAACATCATGAAAAAGCACGTGATGATTTTTTAACAATAATGTTAGCAAAAGGAGGATACATTGTATCAAAAGATCGTTTTCGAGATTTTAATAAGTTCGGATCTATAAAATCATTCAAACATTATACTATTAAAAATGGTACCAGATCCGTTGAAACAGTAAAACCCTTAGTTGAATATAGGCGATTAGAAAAACCATCCATTGGAAATCATTTTCTATATCAGTTCGAAACCGAAAAAAAATTACAAGAAATGGGAATAGAAAGCGGAAACATTTATAAGGAAAATGATAGCGTATTTGCCAAAGTATATTTGACAAAATATAATGATTAATTTCGGTATGTGGAATATTGATCTCAATCAAATGATATTACCTTTTTTTGATCCCGATTGGTTATCAAAACTACCTTTAACCGAATCACAAATAATAGAATACGCTGATATCTTAAATTGGGATATTTTATCCATGCGTGATCTATCTCTACGTATTTTGAATAATTATCCTATCAATTGGGTCATATACTATACAACAAAAAAGCGCAAACATATTATAGTTGATAAAGTATTGGCATATGATTATATTTTCGATTCACCTAGAATGAAGAAAAAATACTATGACAACAGATTCATTAATATTGTACCTGATATTATTGATTGGAATTGGTGTATTAAAAATATACAATTATCGGAAGCCAATTTACTTAGACATTGGGATAAATTCAACATAAACTTACTTTGTAAACATCAACATTTAACAGAATATATACTTATCGAAAAACGCGATGAATTGAATTGGTCTACTGTGAGTAAAAAAGAGATACCAGAAAAAATCATTTATTTACTGAGAAAATACGTTGATTGGTCTAATATATGTAAATACCAGACTTTAAGTTCTGAATTTATAGATAATAATTACAATAATTGCGATATAGATTTGATAACACAATATCAAGAACTTGACGAATGGTTTATACGAAAACATAAAATGGACATCAACAAAAATTTACTTTGTCGATATCAGAACATGAGATATACGTTCTTAAAAGAAAATCCTAAACTTATTAGAATAGATGATTTAATGCAAAATATTAACTATAACAAAAAAAATTCATTACAAATAGGAAAGATAAATGGAATTACATATATAATAGAACCCCATATGTCATCAGACAAAATTATGTTTTGTAATATTGATCATAAAAAATAGATATATAATGCTACCAAATTATATCATATTTGATATCTTCATAGATGTACAAATTGAAGAAAATACTGATTTCATAATATCATTTGATGATATTGCCAACATAAAACGCTCGTATTTCTGTCAAATATTAAATGGTATACCCACTCTAAGATATGTTGAGATAGGTCTTTTATATAATAAATACATATGGTGTAATGATACATTCTATATAGATGAATTATCTGTTTTGAGATACTCTACTAGCGATGCGGGTTATGTGGTGATTTACAATGATAATACTTTTCATATCAATGAAAATGAAAAGACAGTTATGAATGATATATTAACGTGTTTTCAAGATATTAATGTTTTGATAACAACAGAATATAAATCTTTTACTACAATAGCATCAATTTATGTATATGAATACATACCAAAGAATTAGGCAAGTTTCTGTATATGTCTTTTTGCTATATAATTGACCATTTCCAAATTGTTTCTTGTTATTTGTTCATGTTCATTACGAATTCGTTTTCTTGCGGTTTCAACTTCGTTAATATTTATCAAATTACCGTTGTCATTATATTTGGCATATTTCATCCAGTCAGGGAATCTATCGTAATGAGATAATGAATATTTCATCTCGTTATTATAAATATACACGTCTGTTATAACACCTAAGTTATTGCCGTAAATATTACCGTCGAGATATTCGTAGAATATCTTTTTGATAATAGACAAAATAGGCCATTCTTCATTCATGATTTTATTACCGTATCCATCCGGATCATTAATAAGATGATTCATATCAACGGTTATAAATTTCTCGGCCATCCTGTTAATTGATTCAATGAGCATCACATTTTTTTGTATATTTAAAATATCAGATTGTCTTAAAAATCTACTTAATCTAATAGTAAACATATATAAATCTATACAAGTGAGCAACCGAAATACTGCATCAAAATTATTTTTGAACAATACTATCAACTCTTCTTGTTGTCTCATTTTATTCGGAAACATTTGTATGTATAGATTCAATAAACTGGAAATTTCTGTTTGTCGAAATTTCTGTTCATTGTCTACTAATTGGTAAGATAAAGGTAATGATTGATCCCTTAATACATCATATGTATTAGGGTTGATAATACCACGACTGAAATCGATTAATGCGCCAAAATAACAATTATTAGGAAATATATATTGATGTTCATCATCTAAAACATACAATACTTTATTTTTTTTGTTTTTATTTGCCATTACATCGGCTGTTTGATAGTACATAGCTCCTATTGTGGCATTATTAAGATGCAAATCACCATGAATGACTCCTATTTTACTATTTACGCAGTATAAAGAATAACATATTTCGAATATATACTTAACGAAATAATCATATCCGCTTGGTTTAAATGGGTGTCCAAGCATACTATCATAGTGTTTTGATTTCTGTAATAATAACAAACTATCAGCCACTGTACGACCAACATATTCATTTGTAAATGCCAGAGTAACTTCGCTCATAATTATTTCTTCAATGCTATAATTAATTGGATCGTCAATCTTTTCACTAAGACGCTTGAATTTACTACTAATCCATCGTTTTATTCCGCTGGATGTTTTATTAACAGTGCGTAAATTTTCTGTTGCAAAATAAGTACCTCTCTGTGCCTCATATAATATATGCAATATGTCTCTAGCCAATTCACTATGTTTGAGACGGTCGTACTGGGATTTATTATCAAATAATCCTTTTCTAGAGTTTTTAATATAAAACCAATCGTTAATTATAGAAAAACCAGGTGATATGTTATTTAATACGATTTCATTGGTTTTATTTGATATGAAAAATTCTCTCCAAGGCTTATATCTCAATCTTAAAGGATCCTGTACCTCTTTGATATTTAACGGAATCATTTTATAACCACATTGCATATATGATGAATTATTATGAAAATTATTAATCCTGTGCGATATATTAGAACGGAATGTTTCTATACGCTCCGCCCCATATTTTTGTATTAATAATTTTACGAAAGCTATATCGTCATCTTTTGCTCCCAACATAATTGTTTTGTAATCAGGATTAACATGCATTTTGGTTATGTCAAGCATTTCATCAAATATTGTGTGAAACCAACTTATAGTTAAAACGTTTAACGGTATAAATTCGCTTTTAATAGCATATTCTACTTCGGAGTTCTTGAGTTCTTGTTCCATCTTTGGATAAAAATATGTTGTATAAATAGACCAGTTTCTCCTCATTCGAATACGTTTAACGTATTCTTCCAAATCTTCCCATATATCCATATTTTCTGATCTTGTGGATATGAAAGATTCCCATAGAGAAAAACGCGATCTATATTCGCCATCACAAGATACATAACTAGGAGACGCACTATAAAAACTAAAAACAACATTATTTATTACTTGGTTTGGTTTTATCATATTTCTTTTAAGAGCAGGCATATCTGACATTAATTCACAAAATAACGTACCATAATTAGTTTCTTTGCGAATATCATGATCATATAATTTCATAACTATGATTATCATATCCATTGTATTATACATATATCGGTATTTAAGAGAAGATAAACTATGAGCACGCGTTATAGAGCCTAATTTGGGGTCTATTCGTGTATTTGCAATATTTGGCATTTTACTGCACTGCCATAGTTTTGTATATTCATTTATATGCCATTCTTCTATCTTATCCATTGGTAATGAATCACGTAATATCTTATATTTTCTCTCATCATCAATATTAGGTATATCAGCTTTTCTTTTTGGTAAATTACGCGGCGATTTTTTTTTCATTTCTGTAATCAACTTATTAGTCATTTATAAATATATAACTATACTGATATACTTATGAGCAAATTTAATATTGATAGTATGATAGAGAAGTCTATTAACAAAAAAATAGCTGAACCGTCTGATAAAAAAAGAAGACGCACGGAATTATCAGCAGATTATAAAGAAGTACCTCGTGTTGATTGGAACACAATACAAATAGGGACATATATTAGAATTTTAAAAACGGATGGTACTTTAACAATAGGAGGATTTTTTCAAGGAATGGAAAAAACGAAATCTGGTGAAGACTCATTATCTATGTCTAGCAGTAATTTTTCTCGCAAATCATGGAAACATAAAGTATCGACCGTCGATAAAATTTATATAAAAACTAATAATGTGCAAATACCTAAAGAACCCGCTCCTCGCGAACCAGCAGATAAATTACAAATAATAGGAGATGAATTACTATTTAATAATAACTATGAAACAAGGTTAGCCGCTTTAGAAAGCGATTTGTCTAGTGTTAAATCAGATATAAAAAAAATATTATCCATGATAAAAACACTCGCTCAGAAATTACCTTAATCTAATCATGAGAGTAACTAGGAGTTCCAAATTTGAAACATGAAGTAAATTTTCTAAAAGGAATCTTTCTTGTTGTTCTACATTTTTTGTTTTTAAATCAGGATCTAAATTTAATGATGATAGGAAATCTACTACTGTAGTAGTATATTCATTCTCGTCGACTATGTTTCCGTTGATTTTTGTGATAGTATGCTGAACCAATGTTTTGATAACTTCATCGAATAATTCAAACGTCGGTTTATATTGTGGAAACAACGAATCCATTTTTTGTTTCAGTTCAGGAACTAAGTATGCATGCAAAGGAATGACTAATTCTTTATCCAACGAATAATTACGACAATAATTATTTACAGCGTTGTCATACCAAATTTTACGGATAGCAATTAATAAAGAACTCTCGATTAATAAATCGCTATGAGCGATTGTTTCATGAAAATTGATTGATCGCAGAATAAAGCCATAACAAATTTCACCTTTTTCTACATAATCTCTATATGCGGATGATGCCATTTGGTAGAGATCACGTAATGATTCTACATGTGAGTTAAACTCTTCTTGTGCAGGAATTCCTGCCACAGTTTCTGTTGAAGTCCATAAATAATTAACAGTGTCTTCATCAAGATTAACACTTTGAATAAACCACATTTTGTTGTTTTCAGATAGATGATTACGAAATTTATGAAAATTCGGATGTCTAAAACCGAAACTATAACAGAATTTCGGATTTAATTGTTCTGTAAATGTTTCCCATGTAAGTCCATAAGATTGTAAACAATCAGACAAAAGCTCTCTATATGTCATATTTTCCCATTTAACTTCATTCATTTCATATCCTCGCGCCGTTGAAATACACCAACGTCCATTATATTGATATAAATTAACACATGTACCATCTTCTGCTTTATAAATTTTGTAAAGACCGCGATAAAGAAACTTATTAGATGCTTTGGTATCGATATTATTACGTAATGTTCTAGGTGGGACGACAAGAGGTTTCCATGTACCTCGTTCTAAAATAACACCATTACATTCCTGTTTTAGAGCAGTTAATGTCTTATTAGAATATTTAGATTCTGAGCGAAATAACATGCGTCCTTCATCATACGAAGTAATGATTTGTGATTTATATAATTTATCTCGAAACACACTAAGAGCACTATTACTGTTCTTATTAGCAAATCGTTGAACAAGCAACATATTTTTGTTTTCAGTCATAATACAATTATAACTATATACATTTATATTAAAATTCAAATTTAAAATAGATTCACCTCTTCGTAAAATATATATAATGTATAAATCTTATCATTGATAACGAATATTGAAATATTTTTTAATATATACTGAATACATAATGACTCGCACTAAAGGATCACTTGATAAACAACAACGCAAACCGCGAGAATTAAAAGAATCAATTATTAACATTACAGAGAAATTATGTAAAATGTGCCAAATTATCAAATCTATTGATAATTATTACAAAGCCGGTAAATACTATGATGCAGTCTGTAAATCTTGTAAATATATACAAAAACAGCGTAATACAAACAAAAAAATAAATATATTATCTGTAGCAACAAAATTTACAGAACAAGACAATGAAGAAAAAATTGTAGATGTTGAAATATCTGGTTCATATACTGTAAATGAACCGGGAAATATATCAACAAATGAAATTAATTGTATTCCACCTATCAATAAATGTTTATATGAAAGTATTAACAAATACGTAGAATCACAATCTAAACTCAGGCAAATTGCTCTAAATGATCCAGAAAATATGATTACAAATGATACAATAGGAATAATATCCATTGGACAATATAATGAAGATTCTATGCGCATATATCCGCGTGAATTCGATGTATTAGTTGTGCGTGGATCCAAAGGCGTTGGTAAAACAGTAGCTTGTATCCAATGGCTTAAAAATCTACCAGATTTTGCTAGCAAACGTATTGGCTGTGTTTCATTTCGTAAAACGTTGACAACGAATCTTGTATCTCGTTTCAACAAAGATTTGGGAGATGAACAAAACAGATTCTATGATTACCAAGAAATTGAAGAACATGCAATCACTCAGCTCAAATGGGTATGCCAGCTCGAGTCTCTGGATAGAATCAAAACACTAACTACTGATGTTCTTATCATTGATGAATTCAACCAAGTTATTAACCAAATATTTAGTAATACTGTTCGTAGTCAATCTCTTGCGTTTAACAAACTCAGATCTATCATTCGCAACGCTAAGAAACTCATTCTGATGGATGCCGATCTCAACAAAACCAGTATTGAAAACATTATGTTATTACGTGGCCAACAATCAGAAATTACATACATCAACAATACATATACACAAGAATACAATTTGACGTTTGTACCAGAAGAACAACGTATTATGAACATGATGCGCAATGATTTGATAGATGGAAAACGTATTGTTGTTGCTACAAACAGATCCATTGAAACTGCTATGAATCTCAAGAAAATGCTTAGCAACATCGAAGATTTGGTTCCGCTTAAGAAAGGTCAGGAAAAGAAAGCCATTATTAAGAAAAACGTATTACTCATTTGTAAAGAAACAGAAAACACCAGGAAATTACTTAAGGATGTAAATAATACTTGGAGCCAATACGATGCTATTATCTATACTCCAACGATCCAATCCGGTGTTAGTTTTGAACGTGAACATTTCGATAACGTATATGGTTTGTTCGTAAATCTCACAAATTCAGCCCAGGATGCTTCGCAAATGCTTCATCGCGTTAGATGTTTACGCGGACAGTTCTATGTTAATATCAAAACAATCTACAGCAATCCCAAGCCCGTTAATAGGAATGAAATCGAGCAATATATTCAGCAACGAGACAATATGCTTAACGAAGAAATTCCAGAATCGATTGAGATCATTGAAGATGAATCCAAAGGAATTAATATCTTTCCGAACAAGAATGATCTGTATACAATGTGGATAAGTTATGTTTCCAATGTTAACAAATCACGTAATGATTTCATGGCCGAATTTATCAAATGCGAACTTATTCAAGGCGCTATCATTTCCGTTGCTGAACTAGAAGAACAGAGCATGGATAAATTGAAAAAGCATCTTGCCGATATCAAAGTAGAGGTAAAACATGAGATCAATGATGCTAAGATTGCTAGCAATGACAAAACTTCCTATATTAGAAAGGTATATTGTCTCGCTGACAGCTTTGAAATCACAGAGGAATTCTTGAATGAATACGGTGCTCGTGATATGATGAACAAGTATCAGAATCTCAAAAACATGTATACAAAGGGCCTTTATCAGATCAAATTAGAATCTCAAGAATACAAAAACAAGAATAAATTGAACTCAGGTGAAATCGATGATAGTTTTTGTGAAAAATACCACTACATCAAGCATAAAATCTGTGATGATTTGATTAAAATCTGTCAGTTTAATAGTATCTTTGATACAGAACAAGTGTCTGCGGAAGGCTATTCTGATGTAGTCTTACCCGAGTTCAACAAGTATTGTACTGAGAAATGGGCATTGATTCGTGGTGAATTTGGTGGGAAGAATAAAGTTTTCAAGCCGTATGGAGATCTACGTTATGTAATGAAATTTGCCAATAGATTACTTGATGAAATGTATGGATTGAAGATACAATCTATGAAAAATAACGGTTCGATGGTTGGATACTCGTTAAATCATAGCCTGTTTGGTAGCGTTTTTCCGATTGATAAAGATCAATCCAAACCATTCATCACGGCTAGTTCTATTGGCTATGTATCGGATACGTTAGAATTTCTGCCAAATGATGAATCTGATTAGAATGTGTGTTAGTTCAGTAGAAATGGTCGCATTTTTTTTCTCAGGATTTGTTTGTTATTCAAATTTAAAATAGATCCGCCCCGCCCAATTCCATATTAGTATTAGATTCATGTCCTTTTTCCATAAAGGATCGTGCTTCGCCGTGATTTGTAGGTTCACCCCGCATGGCTTTTGTATACAACCCAAATTCAAATCTGCCTTGATCTTGATCATAATCATGATCATTTTTATCAATATGTTTACCAGATTTTTTATTTTTGCGAATCATATTTCCTCTCGAAAATTTAAAGTTCTGATCACTCATAACAAGATCATGAGTACGCGCTCCTTCTTTAGGAATAATACCTCGGTATGATTTCGTTTGTTTCGAATCTTCTATATAGCGTGTATCTAAACCTTCTCTACGATTAACATCAACATTAGTATTTCGAATTCTACGAGTAGTACTTTCATTATATATACCTTGATCAGAAGCTGTTTGTAATATTTGTTCGCGTAAATCTTTACGTTCATCTCCTCGAGAAGTACGATTGGACATTTGCATAGTACGGGCAATTTTATGATTAACTTCGGCTTGTCCCATTGTTTTTCTATTATCACTTGTTTTTTTACTATATCTTCGTATCGTTCCAGACCCCAATTCCTCATGTGCTGTAGCTGGTTGAGTACCAGTTATCATAAATATTTTATAAACATCACTGGGATGTAATCTACGTGTTTGGTTTTTACCAACAGAGCTATCATTATAAAGTGCTCCAGTTACTACTTCTTGACGTACTTCACGCCATCCTTGTAGATCAACTATTAGATCACCCAGATGTTTGTTTACTAATTCCGCCTCGTTTGCTCGAGATATTAAATGGTCTACTTGAGATTCTCCGCGGTTTTCATAAGCATCGGATTCATTAGCCATGGCTCTAACAAGACCATATTTGGATATTTTGAAACGATGGTCAGGTGTAGAATGACGAAATGCTATTGTTGGATCATTAGACAAACGATTAACAGCATCCGTTCTATTTCCTTGTTCCGCATCGGCGAGATCAATAATAGTACCATCCATTGTGTACTGTGCCGCATTATTAAATCCTTTTCCATTGCGATATATATGATCACCATTGTGCCAAGAATCCATAGACTCTTCGAAATTACGATAACGATTTTTTAATTTATACATACCACTTTTAATATTTGAAATCATTTTGGCTGGTGCTATTCCTGATTCAGGAACAGACCAATCAGAATCTGGTGATTTTCTAACGAGACTGGCTCTTTCATATTGTTGTCTAACGTGTTCTCGCATATTTGGTTCATCCGTTGTACCACGCGGATCAGCATCCATTCCTCCACCAATAAAATCGAGAAATGTACCATCTGGTAAATAAGGATCTCCTTCATATCCAGGAGTACCATGATGTCTCATATTTAAGAATCTGTTGCTATGCGTTCCGTATCCTTCGTCATTTGTACTTCTTGGAGCTTCATCGGCAAATAAAGGAGCATCGGGTCGAAAATCTGCTAAAGCGCTGCGCATTTCATCTTCCAATTGATTTTCTGGTTCATAAATGTCTGTTTGTTCTATTTTTTTCAAATAAAGACTTGGTGGCATATCTCCATATGCGCCGGACGAGGCTAACATATGAACATTTCCTGTATCATCCATATAACTCATTATTGTATGTATATAATTATGCAAATAGTTAAATCAAAAAAAATCTCTGTTTTAAATTAACTATTTACCCAATACACTGTCTACACGTGCCTTTTCTTTTGCTTCCGTAACAAATGATGGAGCTTCTGATGAAGAATAAAATTTACTAGCAGTAACTTCTGTACCACCTTTAGCGATATGCCATACATCTACTTGAACAGCATCGTCAGGAATATCATCATCTGCTTGACCACCTAAATACTCGGCACCTAATTGCTGCATTTCTTTATTTTCAGAAATATACTTACGGAAAGATTCTGCGTCAGGACCATCTTCGGCGATATTCTTACGTTTAGCTTTTTCGACACGTTTCTTCATCAGATCACGCCCAAGCATTTCGTCTTTCTTAAGTTGTCGCATCATTTCTTCCAATACGACAGTATTTTCATTATAGAAGTTTATATTTTCACGGATTTCCTTGAACGATGAATCACAAATATTCCATTTACCAAATACAGCAGTATGGATACTTGTAATAACACTATTAGCATGCTTCTTTTGGAATCTTGCAGCTTCGTCTTCATTTTTATGAACAGCATGCGGGCATAACATAAATTCAATTTGTGGTTTTTCGCAGTAAGCGTCGCGCGTGAAATCGCGAAGTTGTTCATAATTAGAATCAAAGTAATTATTAAAGCGACCATAAATATCATGCGGAGGAAGAAATTCTCTAAGTGTTCCAGCACATGTAGGATCTTTCATATCATCGCCAAGTTTATTAGGCGATGTCGTTACTAAAGGTTCTGTTTTCTCTACTAATTCACGTACTTTACATAAAACAGTTTTTGTTTTACCCGTAGTTGGATCAACGGTTTGTTTCTTAACAATTTTGGTTGTATATTTAGGTACTCTGGAAGAATATAATTCTTCATTATTACGAAATTCCTGATCCGTTTTGTTAAGGTGTTCCACAGCTAGTAAACCAGCATTTGTTGTAATTGGATTCCTCGTTAAATCACCACGGCACGGTTTATATGCCGAGCGAACGTGTTCAATGGGATTAAACTGGAACATTTCTTCCAAAAATTCTTTAACAATAACACGTTTTGCCATCCATTCGCGATTAAATTTATATTCATCAATTGATCTTTGATAACCTTTATCAAGAACTGCTTGTGGTGTGTCTAATAAAGATGGATTCTCCAAATATTCATATACAGATACTACTGGAACACCTTCAGGAACTTTCCATTCGTCGTTCATACGATTTAAAAACGCTACCATAGCACTAGTTATTAATTTTTGCCAATATTTATGAGAAATTTGTGTAATAGAAAAAGACAATAAGTTAGGTTCCGCATCAATAACGCGACCGTATGGGTTAATTTGTTCCAGCATACGTTTAACTTCTTCATCGGGTAATTCGGCAATATCTTCTGGAGTTAGATCCATAACTATTTGCTTAATATCACTTGCGAGTTGCTGATTAGACATGTATAATAACTCATTATGTTTGTTTTAAATGAAAAAAATAAGAACTTTTATATATTAAGTGGTCAAAAACTATTAACAATATGGCATCCACTTTGGAAAATATTAACTCTAATATACTATCTAAAATATCGGAATTGCGAAAAATATTAGATATGTATATGTTTTGTGAGTTTCCGCCGAAAATTATAATATCGATAAAGAAAATTTCAAGTGATCTCGATGACGTGGAAAACACATATGAAATAGGTAGCATATCTACACTTACCGATTATTACAAACAACAAGATGTCGAATCCAAAGACGCGCATTATCGCACATTCATGAATTTTATACTTTCTGAGAATATACTCAATCGTTTAAAAAATTTATTCGATTTATGCAAGAATATTCAAAGAAAGTTTGTAATACAATCGGATGAAATCAAACATGCTTTTCATGCATATGAAATATTACCAGTTACTTTGAAATCTGGCGACGTTTCTAATAATATTTGTAGTTGTGGTGAACCATATTCCATAGAATCGAAAACCAGTGAATATATATGCAAAGAATGCGGTAATACGGAAAAATTATACGGTGTAGTCTTTGAAGATGAGCAATTCTTTTATCAAGAAGGACAAAGAACAAAACATGGAAAATATGACCCTACTAAACATTGTGATATATGGATTGATCGTATACAAGCAAAAGAAAATGTGTCGATACCAGTAAAAGTAATTAACGGTATTAAACGTTGTATTAAACGCGATTCTATTTATTTAAGTGATTTAAATTGTCCTATGATACGCCAATATCTGAAAGCATTAAAATATACTATGTATAATAATCATGTTCCACATATTTTGTATATGATAACTGGACAGATGCCTGAACAATTAACTGATTCTGAATTGCAATTATTACGTTTTTATTTTTCGCTAACAATACAGATATATAATAGGATTAAACCTGATAATAAATTGAACTGTTTATACTACCCGTTTTTTATATACAAAATCATTGAACAATTATTAAAAGACGTATCACATGTCTATAGAAGAAGGAACATATTATCTTGCATACATTTACAAGCAAGGGATACGTTAATAGAAAGTGATAATACTTGGAAAATGATATGTTCGGAAATACCAGAATTCGATTATATACCTACTGAGAATGTATAAAAAATGAAATATATTAAACATACATTCATCCTACAATATAACGAAACTTTATATAATAAGATATAAGGATGTTTGTTTACTATGAACCTATTGTGAAACCATCATGTATTCTCTATCGATTCGTAGTAATCGGTGATATGGTATGGAACGTTGCATATCTTTATCAAAGTAATCGCATAGCTTGCGATACTTTAAAACCGAACGAGATAAGTAAAACAATGACTATTGATTTACTTAATCCGGAAAAATTCGATTTGCGTAGAGGTCAAGCGTATCACTTGAGTATCGCTCCGTATGTTGATGGTATTTTTGAAATTAAAATGATTCATGAAGAAGATCAATATGTACCTACTTGGTACCGTATGCCAGACGTATTTAGTTTATTGATCCCTTCAACTTGGTTAAAATTATTTGGTTCTACTACTCCTCCGGAGAGAGCGAAAGATGAATATAAACTTGAGCATCATGAAAAACTCCTGGAAGAGGACTATGTTATGTATGAAGCAAAAAAATACGAAGAATATTTGGAGATTATGTATAAACAATATGTTAACAATTTGGATGAAGACGCTGAAAGAGACTTTGGTGATGCGGAAAGCGATTCCGAAGTGGAATTCGATGCGGAAGAATTTTATCAAGATTTACAAGAAGATTAAACTTTGATTTTTTTTACGATAATAATGCAGACAGCTGCGATAATTCGAGATGTTTTTCCTGATGTGGTAGCAGAAGAAATTATAGAGTATTTTATACCCAGGTTTGGTACTACAAAAATGTACGCAAAATATGGCGTTGTTGAACTATCCGACGAATTTCATTTGGCTATATATGATTATTTCCCTCGTGAAACCATATATTTGGCAATTAAAAACAATGATGAAAAAGAATTTTTGAAATATCCGATTAGTAAAAATCTATCGATCATAATAGATGATTTAATTTATATGAAAGATGCTCATAATTTGTTGAAACATATCAAAATTGATATGCGTCGAATATTAGAATTTCAGGCAAAAAAATGTATCGAATACGTGATAGAAAATATTCCAGCGAAGTTGGTGGGTATTACGTGTATTGGATTTTCGCGGGATATTGAAACGTTTAATAAATTAAAACAATTTCTTCAAGTAAGAAACGAAGATTTATTTGCCCGAAGGATGTTTGTATTACCGGAAGTTATTGAAGTTGGGAATGTAGATATACTGAAAATTTATTACGACATTTTGGGTAATGAAATGAACAATGAGATAGGTATATATCAATATTGTAATAACGAAAATACGGCTCAATTTCTAATTGATCGATTTGGCACTTCTGTTATAAAATTTTATGACCCATATGTATTGTACTTGCTTCGTGATAAATATCCGCAAGAAGTACGCGACACAATGAGATCGAAATGGAGATATTCCATTGATATTATACATGAATTGGCGAATAGTAATATCAAAGCTTTGGAATGGTACCTTAATGAAATAAATAGGAAATTGGATATAATGGTAGCAATTGATATAGTCGATATCAATGATTTTGTTAGATTGACGCGTAATAATCCAGATATGAGTGTATATTTGAGTAATCTGGTATTAAAAGAGTTTTTCCTAAAAACAAAAAGCACTATTTTCAAACGTCAAATATCAATCGAATAACGGTAAAAATTGATTATTTTATTTTTTTTTAACAATGGATTCCATATGGGATCAATTACCTAGTGATGCGATTAATAATTATATTTTCGAATTAATACAGCATCATGATAAACCCGATAGTGAACTGAGGGCATTCCCTATTGGGATAAAATCGTTCCCTCTTACAACTAAGATATATGAAGGCAAAATAATCGAAAGATTTACTGAACTTTATGAAACGAAAGAAGTAATATATGGTTACGATGGTGAATTTATAGCGGATAAAAATGGTATCGATTATACTTTAACCTCTTATTATAGGAGAAAAAAAAATGGCCCATATGTTCATATACAGGAAGGTTATAACTCCGAAACACGACATTATGTTGATGATGTATTACATAATCAAAATGGTCCTGCTTTAATATTCGATAGATTTTGTTTGAATATCCTTGCGACGCAAAGATATAGTGAAGCATGGTTTATTAATGGAAAAATGTCCGCAAATAGAAAAGGATTTCATGAAATCAGATATTATAGATGCGGAGATATATTTAGTACAATGAGATATAATCCGGCAGTTCCAGGGAGAGCCATAATTAAACAATATCATAAAAATAATCGACTTAAAAAGATCATTTATTGTAAAGTTTCCTTTGACGGAATCAAATATAATATAGTCAGACACAGGAAAAACGGACCAGCGTATACGTCCTATTCGTCTAATGGAGTCTTACTATTAAGAGAATGGTATAGAGACGGTAAACTCTTTCGAGAAGATGGTCCTGCCCATATTTATTATAGTCAAACAGGAAAGATAAGGCATCAATGGTAATATTAAACTTTGATTTTTTTTACGATATGATGCAGACAGCGTGTATAATTCGAGATGTTTTCCCTGATGTAGTAGCAGAAGAAATCATAGAGTATTTCATACCCAGATTCGGGTCCGTAAAAACGTATGCTAAATACGGCGTGATAGAACTTTCCATGGAATATGAATTGTTAAAATATAAATGGGAATTGGTTGGTGAATCAAAAAATATAGCTATTAGTAAAAACGACCCGGATATGTTTTTGCGTTGCGAAGGAGAGTATTATGAGGATTTAGTTTATATTTACGATGCTGATAAAATATTACCCCATATAAAATACGACAATAGACTTATATTCAAATTTAAGGCGATAAGATGTATATATAGCATAATAGACACGATGGAATGGTTTGACAAATTTACGTTAGCCGGATGCTCCCCAAATAAAGAAATATTCGATATGCTTTATACAGAGAAAGAGGAATTAATATACTACGTTTGTACAATAGCTGCAGCTATGGACTGCGGTAACATATTTATTTTGGAAATGTTTGATATTACTAAATATCCCGTTCAAATTACAAGTATAAACGAAACATTTCCGGATACTATAAAATACATAGTAGATAAATATGGTATGGAATATGCCGATAATTTGTATCATGAAAATTTATATATCGCTCATATAAACAATGATTACAATGGTTTGAAAAGTATGTTTAGCAATTATACAATTCATGACATTATAAATTCGATATATGATATAACATTTGTCGGGCCGGATACAACTATTTGGGTTTTAGATTGTATTAAAAAAATGTCGGAAAAACTATACGGGAAAATAATATCCGAAATGTATTTACGAGTTGACTCATTTCCCGATATAAATGATGTTTCCCGTGTCGTTGAAAAACATCCCGATGTAAAAAATGATATATCTGATAAACATAGTAATATATTTAAACGTCGCATTTCATAATAAAATATGATTTTTTTTTGTATATATAAATGGAAGTCGTTACTTCCATTAGAAACGTATATCCCATTGTTATATCCGACATAATAATAGAATACTACATCCCTCCCGTAGCAAATTACTACACATTAGGGTTATATGGCGTGTGTATGGAAAAATACGAATCAGAATATGAATTAGGACTTATTAACGGTGGGTATAATGAACTGTATTTGAGTGAAGACAGGAAATATTATAATTCCGTAGATATAATAAAAACCGACAATTTACAACTTATCATTGGGTTAATCAATAGAGGCATGTTTTTAAACTATATAAATTATATCGATGAGATAATCGAGTATGACGCCGTAAATATGTACAAACATTTCGTAATGTTTCCTTCGAAATCACATAAAACTATGTCGATAGTCCATTCGGCGAAAAAAATATTTTTCCATATATTTGAAAATCACGGAATAGAACGGGAAGTAATTAATGAATTGTCCGCTTATCAGAAAATGCTCAGTGCTATGAATGTTGA
>JACCDV010028423.1_pt1 | contig 102705 bp, 94 predicted proteins | sample 7446131 | NCBI WGS metagenome assembly JACCDV01 (sample SAMN15323448, study PRJNA562643) | freshwater metagenome | isolation source: river surface water | place: USA:Blue River Watershed | collected 2017-08-17 | reverse complement strand
GTGTCCACAGTCGGCGTGAATGAGGAGGTCATTCGCAAATACATTGAGCAGCAGGGAAGGGAAGACGCCGGACAGCATCAGCTGAAACTCGTGTAAGCCACCACCGTAAGGTGGTGGTAGTTCACCTTTTCACAATAAACGATGGCTTGCCGGATGGCTCAATTTCCAGTGTTTGACAATTGAAATTTATCTTGCAAATGATCAAATCCTGAGTACAATACCTGTTTTTCTAGTGCTCAAAAACATCGTATTTTAGCCGTTTCTCGTTGTTTGACACAACATAACAAAAGTTTATAATAATTACGTGACTGCGCACAATGAATTTCCACTGACCGCAACGGAACACTTTACAGCTGAAGCCTTCGCCGAGGGTTCCCTGGACGACGTAGCCGCCGACGTGAACCAGGAGAGAATCGAGGAAATTTCTCGGGGGTTGAACAACGCGTTTGATGTAAAAGATTTTCGTGACATGGATCCGTCCGCAGTGAAGCGGGGTTCCATTAAGCCGCCTCCGTTGAATCTCGAAGAATTGATGAATATGGATGTTTCTGCGGAGGATGGACCTCTTCCGCGAAATAGGCGAATACTGCGGGTGGAACAGCCTGACTGGCAAGCATAGGGAGCGGAATTTTGATATCATCTTCTTCAGATGCCAGCCTACAAAAGAATCATGCTTAAACTTTCCGGCGAGGCCTTAAGCGGCTCGGCGGATTTTGGTTTGGAAAGCGGGGCTCTCCACCGCATTGCGGAGGAGATCATCTCGGTAAAGAAACAGGGGATAGAGGTGGTGGTAACAATCGGGGGCGGGAACATCTGGCGGTTCCGCGATCAAAAGGAAAGCGGCATCGAGCGGACGGCCTCGGATGCCATGGGCATGCTTGCGACGATCATGAACGCGGTCGGGTTGCAGGCCGCGATCGAAAGTTTGGGCGCCGAGAGCCGCGTGTGTTCTGCGATCGATGTGCCACAGCTTGCGGAGCCGTACCTTCGGCGCAGGGCGGTTCGGCATCTGCAGAAAGGGCGCATCGTGATCTGCGCGGGAGGAACGGGGAACCCGTACTTTACGACGGATTCCGCGGCGGCGCTCCGGGCATTGGAGCTGAATTGCAATGTGATTCTCAAGGCGACGAACGTGGATGGCGTGTACGACAAGGATCCGAAGAAATTCCCCGATGCCAAAAAGTACGACAAGCTCACGCTGCAGGAAGCGATCGAAAAGGGACTCGGAGTCATGGATCAGGCGGCGCTCAGTCTTTGCCGGGAACAGGGGATCGGCGTTGTTGTCTTTGATTTTTCCAAGAAGGAGAATCTCCTGAAGGTGGTAAAAGGGGAGAATGTGGGGACGGTGGTCACGCCGTGAGAGGAATGAGGAATGAGGAATTAGGAGTTAGGGATGAAATGTGAAATATTTTGCAATAGTTCTCTGCTTGATACTCTCTTCCAAATATCAGATACTTCTCTCCTATGGATCCACAACTCAGCGCCCTTCAGGCGGGATTGCAGAAAACCATCGACCACCTGAAATCGGAGTGCGCCAAGCTGCAGACGGGGCGCGCCTCGCCGGCGCTTGTGGAGAATGTTTCGGTGGAAGCGTACGGTCAGATGCAACCTCTGAAAGCCGTTGCCGGGGTTGCCATCCAGGATGCGAAGACAATCGTCGTGCAGCCATGGGATAAATCGATTATCGGATCCGTGGAAAAGGCGCTCATCAAGGCGGATCTCGGAACGATGCCGACGAACGAAGGATCGCAGATTCGCATCGTTCTTCCGCCGATGACGGAAGAGCGAAGGAAGAACCTCGTGAAAATCGTGAAAGAACTTGCTGAAGAAGCAAAGATCGCGGCGCGCCAGCACCGACAGGAGTTCCATACGAACCTGAAAAAAGTAACAGGCCGGAGCGAAGATGAGCACCGAACGTTTGAGGAGGCAGTGCAGAAAGCGGTCGATGGCGCGAACAGAGAGATCGAAGAACTTGCGAAGAAGAAGGAGGAGGAAGTGATGAAGATCTAAGAGCCCTCACCCCCCTGCCCCCCCTCTCCGCACGCAATCATCGTCGTACAGTAAAGTATTTTCCGCATTCCCACAGGTGCGCGTGCGGAGAGGGGGGAACGAAATCATCACACCCGCATAATCAGAGAAAGCATTTCGTCCCCCCTTCTCCCCTCCTTTGAGAAAACAATATCGACACAGTAGAAACAACTTATTTGAAAGACACGGGAGAAGGGGGACAGGGGGATGAGGGCTTCATACGCACAACACCTCCTTTGTCTTCCGTGCCGCTTCCCGTAACTTCTCAGGCGTCGTATTCACCACGGACGCACGGACGCTCGTGAGGAGGCCTTTTGCTCCCCGGTCTCCTTCCGCAAAGAACCTGTACGCCGGAAGATAGATCACCCCCGCCTCTGCGAGGCGGATGAGGCGATCTTCGATCGCAAGCTCCGAAGTCGTGCACCCCGGAATCGTGTCGAGATCAAACAGGACGTAGTAGAGGTTTCCCTTGTGAGGGAGCGAAAGCTCGTCGCAGAAGATTCGATTATTTTCGATAACGTCCGCTCGGTAGGTTTCCCGCTCCTTTTTCCCGAGCATGAGGTGAGAAATCCCAAGGAGCTGCGCGGGTCCCGGCACGAAGGTCGTGTGCTGAAACTGCCCGGCGACACGGCCCGGCGCCTTGGCGCGGAGCAGCAATTCCTGGAATTCATGCGCGTCTTTCAAGCCGAGTTGCGTCGCAATATTTGTTCTCCCTTCGGGCAGGGTGATGATCTCGCCGAATCGCAGGCCGGTGCTTCGCTCGATCTTCGATCGCGCATTCAGGCAAATCGTCCGCTCCGGGCAAAAGGAGAGCATCGTTTTCTTCGGCGGAAAGAACGAGGAATACACTTCGTCCGTGATCACGAGGAGATCCTGTTCCTTTGCGTAGGCCGCGAGCTTCTGCAGCGAATCTTCGGGCAGAGAGAACCCCGTCGGGTTATTGGGATCGATGAGGATGAGTGCCTTCGGCGTACTACTCGTTTCTCGTTTCTCGTTTCTCGTTGGCATGTTGCGGATTTTTCCCGTCAGCGGATCAATCGGGAAAGTGACGGGAACAATCCCGCGCTCTTCCAGAATGCTGATATAGGGCGCGTACACGGGGGAGGCAATCGCGACGGAATCTCCCGCTTTGAAGAATGCACATCCTTCCTCTCCGAGTGCTTTGAAGAGCGCCCCGATGCCGTGGCTTACCCCGTTTGTCAGGATGATATCGTCACTCGTGATTTTTACGCCGTATCCCCGGCGGTGCCAATCCGCGACGATCACGCGGGTGAGTTCCTGTCCGCGCGGATCCAGATACGACCCTCCGCTCATCGGCGCGTAGGAAAAAAGTCCGGAGAGAACATCGAATGCATCCCACGTTTTTCCCTCTCCGCGTGCGGCTTCCATCACCCCGGCAATGAATTCATGGAGGAGAGCCCCGTTCCGTTCCGCGATTTTTTTTGAATACGTTTCTTTGATCACACTTTCGATTCGTTCCTGGATTTCGGGAAGATCTTTCCGTATACGGAGGAGAAACCGGTCATCCGCGCTGGCGTTCAGCGCGGCATCGAGTTCCAGAATCAAGCTCGCAAAAATGCGTCCTTGCACCGAGGGGGTAAAACCGTATCCCGGATCCCCCCGGGAAAGATCGATGAATCCGCCCTCCCCGAACTTTGTGCGTGCGATATCCTGGAGCACGCGAAAAATGCGAAAAGGATTATCATTCTGTACCGAAAATGGATAAGGATGTTTCCCCGGCATGGGGAAAGTGTAGCCTAGGGATGTCGCCCTGAGGAGCCCCGAAGGGGCGTCTCGAAGGGCACGGCCGCGAAGCGGCCGATTTACAGAGAGTACATTTCCGCCCCGCATACGCGGGGCGGTGCGCTTCGAGATGCAATCGCTTCGCGATTGCTCCTCAGCGTGACATGGACCGCTCAAAGAAACTCTACGAACTCGCGATTCCGGTCACAATGGCGTAAATATAGTTGATGATCGTATCCGCCAGGATTGCGAAAATGAGTCCGAGAACCGCATAGAGAATGATCTCCTTCATGGATTTTCTCACCGTTTCATCATTCCCTCCGGAAGTGATTATGCGAATCGAAGCGTAGAGAATAATGAGCACCGCCGCGGGACCGATCGTCCACAGAATCACATTGGAGACGATGCCGGTCATGATCGCAAGACCCGAGGCTCCCGAGCCGCAGTAGGGGAGCATGGTGCATGCAGCCGACCAAATGGGGCCCGTTCCTCCCCCGACGTCCGCAAGCCCGGCTGCACTCGCAGATACGGGGAGCAGAAGGCCGATGAGGAAAGCGATTGTTTTCATGGAATGATAAGAGTCATGGCTTTGACCGCGTACGGGATCACGTTGATGATCACGGCTCCGGCGATCGCATAGATGATGGATTTTCGCCCTTTCGACACTTCGTCCTCCTTGCCCTGGGCCATCACCATGCGCGCGCCTCCCCATATGATCATCAGGAAGAATCCGACATTGAGAAGTGCTGTCATCATGTAGACGACTGCCGTGAAGAATCCGAAGAGCGGATCGCCCGCTCCCGTGTAATCTTCGGAAAGGACGGCGGTAACAAATCGGTGCGACGCAAGCGCGACAAGAATGCCGAGCATGGCCCATTGAATCGTCTGCTTTCCTTTTTCCGTTTCTTCCTCCCGTCCCGCGCTCAAAAGATATCGCGCGCCGCCGACGATTCCAAAGATGACGGCCAGTGCCGCGGTCGCGTTCAGCGCAATCCGGGCGATCTCCGGAATGGCGACGTTATTGATCAGGTCCGCAGGCGGCAGTCCGCATCCCGGGAAGCTGCAGACCGGATCCTGAAGCGCTTGCGCGATGAGAGTGAGAGCAAGGGGGATCATGGGCTGATGACGAAGTAATTGGCATTCAGCATGTAGAGGAGTGCCGCGGAGAAAATCAGAATCATGAGACCTCCGATCGCGGTAAGGATTCGGTTCAGTCCTTCGCTCTGCGCAATGCTCCCGCCACCGAGCATGATCTGGAGTCCGCCGAGGATGATCATGAGAATCGCAAGGCCCGCGGACATTCCGACGACGAGCGGCAGGAAAGGCTGCAGGTACTGATTCAACGCATCAAGCGGTCCGCTCCCCAGGGTGATTTGGGAGGTTCCGGGCAGCGGTTCGTAGAGCTCGATGGGACGCTGCGCCAGCGCTTTGAGCGGCAGGAGCAAAATCCCGAGAAGGAAGGAGATGAGCCGGACGAAGAGAGGAGAGTTTTTCATGGTGCAAGCGCGTGGGAAGGTTCGTGATCATGGGAATGTGCACCATGGCCACTGCCGTGGTGTGAGACGAGTTCACGGCGGCTGAAATCCCGCCACAATATTTTTGCATTTTCGTAGGTGTAATCCTTATCGGAATGAAAGACATTCATCGAATCTCGCAGAAGTTTTTTCAATTTTGCCGAACCCTGTTCTTTGACGGCATAAGCAAGGTAGTCGGGTAGTTTTTTGGTTTCACTATGGATTTCATCCTGTTTCTCCCTATCGGGGGTACCGCGCCCCTCTGTTTCATACAGGACCGTTTCGATGTACTCGTCCGTAATGTAGGCATTTCGGTACGCTTGGAGGACTTGTTTCACAAACCCATTGACTGCCTGACGATCCTGCCACACGGTTTCACCATTGCTGCAGACGGCAAAGGAGTTCTTCATTTCCGTGTGTGGGATGGATGGACGACGGCCTTCCGTATCACCATAGTTTGAGCGGATGGTCATGATGCCATCCATTTGAATGAATCCTGCGACTGCCCTGATTGTCTGATAAACATCTTCCGACGTGAATTTTGCATCTTGGCGCTCTTCTTCAAGCTGCGAAAGCATCCCGAGGGACTTAAAGAATCCGTTGTAGCCCACGTATGCGTTCCGCCATCCATCAGTGGTCATTTGCTGTCTTCCTCCTCCTTGCGGGGTAGCCATCGCCCGAATCTTGTTCAAATCGAGCCGGGGGATGAAGTAGTGCATGTCATCGTGATCCATTTCTCCCGCTCGACGGTCCACGCCCTTGCGGAGTCGTTCTTGCACCCGTTGCTCACGACCGACTTCAAGCTCTAACCACAGAGTGGTTCGAATGCCTGGTTTGTAAAAGTTCTCACTGCTGGTATCATCGGTTTCACGCAGACGCTGTGCAAGGGAAACGACTTCCGTATGGGTGTTGTTTTTCCCGGAGAAGTAATCGATGAACGGGAAGATGTTGAGGATTTCGCCTCCTTCTCCGGCGAGTTCGCGGAGGCGGTCCATCGCAATGATGCCATAGGCAAGCCCCTGCACAAGGTAGAAGAATTTTTCCTCCATACTCATTTTTCCGTTTCGGATCGAGTAATCAATTATTTCTTCGTAGAGATGAGGATGCACATCATCGGGCATCGAAATATTCTCTCCCCGCTGCTGACGCTGCTTGATATTGATGAAGAGCTGGAGTTGCTTTTCGAGTTCCCCGGCGAGTCCTCCTTTCAAGTTGCTCAAGCGGTCTGCTTCCGGCGTAAAGCCATGCTTGCCGCTCTCGATTGCGTGATCGTTCTTCGATTTCCAGCCTCGATAAATTTCCTTGTCGGCGTAGATATCCCCCAGAATTTTCCGGAGCCAGTCCTCGCGCAGGCTTTCATCGCGCAGGCATTCCTCGATTGGCATCTTATAGCGCGAGAGCCTGTTGAGCGTCTCCCAGAATTTCGTGTCTTCCCAATCGATGCGTCCGCGCTCGGAGAGGAGGTTCAAGATCGCCTTCATCTGGTCTTTGTTTTGCACAATATGGAGTGCTTCCTGAAGTTCGTAGGAGTCATCGTCCTTCAGCGCTTCGCTCCATTTGTTGATTTCCTCAAGCTCGGACGATTTATCGCGCCTGTGGAATTCCGAGGAAACAGTGCTGAAATAAGGGAGCTCCCGCAGGATGGGAACATTGCGAAACCAGGATGTTAGGCTCTCACCTACGTGGCCGATCCGGCGCTGCTGCCTGCGAGTATGTTGACGCTTGATGTCTTCCGCAATTGCTTTGTAGATCGCAACAAAATCACTGACGCTCATCAGTTCCATTTCGTTCCAGAGCCTAAACCACCAGTCTTTCTTGACTGGCGCATTTTGTAGTTTGAGTCGTTGCTTTGCGTCGAATTCGCCGATTTCCTTGATGATGGCTTTGAGTACATTTTCAATGCTTGTGATCTCGTTCGTGATTTCCGGCTTGCTTTCGGCATTGCGGTCTCCCTTGTAGAGCGTATAGGCGGCCTCGAATCTTGCCTTCAGCTCGCGCATCACCTGCGCGTTTCGGGCGGAGAGATCCCCCTTGAAGACTTCCGAAAAATTGTCGATCATGATGAAGTTATTCTGGATGTCGGAAATCTGGCGAGCTGTTTCCGATCCTTCGCGGTACCCGTTCGAGGTGGAAATCCGCGGAGGATCTCCAAGGAGTCGAGGGGGAGCATTCGGATTGGCGGGAGCAGCCGCAGGAGCACCTGGTGCGGCGGGCGTGGCACCCGGCGCAGGGGCTGGACCGCCAGGAGCTCCACCACCACCTTTACCACCTTTACCTTTCCTCTTCTTTGCCGCCATGAGAATGGAGCGTGTTTCTCCATCCACTATTTCCTCGAATCGGAGCTCAACAGGCTCCATTGTTTCCCACTCTTCCATTCTCTCGAAGAAACGAATTTCATCCGAACGGAGAGGAAGATCACGGATGGATTCTTTCTTATTTTTCAGTGTGTCACGATATTTTCTGAATACTTGTCGCTTTGCCAAAAATTCATCCATCACGTCATCGCGCCATGCGCGTTCGGTCTTGCTCCCCTCCGTAATCCACTGTTTTCCCAATTTTATAAATTCCTTCCGGAGGTCCTCTGGAAGGTGTTCTATGGTTGACTCGAAGAGTTGTGAGAATGCCGTCGGGAAGAGGGTTCGGAATGCCTCGTGGAATCCGTGCGCGCGTTCCTCTGCAAGCACCGCTTCTTTCGCACGCCCGCCGTACCCTTCGATTTTCTCGCGGTTCAGGATGATTTTCTTTCGCTTACGGTCATAGACCGCCCACGCGAAATCTGGATCGGAGGATTTCTTTTCTTTTCGCCTCTCTTCCACATATTCCACGAATTCGTCGTATGATTTTTCTTCGACGATTGCTGGATCACCAAGCTCTTTGAGGGCGTTTTTGAATGCGGTGAGCGTCTTGAGTCGTGTCTTCGCTTCGGAAGCGCTCTTGTGATCGCCCTTCGCGGCATTTCGTATCGCAAGCTCTGCTCGACCGATTTCCTGATCGATGGGGATTTGAAAATTTTCAGCTGAAGCGTTCTCCCGAATGGAAGGAGATGTGAGGAGATCGAAGATTTCATTTCGCACCTTTTGGAATTCCACTTCGAGTTCCGTTTCTCCCATCGGCACTTCATCAAGACTCTCTTCGGATTCCCATACCGGGAAGATCTGAGCGATGAGGTTCGGGTTATCTGCAAATAGCTTTGTTCCTTTTGCCACGATCCCCCCCGGTGAACGCGCTTCGCCTTCTGCAAGCGCTTTAAACGGTGCCGTGAATTCTTCGGGGAGATGTTGTACGGATTCATCATTGACGATCGTTTGCGCATTCGCTTTCGTTTCTTTCGCAATCACTTCTCCTTTATTTTTCTCTCCCACGTCTCTCTGCATTCGCGCAAGATCATGGATGAGTGTTGCGGCCTCTTTGGCGGGGATTTCCGTTTCTTGAAGACTGCAGTGACGGAGGCGATCGAGCACGCGAATCGTTTCCATCTCTTCCTCCCGGATGTACGTCGGGAGATCCGCCCAATCGAGCGCCTGCACCATTTTTGAAAATTCCTCCACCGTCAGCGCCTCGTTGCCGCTCTGTTTTCGAATACGTTCCCAGATCTTTGTCGTGAATCCCTCGATCAAATTCGCCGCTTCCGCATGGATATCCGCTTCGATTGCGGCAAGGAGTTTCTCCTCCTGCTCGCGGATCAATGCAGAGTGCATGTTGTTTCGGAGCTCTTTTTCTCGTTCATATTCTTCCTTGAGCGCGATGATCTCCGGATCATTTGAAGTTTTTCCTTGGGTTACGAGAGCTTCAAAATTCTTTTGATACGCTTCATCGCACTCCTTGTGGAGAAGCGACGGCTCACGATTGATTTTCTGCAGATCTTTCTCCGTCACGTTCTTTTTCTTCATCAGATTCCGGCGGCGTTGATCCAGCATGCGCTCTTCCTGGAGATCTGTGAGGGCATAGAGGAGCAGTGATGTGCCCCCGTTCTGCAGGAGCTCTCCGCGGATCGGAGAAATCTGTTCCAGTGAGTTCGAAAGTTCCGTCCGCGCCCGCGCCGATTCCTCTTCCAGCTCTTCGCGCGAGACTTCCACATGCTCGCGCTTTTGCTCTACCTGCCGCTTTTTTGTGCCATCGGAGTCGAATGTGTGGTCATTGTTCCTGATCCACGCGTAGAGGACGAGAATTTCCTCGATGTCGGCTTTCTCGGGGTGTTCCTCGTTTGCGATTTTTATCTCCAGCGCTTCAAAATCTTCCCGTGCGTTCTTCGTCGTGTCGTGCGTGATTGCGAGCACTGCGCGGTCCTGGGGGAATCCCCGCGAGCCCCGACGGAGGATTGCAAAGACGGTATCTTTGATCTTTTCGAGAAGATTGGAAGGTTCCCCGGCATGATCGAGAGCGATTTGGTGCTTTAAAATAGCGACTTCCTCGAGCGCAATCAGAATGCAGGTGTACTTGAGGCTTTCTGAAACATTGAGCGATTCCAGCCATTCGCCCGGCCGCAAACTTTTTGCGAGGAGCGCGTACGCATTGGATTCTGATCCGGCTTCGTGCGCCTTCTGTTCCAGCCGAAGCTGCAATCCATCTTCTCCGCGGATCGAATGTTTTCGCTCGCGTTGGTTCGAAAGGAAGCGGCGGATGTCCTCGGATTCCTGCAAGGCTTCCGCCTGCTCCTCGTTTTTTTGCTGAGGCTTGTTTTGTTTCTTTCGCTCCGCTTCCTCTTCCACCACCATTCGCGCGGCACTAACCCGTGCGAAGAATTCGAAGAATTCCCCCCGCTCCTCCGGCGCAAGCATGAAACGTCCGTGATCGAGAACGGCATGCAGATGATTGAGCGCCTCCAGCCGAACATCGACATTTTCCGTCCGCTCCAACACAAGATCGTGCCGCGTGCTTGCGAGCATGCGGAAAAGATTGAGGCGCTTCGATTTGTCCCCGAGTCCGGCGAAAATCGTATCGGGTGAAAGGCCGATGCCTTCGACTGCGGCATTGCCGAGGAACTTGGAAAGACTCCGGTAGAGGGGATGACTCAGGGTGGCGATCTGCTTAAGCAATTTCTGCCATCGTGATGCCTTCTCTTTCTTTGTTTCTTTCTTTTCCGGTGCTTTGAGAATAGCCGCCAGCGTTTCCTCTTTTTCGGGCTTTGGCGTGAGGAGCTCTTCGATGAGATGATGGATATCCCGCGGTCCGATTGTCTTTTCGTTGATTGCATCGATTACTTTCTTTGCAGCCTTGAACGAGTGGCCGCCATGCTCATAGACGGATGCCGCGATTTCGTCACGGTACTGTACGAGGTATGATTCCAGTGATTTTTCGTCGCCTGAATGCTTCGAGAGGCTCTGGAGAAGCCGGTCGGAAGTGATTCCGAAGATTTTATCCCGAAAGCCAAGTGCCTCCTGCCAGGGCGGGAGCTCGCCTTTCTTTTTTCCTGCTTCAATATCTTCTTTCTTCTCCTTATCCTCTGCGCTCCGTTGCATCCCTGCCGTTCCGTCGTCTTTCGTATACGCAAGAAGACGCATCTCCCTCATCAGGGGTTCTGTGGGTTGCGCGAGTTGGCAGTGGATCACCCATGCCGTTTTGAGAAAAGGGAAGGCTGAGTGCATGGCTATAATTTCAGAAGACGGGCAGTAGTGTCAAGTATTCTTTCCTGCATTCCAGAACGTTCTGGAAGGAAAGAGAGAAGAACACTTCGGACGATTCCAGGATCGATTGCAGTTGAAGGATCTGTTTCCGGATCACGGATCAAGACCGTGATTTCGGCTTGCAATGTTTTTGCCGGAGCGAAATGCAGTTCTACAAAATCTTTCCCAAGAAGAATCCAAAATTCCTTCATTGCATTCCATGGAATAACTCGTTCCTCTACCTGGAGGCCGATCGTCGTGATACGAATCGTGATTTTCTTTGGCTTTTCGTTCCGCGTGAGGAAATACATTCCTCCAATGAGGAGCGCGAGGAGCGTTGTGAGCCATGAACCATCGAAAAGACCATATGCCGCGCCAATGAGAACAAAGATTCCTCCCACGAGGTACCACCGGGCGCTGCGCGCATGGGGATAGACGTTCAGTGCCTGCCATTCCAGAAGCACCTGCGATGGGGATTGGAGTTCGGACATGGGTGTTTTTGTGGGTCTTTTAAATCTCTTGATTATAGCAGAAAAAGCGGGATTTCTCAACCTTCTGACCCCCACGATTTTGGCTTATTTGACATCTTTTTCGGGAGGACGTACTACTCTCCTATGCAGATGGAGAACATTGGTCTCAAAGAGAGGTCGCAAGGACAACGTTCGGTAGAAGAACGGCGAACCTTTCTAAGAGCAGGAGGAGCTGTGTTTACTGCGGCGATGACAACGAATCTTCTCTCCCACCTTCTCATGGAAGAGGCAGAAGCGGGAGATCGCCTTGAAGTTATCAAACCCGAGCCGTATCCCAGTCTCGATGTATGGAGAAAAGACGTGATGCCCAAAATCATCGGGCAGACACCGAGGCTCATCGAGATGCTGGATGATGATAATCCGAGCGTGCGTGAACGAGCGCAGGGAATTCTGCGCGACTACTACATTCAAACGATCCATCCTCTGCCACCCGAGATGATGAATGAGATTTTTCAATACCATTCTGGATCCGAAAGAGGGAAAGGCCTCTCCGTGGAACAAGTGATTGCACTCCGCCAGAATGTTTTTTCAGGACTTCAAGAAAGGAGAGTGCGACCGACCCTGTTTCCAGAGGGGTGGAAGGGAATGCGCCAAGAGATTCTTCAGGCATGGAATGCCGAAATGGGATGGAATGTGGAAATCGATCCATTGGTTCCCCAAGCACTCTCTCGGGATTCGTGTTCTGTTGCTTCGAGCCGGAGACATGCGATGGAAGTCCTGTTTGATCTTGCGAGAGGAATGAACGCAGTGCCGGAGTTTCATGGATTCAATGCAAATGCCATGTGCTTGCGCCCCGCTCAAATGGGGGAACGGCTCATTGGGGGGAAGGAATACATTGGAAAGTTTTGGCAAGGCAAAGTGACGGAAGAGAAAAAGATTTTCCCCGGAGAGGGGGAAGAATCCGATTTTCTGTCGTGGTTGAAGGCTTGTGTATGTCCTATTCGCAAGGAACCTTTGAAGGAGAACGATCCTCCCTATTTTGTGGAACTTCGGTTCGATCCCGCGTACAGATGTATTGCTATCGAGAAGGCGGGCATTATTTCTGCGCCGCACGTACAAAACATCAATCTCTGTGCAACTCCCGGTGATATGGGAAAGTTTGCGAGCGGTCTCCCTGTTTATTTTTCATGGCGTGAGGCCGATCGAAGGTATTTTCCCACTCCGTCCAGCTCGCCGAAACTCGATCTCACGGTCATACTCTCCACTCTGCCCAAAGAAGTGGATATCCCCCTGAGGGGAAAAGAACGATACAGTGATGGGTTCCAGTCGTTTTCCGCTCATGTGCATGATTCCGGGATCGTTCTTCACGGGAGGAATGAATCCGTTGATCGTGAACATTTCCTTGCCATGCTTTTACAGAACACCTATGCGTGCGAAGCCGACAATGGAAGAAACATTCCCCTTCAGGTGGAATCGTTCCAAGATTGCGGTGATGGAACGATGACTCTTTTTCTCACCCACGATCAAAAGGGGATGCAGCCGAATTCTCTCAAAGCCAGGATTTTTACGGGAATAGAAAAAAGAGAGATGGAAATCATGCTGAGGCCAGAATGACTCTTGGATCTATGAGATGGTAAGTGCCACGCATACGGTCACAACGCTCGACTCCGCTCGCTGCGGCGAGCTTCGCGGAGCACACTTCGTGCATGGAAAAAAACGAAGCACTTGGCGTGCCACGCGAAGCGCCTCCGCAGAGGCGCGAAGTGTGGTGGGCGCCAAGGGATTCGAACCCCTGACCTACTCGGTGTAAACGAGTCGCTCTAACCAGCTGAGCTAGGCGCCCGATGATAGAAGGATCAGACCTTTCCTTTTCTATTTTCTCTGAAGCGAAGCTGGAGGCTGCCCGCCCGCCGTAGTCCCGCAACTGCGGGACGAAGGTGGGCTTGTCGGCCGTAGCTCCAGAGAGCGGAGGCTGAAGCTAGGTGCCCAGGAACAAAGACAGTGTAACAGAGCTCGATTATTTGTTCTTCGAAACGAATAAAAAACCCCGCCTGGTGGCGGGGTTTTAAAATCACAGGGGAGAATCTTTATTCCTGCGTCTCGGTCTCGACTTCCGTTTCAGTCTCTGCATTTCCTGCTCTCTGCTCCAGAATTTTCTTCTCTAATTTTCGGAATCGATCCTGGAATTTTCCTCCCTGTTTCTGCCTCTGCTCCATCCATGCCCGGCGACCTTCGCTCTGGAGTTCCTTGCGTTCCTCATGGAGCGGGGAAGTCTTGTCGTAGAGGTTCCAGAATTTCTTCAAGTACTCCTCGCGATTGCCAACAGGCTTGTCTGCTTTTTTCTCTTCCATGCGTTCCTTTGAAAAGTCCTTCCTTTCTTCTTTGGTTGCTCGACGCTGTTCCAAAATACTCTGGCGGTTTTGCAGAAATTCTTTTCGGCAAGCGTTAAATTCACTGACGCTCGTGCGCCGAAGCTTGGAACAATCGGGACGGCGGAGCATTCGGAATCGGCTGCCGAGAGCAGCACCCTCCTCGGAAGAAGTTTCTTCCATTGTTGTCTCTTCTTCCACTGCCTCGGGCATGGGAGCTTCCTCTTCCTCCGCAAATGCAGAACCCAGAGGGGCAAGAAGAACGACGAGTGAAAGACCGATAAAAAGTTGAGAGAGTGTTTTCTTCATAAATGAAACAATTGGGGAAAAATCGCAAGAACCCTAGCGAATTACCCATCTGCACGGCAAGGGCATTTTGTTCGTCGAAAAACAGTTTTAAAGTGGTTGCAAGCTCACCTCTCACCCCGTACCATGCGCTTCGCTTATGGTATTTGCCGTTGTCGACATTGCCGGCTTTCAGGAAAAGGTTTCCGAGGGTGCGAAGCTTCAGGTGCCGTTTTTGGAGGGGAAGAAAGAAGGGGAGAAGATTACATTTCAGAATGTTCTCCTCCTCTCGCGCGGCGAGAATGACGTGAAAATCGGCAATCCCTACCTTTCCGGAAGTACGGTGGAGGCAAAAGTTCTCGGGCATGGGAAGGGAGACAAAATTCGTGTTTTTAAGATGAAAATTCGAAAGCGCTACCGCCGTACGCAGGGTCACCGACAGAGATACACGGAAATCGAAGTGACGAAGCTGAACGGATAGGCTTGCCAAAGGTTTCGTTTTGACAAAAAGCATATTTTTTTGCCGAAGGGATCTCGTATACTCACGTTTAATTTCTTCCCCCTTTTTCCCTATGGTTCTTCCCCATTCCCCCAAGGGCACGGCGAAGCTTCTTTTGCGAGTCAGCTTCGGTGTCTCTCTCGCTCTCATCGGGCTTTCCCACTATATGACCCTCAGCGTCTTTACGGGCATGGTGTCGGATGGTCTTGGTCCTTTGAGCGGCCTTGGAACACTCTGGTCGTACGTTCTTCCCGCGCTTGAGATTGTGGGAGGTGTTCTGCTCGTTGCAGGATACCGTGAGGATATTGGCGCATGGGCTGCGGGTGTTGCGCTTGCTTCCATCAGCATTGGGCTTCTCCTGAAGCCGGTGTTTGGCGGAGCGGCGCTGGGTGATGTGATGCCGGGTGTAACCGATACGCTCCTCTGGCTCCTTGCATACTTCTTCGTCGTTAAATCCTGCCTCTGCGGTTCCTGCTGCCCTCCGGCAGGCGGCTCGATGAGCGGAGGACACGGCGGTTCCTGCGGTTGCTGAACGCAGTTTCGCATTCGTACAAAAAAACCGGGGAGCTGGCTCCCCGGTTTTTAGTTTCCGCTGAATTATCCGATAATCCGATCGATGAGGCCGTACTTGAGACCTTCCTTCGCGGTCATAAACTTGTCGCGCTCGGTATCCTCCTTCACTTTTTCGAACGGCTGACCCGTGTGCTCTGCAATCATCTTATTGAGGAGGTCTTTGGTTTTAATGATGTGATCGGCGTGGATTGCAATATCTGTTGCCTGTCCCTCCGTGCCGCCGAGCGGCTGGTGGATCATGATCTCGGCGTGCGGGAGAGCGAAGCGCTTCCCCTTTTTTCCGCCCATGAGGATGATGGCGCCGCCGCTAGCGGCCATCCCCAGGCACACCGTCGAGACATCCGGCTTTACGATTTGCATGGTGTCGTACATCGCGAGGGTGGAAGTCACCTGGCCTCCGGGAGAGTTCACGTAGAGCGTGATGTCCTTGTTCGGGTCCTGCTTTTCCAAAAACAGGAGCTGCGCGATGATGGAGTTTGCAACTTCGTCATTGATCTGGGTGCCAAGAAAGATGATTCGCTCTTCGAGGAGTCGGCTGTAGATATCGTACGTCCGCTCGCCGTGCTGTGATTTTTCGATCACGTACGGGATCACGAAGTTGGAAGCCGGTCGATATTTGGATCCTTGATAAAGAGAAGAGAGATCGGTGATCATGGTGTGCGTATAAAAGAAGATTGATACGTTCGATATTATACTATTTTTCTTGTCTCCTCGTGAGTGGGCAGGGGAGGGGAATATGGTATGGTTATTTTTCAGATGAAACCTGATATCTCTCGCATCATCGATGTCTTCCTGGAGGGCACACATAAGCCGCTCATCGTCATCCTTGGGCCGACTGCGAGCGGGAAAACCGGACTTTCCATCGAGGTCGCGCATCATGTCGATGGAGAAGTCGTGAATGCGGATTCCAGACAGCTGTACCGTTTGCTCGACATCGGAACCGCGAAGATCACAGAACAAGAAATGGAAGGAATTCCTCATCATCTTCTTGATGTTCTCGATCCGAAAGAAGAGGCAGCGGTCGGGACCTATAAGGAAATGGCCGAGAGAGCGATCGAGGATATTCAAAAGCGCAACAGAGTGCCTCTCCTCGTCGGCGGGTCGATGCTCTACCTTAGTTCCATCACCGACGGGCTTTCGTTCGGTCCGCCCGCAGACACCGTGATCCGCACAAGGCTAGAGAGGGAATACGATGCGGATGGGGGAGTGACGCTCTATCGAATGTTGGAAGAGGTCGATCCGGATGCCGCTGCCGGGATTCATCCCAATAATAAACCCCGCGTTGTGCGGGCTCTTGAAATTTATGAACTGCTGCGGGCGCCAAAATCAAAGATGATTTCGGATCGGAAAGAACTTCGTCCACGGACGAATGATGCGAAGAGCACATTCGATCTTCTCATTCTGGGGGTCGAGAGGGATTCCGAAGAACTGAAAGAGCGGATCAATGAAAGGATTGGAGCGATGCTGAAGGCGGGATGGATCGAAGAAGTGCAGAGTCTCCTTGCCCGTGGATACAGCGAAACGGACCCGGGACTTAAAAGCCATGGGTATGCCGAGATCATCCAGTACCTCCGTGAGCTCGAATCCGGCGGTTCGGATCCGGATCTCGAAACCATGCAGGAGACACTCCAGACGAAGATCGCCGCCCGGACGCGGCGGTATGCAAAACGGCAGATGACGTGGTGGCGGGGAGATGAGAGGATACGATGGATCAGAGTATGAAACGAGCATTCCTCATTCTCCTCATCTTGGGGTTCGCGCAGGCCGCTCACGCCAAAGAGAGCGTGGAGCCGATCAATGTTGCTTCCAACGAACAAGCGTTGATGCTCTTTACGCGAATTCTCCGGCCGACGCCGGAAAACGATATTTTTGTGGATTCGATCGTTGCGGATAAGCTTGAAGCCAATACTCATCTCCGCATTTGGTACCAGTCTTCCGTACCTGTCCCCATTGAGTACGGCTTCTTGCACTCGGTCCCGAACGACATGCTGGCTGCGGTGCTCCCCCCTGCGCAAGAAGGGGATGTGCTCGTGCCGCTCCTCACCTCTCCCTCCTTTTCACTTCGGGAGAAAGGAGTGCTTCTCAAGGTCTACGGTCTGCAGAAAGAACCGCCCGCAATTCTGAACCTCACGACTGAAGATCATGGATCATTCCTCACCACGATCACATCCGCTTTCAGCCATCTCTTCTTTCCGGAGAAGTTTACGTACTCCTCTATGAGCGAACTTGCGGGGTACAGAGTGAATGCTCGCCCTCTCACGCTTTTGATTGCCGCGCTCTTTCTTCTTCTTTTGGTGGGAGGGGAGATCATCCTCTTCGTTCGCACGCGAACCATTCCCTCGCGTTTCCTGCTCTTTCGCCATGCATCGATTTTGCTCCTCGCGTTCCTCTTTCTCTACGAAGTTCGTTTTCTCTTCGATCTTCTGCCGGCGCAGATTGCATTGCAGCGTGAATGGAGCCGGGAAGAGCATTTCGGCCACATGGGCGACGTGTATGCGATTGCCGAGGAGGTGCGAAAAGTTGCAACCGAGAATGATGGCGTTCTGCTCTGTGATTCCCCCGTGTCCACGCCGCTGACGTATCTCCTTTTCCCGATTCCGGTCTACCAACCAGAATCTCTGAAAGAAGGGGATGCACCTGTGGCCGCAATCACCGTGAAAACCTGGGACGAAAAGCAGCGTTCATTTGCCTGCGGTCCCTATCGGTTTTCGGGTGCGGTGCTACGCCTCTTCCCGGATAGCGAAGCACTTGTTCGGTTCACTCCTCCTTCATGACCGTATTCTTTTCCCTCCTTGTGTTTCTCTTCCTTCTCTGTGAGGGGCGAATCGCTCTACGCGCTCTCCTGCGTCCGATTCATGACGATGTGATCGTGTGGGCGCTCTCTTTTCCTCTCGCCGCGCTCCTCAATGCATTTCTCTTCTTCCTCCTCCACGTTTTCTACATACCTTTTTCTATTCTCAGCATTGTGGGAGGTCATCTTCTCCTCCTCACGACGCTTTTCATTGCGGGAAGATTCACTCCGCGGAAAGAGTCGATGTTTTCTGCTCGTTCATCGTCGAGTGAGCGGATGAGGGGGAGAAAAATTCTCTTCATTCTCTGCAGTGGGCTCTTCGCTGTGATTGTTGTAAGCACTCTGGCGGCGGCGGTTTCGTTCCCCATGCTCTACTGGGACAGCTTTACCCACTGGGCGATGAGGGCAAAGATCGCATTCCACGAGGGCTCCTTCCCGCTCACCGGGGTCATGATGCCGCAGTATCCGATTCTCCTCCATTCGCTCCAGATTCTCTTTGCGATGCCCTCGGGATTTATTGATCAGACGGTGAACACGGGAACATTCTTCCTCACAACTTCACTCTTCTTGAGCATCTATCTCCTTCTTGTAAGAACGCTCGATCGGCTGGGTGCGCTCATCACCCTCACGCTTCTCCTCGGCATACCGCTCGTGTTGATTCATCTTCGGCAGGGGTACGCGGATATTCATGTTACGGGGTATATTCTTCTCTCCGCAGTTCTCCTTGATCGGGCAATTCTCACGCGTGAGCGCTACGCTCTTTTCCTCTCCGCGATTTTTATCGCTGCAGCGGCATGGACTAAATTCGAGGGGATCTATTTTGGCATCCTGCCGTGGCTCATGATTCTTGGCATCGATCTCCTCCGTCAAAAATCATGGAAATGGTCGCTTCTCTCCGGAGTGTTTCCGACTATTCTCCTCACGCTGCCGTGGCCGCTCTACCTCCTTGCGATCAATATGCCGCTCTCGCCCCATGGGAGGGGATTCGAGGAGCACCTGGATGCATTCCCGCTCGTCCTGGAGCAGCTCTTTACGCTCGGCACGTTTGGATTTCACGTGTGGGCCATTGTCTTTCTCCTCATCTTCTTTTTCCTCCTCGAATGGAGAAGCATTCATCGTTTTGTGCTCGATCGACCGTCACTCACCTTCGGTCTCCTCTCCGCTTTTTTGGCGCTGGGTGTGTTCCTCTTCACTGCGGAAGTAGACGGGCTCATCCACCGCCATAATTTTTCCCGTGCGATGCTGACGCCGGTGCTCCTGCTGACACTCTCGCTCTCCATGGAGGCGTACAGGAGATTCTATTCTCCCCACCCTAGTTTCTCGCGCAAGGTTTCGTAGAAGGTATCGTTTTTCCTGCGGAGGAATCGTATTTTTTCGGGGTGCTGCGTCGCTCTCACGTGATCGGATCGTTCGAGTTCGTAGTGTGTTTGGCCGTCGATCGTGAGGCTTGTGCGGATGTCCTCGAACTTTAGTTCCCGCGACAGGATTTCCACGTCGATTTTCGATGCGGCGGGCACGGCGAGGGATTTTTGCGTGAGCGTATGGGCATTGATCGGTGTGATGATGGTATCGATCGAGGAAGGATGGAGAATGGGACCGCCGGCCGCCAGGTTGTATGCCGTCGAGCCCGTCGGCGTGGAAATGATGATGCCATCGGCGCGGAACGTGGTCAGCGGCATGCCGTCGATTGTTATTTTCAGCTTGATGAGGCGCGCGATCGCACCCTGACTGATGACCACTTCATTCAGCGCGTACCCCGTGATGACCTCTTTTCCGTTTCGGAGAACCGTGCACGTGAGCATCTGCCGCTCGTCGAGGTGTCCTTCGCCCCGGAGAAGCTTCGGGAGGAGATCCGCGCATTCCTCCGTATCAAGCTCTGTGAGAAACCCCACTGTTCCACGGTTAATGGTGAGGAGGGGAGTGGAGAATTCTTCCATTTCTTTCACAGTGCGCAGGATCGTTCCATCCCCGCCGACGACGACGATCAAATCGAATCCACTGAGCTTTTGATACCGCTCAAATTTTTTGAGTGAAGGCACATCACACCGCTTTTCATCCACAAAAATCTTCGCTCCGCTCTTCCCCAGGATCGTCGCAATATCGCCCAGGATTTCATCCTTATTCTCAAAATCACTCCGGGCGGTGAGGGCGATGCGGGAGAAGGGAGAAGACATGGGAGATTTATTCTACGTCACTTTATGGCATCCAGCATCAGATCTACTGTCTGTTTCCACGAGAAAACTCCGGCTCGTTTGAGTCCCCGTTCGATTAACGACTGCCGGAGAGAAGAATTGATGAGGAGCTCCGCGAGGCCGTTTCGGATTTCATCCACCGAGGTGGGGTCTACAAGGAGTGCGGCGTCACCTGCGATTTCCTTCATGCTGCTTCTGTTCGAGGTGAGGACGGGAACACCGAGAGTCAGGGCATCGAGCACGGGAAGGCCGAATCCTTCCTTGAGCGACGGGTAGGCAAGAATGGTTGCATTTCGAAGAAGTGATTCAAGTTCGTCATCCGGAACGTATCCCCGCCATTCCACATTTGCGGACTTCTTCGCAAGTTTGATGATTTTTTCATCTTTCCATCCTCTTCCTCCCGCGAGAATCAGTTTCGTTCTGGACTTGAGAGAGTCGGGGAGCGCATTGAACGCCTGGATCAGGCGGAGTTGGTTTTTTCTGGGGCAGAGGGTGCCGATGGAAAGAATGAATGGGCGTGTCATGCTGAGTCCTTCGACTTCGCTCAGGACAGGCGGAGACGAAGCATGCCTATCGACAGTTGGACCTTCGTAGACCACGGTGATTTTTGATTGATCAGTTCTGGGAAATCTCTCAAGAAGTTCATTCTTCGTGGATTCGCTGACGCAAAAAATATATCGAGCGGTTTTGAGAACATGCGATAGAGTCGCACGCTCGATTGCCTGGGCTTTTCGATCATGGGGCTCTACATCGAATGCGATGAGATCATGAATGACGACGGCTGTTTTCACGCTTTTGCCAAGGAGCCACGGGATGATGAAACTCGTTGGACTCAGGAAGAGATCGGGCTTGGATAGGCGTAGCGCATGTGCGGTTTGGAGTTGCCAGAGGAGCCCTCCTTTTCCCGCATATTCTTCGATTCCTCCGATCTCTCGACCGTGGAGTTCCCGCAGCACGTTTGCCGCCCAGACTCCCTTGCCGGTCGGGCGGGGGCTCATAGCCTCCCTCGTGTCGATCGCGATCCGCATGGCGTAGAGTATACGGCCTATGTTATTCTCTTCTCCAATGAGTCGATCGACCTTACTCCGTGCCCTTCGGCACCTTGAAATCGAGGAGAAGATCCTGAACTTGGGATCGCTTTTTGCGGTCATTGGCATTTTCGTACCGTGGTTTGGAGGGGAGTGGTTCGGGGAGCCCGCGGTGTGGTCCGGGTTCCAGTTCTATACCTCCTTCATCGGACTTTTGATCTTTGTAGGTCACTTGTTCATTCTCGCACTCACGGCATTGCCGCTGATGGGGTACCACGTCGTGAAGGCGAACCTGCGGGATCTCGTACGGCTCATCATTTCTTTGGAGTGCGTTCTCCTCACCATCGTCGCATGGTCGGTACTCACGAACATTTCCTTCGACCGATCGCAAATGCAAATCCGCTTCGGAATTTACCTCACGCTCGTTGGGAGCATCGTGACTTCGCTCTATGCGTTCCTGCGGGTACAGCAGCAGCGCAGGCGCTCGGTTCAGGAGCTCTTCCGGCATCCGGAGGATAGTTCCTTGCCCTCTCCTCTGGAGAAGCGACCGATGGATGTCCCTCCTCCTCCGCCCCCTCCCCCAGCTCCCGACGTACCGGAGGAACCACGGCTCTTCTCATGATGACCGATCCCACCTACAACGATGATGATCTTGTCTATGTCGATCCGGAAACCCGGAGCGTCGTTGGGAAGGTCGAGTGGGATAAAGACGATAGACCGAAATCAATTCCCTACAAAAGTTCCACGGGAAAAGATCATTGGCGCAGATTCTTTCCGTTTGGATCGTATCGCAGCATGAAGAAAACCTTTCGATTGGAAGGAAAGAGCAAAGAGGCGGACTCTGATCTCAGTCTGGACGAAGTGCTGCCGAAGTTTTTCGATGATGCGCTGTAATTTTGTATGAGTGAAGATCGCTATCTTCTTGCGACGAGTAACAAGGGGAAAATCATCGAAATCCGCGAAGTGCTGCAGGATCTCAATCTCACGCTCCTCTCACCGGAGGATCTTCCTCATCCCCCCGCTCCGCCGCATGAGGAAATGGACACATTCGAAGGAAATGCGATACAGAAAGCGCGCTACTACTTTGAAAAAACCGGCATCCCTTCCATTGCCGATGATTCGGGAATCCTCGTCGAAGCGCTCAAACAAGAGCTCGGGATCCATACCCGTCGCTGGGGGGCGGGGCCGGAAGCGACGGATGAGGAGTGGATCACCTATTTTCTCGATCGTATGAAAAAAGAATCCAATAAGCGTGCGCGATTTATCTGTGTGCTCGCACTCATCGATGAAAAAGGGGAGATCCACACGTTCGAGGGGCATTGTGATGGCATGATCACGAATGGGCTCGAAGCGGACTATCTCCCCGGCTTGCCGATTTCCGCCTGCTTTAAGCCTGATGGCTACGATAAAGTATTCTCAGCGCTCACGGTGGAAGAGAAAAATCGGGTGAGTCATCGGGGGAAGGCGGTACGAGTCTTGCGGGAATTTCTTGAAGCGAATGCGGGATGAAGAACGATTGAAAGCACAGAGAGCGTATCGAGACAGTGGGTTCTCAAAAAAGTATTATCGTCGACGCCCCCGTTCCTCTACATAATCCTGCAACCGGGAGAGCCCATAGAGATATGCCGTGCCAAGAGAGAGAAAAATAACGGCGTTCGCTACTATTTCTGATCGCATCGAAGCGGCTATGCCTGCAACCGTTAAGCTTCCCATAGTGATAAGCAATGCACGATCGATTTTGCTACGAACAGCACGGGATCTTTGCTCGATTGATTCGGCATCGATGGCATCTTCTGTCACATCGCTTGCGAGGGCAGTTGCTTCGTAGGGATTGGGGACAAGCATAGGATGAGGAGAAGCGCAGATATATTGAAAAAAGATTCATGCAATGAAAGGGCAACACTATAGCGATGTAAAATCCTGCGATGCAATCTTCCCCCACACATTCTTCATAAGCTCTGTCAGTTCTTGTACCTCTTCTGCAGTAATCTCGAAGTCCATGATTCTGCGCCCCTCCTTTTCGTTCCCGATGAAATCGAGCGTGAAGTGCGTGGCGGTGTGGCTGAAACCTGGCGAGAGATCGCAGAGGAGCTTGTAGAACACGAGCTGCCGGAAGAGATCTCCTTCCTTCCGTACCGCGGCATCGGTTTTCTTGGGAGCACCGGTTTTGTAATCAATCACGCGACAGTACTGGCCGTCTTTTTGGAAGAGATCGATGCGATCCACCTTCCCAAAGAGAGGAATGGAGGAGTATTCCGTTCCATTCAGAGTGAAGGGAGTGTGGGGGAGATCGGCGAGGATCGCGCGCTCCGCGGAAAGGATGATCGGCGAATCGATCGCGGTTTCCTCTCCGTAGCGCTTCAGGATGAGCTTCCCTTCGTAGAGGTACCGCGCATGTTCGCTCTCCGTAAAGACTTCACGTTCGGAGAGAGTTTTTGTGAATGTCTCGATGAGATCGGTTGTCGAGAAAGCGGTTCCCGATTGCATAGCAAGATTTCGCTTCTCCAGTGCCGCGTGGATCACGGTACCAAACGCAAGGTGACCAGCCTTCGCTTGCGGCTGCTGCAAGAGGTGGACCCACAGAAATTCCTGCGGATCACGCAGGAATGCATTGAGTGCGGTAACGGAGAGACGGAACGAGAGGAGCCGCTCCATAAGGAAAGCACGGAATGCCTCATCGATCGCAAGAGCCGGCATGTGGAGCGTATCGATCGGAAGCTGGACTTCGTCCGCCGGAACTACTTTTTCCCGGACCGTTGATCCTGCTTCGGCAAGGAACACGGAAGGCTGCGCATCTTTAATTTCATCATCGGAGCGGAATGTTTCGGGAAAGGTAAGGATCAAATCATTCTTTGCGCGCGTCATTGCCACGTACATCAGGCGCCGCTCGTCTTCCTGTTTCAAATTTTTCTCCTGCGTTCTCCAATCGTGACCGGGTGCCGGAGACGCCCTGTCGGGCGTCTCTACAGCTATGGCGGTTTCGATTCCAAAGATCAGGTGATCCGGAAGAGAGAGGAGTGATCCCCGAATGCTGTTGCCCCAGTTTCGGAATCGGAGATGCGGCACGATCACGAGCTCGAATTCGAGCCCCTTGGCGCCGTGCGCGGTCATCAGCGAGACGCCGTCCGAAACGATGTGCGGCGCGGCATACTCCAGTTTCAAGGTCCGCTCGGAAAGATACTGATCGAGGTCGCCGAGAAGCATCGTGAGAGTGAGGCCTTTGTTTTCGTACACGCGGCCTTTCACATAATCGTAGAACGCGTGGAGTCCCGCGATACGGCGCGGATCGGCGGAGGTATCCTCTTTTCGTGGAAGGAGTCCCGAATCTTTGAGGAGTTTTTCCAGAAGTTCCGGCAGCGTAATGGATGCTCTTTGCATGCTTAGTTCTTCCAGAAGGTCATAGGCTTTTTGGAGAGACGGCGAGAGCTCGTTTTTTTGTGCACGGAGGAATGCCCGGAGCGATGTTCTCTTCTCGCGCGGTAACTCCCGATGCGCACACCAGAGTTTCCCAAGTTCCGAGAGGGGGCATGCGAGAGTTTTGCAGGCGAGCGCGGCGCTTAGGATCGCATCCTGATCGAGATGCTCAATTGCCCGGAGAAGAATAATTGCTTGGCGGACTTCACCATGGAGAAGAAGATCCTCCTTCGCTGTGAGGATCACAGGAATTTCGGCGGCAAAGAGTGCATCGAACATTTCCGTCACTTCGCTATTTCTCCGGCAGAGCACGGCCATCTCTGTCCAAGGGATGCCCTGCGCGTGAGCATCTTTCAGGATCTTTGCGATTCCCGCTCTCTCGTTTTCGATTGCGGGGAAGCGGAGGAAAACTGGTTTTTTCGTTTTTTGTAGGGGCAAGGCATGCCTTGCCCCTACCGATTGCAAATCCTTGGATAACCCCTCCACCTTGTTCACCAACCTCTCCTCATTATTCTCAATCACCTTCGCCGCGCTGTCCAAAATGCTCTGTGTGCTTCGGTAGTTCTCGGTGAGCGTGATCAAGGAGGCATCGGGAAACCGCGTCAAAAACTTCATCATGTTCGCGGGCGATGCTCCCTGAAAACGGTAGATCGCCTGATCATCGTCTCCAACCACAAAGATGTTCGGCTCCTCGCCTGCGATCGTGGCATCGGTCAGTTTTTCGATGACACGGTACTGCGCACCGTTTAAATCCTGAAACTCATCGACGAGAATGTACTGGTAGCGCTCCTGGAGAGCGGCAAGAAGCCAATCGTGCCTCTTGAATGCTTCGATCACGATCAGAATCATGTCCGCGTAGTCATACCGATGACTCTGGAAGAGTTCTTTGGAGTACTCTTGGTAGATTTGGATACATTCTTCAAATTGCTGCACCAATCGACAGTCATCTTTATACGACTGTGATTCCGTATCGCGTTTTTTCCCGTTCTTCGTCGTTTCAATCTCCGCGCGGAATTCCGGAATAACCCGACGAAGATCGTCAGGCGAAATTCCCTCCCGCTTCATCTCGCTGATTCTGTGGATAATCGCCGATGACCGATCGTGTTCTAAAGAAGGTTTTCCCAGAATCGATCCCGGTCCAAGATCATTCATCAGTTTTCGAATGATTCGAAGTTGTTCGATTTCACTCACCTTTTCGAGCGCGCGGAAATCTTCGAAGATGTGGGGATGCGCGAGGATGATTTCGTTACAAAAACCGTGAACGGTTTCGATTGTGACTCCGTAGGCATCCGGTCCGATGATCGCGCGCAGGCGTTCGCGCATCGCTTTTGCTCCGCTCGTCGAAAAGGTAAGACACAGAATGTTCGAGGGTTTCATCTGCGTCTTCTGCAAAATCATGGCGACCCGCATCGCGAGTGTCTGCGTCTTTCCAGTACCGGGTCCCGCAACCACCATCACCGGCCCATCGATTGTTTCCACGGCCTTTTTTTGAGCCGCATTGAGGCTCTGATGTGCCTTTTCGAACTCCTGTGTCATTCGAGTCCTCAAGGCCTCTTTTGGCCGTTTGGGAGCGGTTTTTATGGGATCCATGAGAGGATTTCATCCTAGCATAAAGTAATAGTTTCGATTCCGTTCGTCGTCACTTTTCGATACATTCATCGTATTCCTGCGTAGCTCAATTGGCAGAGCGCTGGGCTTCCAATCCAGAGGTTGGGGATTCGAATTCCCCCGCGGGAGCTAAGGGACCTCAGGCTCCGGCTTGAGGTCTTTCTCCGTGATTTTGAGGGATCAGAATTCAACGAGATGATAAAATTCACTCATGGATACTTCCACGCCTCTTGCGTATCGGCTTCGCCCCAAGAGTCTGGAGGAATTCTTCGGGCAGACCGAACTCATCGGGGAAGGAACGGCTCTTCGCAAAGCGATCGAGGAGGACATTCTCTCTTCAGTGATCTTCGCAGGGCCTCCAGGAACGGGGAAGACGACGCTTGCGAAAATTATCGCGGAGAAAACGAAGGCCGAGTTCATTCAGCTCAACGCCGTGACAAGCGGCGTAAAGGACATCAAAGAAGTATGCAGCAAGGCAGCTCAGCTTAAGCAATCCTTACAGCAGAGGACTGTTCTCTTCATCGATGAAATCCACCGCTTCAATAAAGGCCAGCAGGATGCACTGCTCCCCTCGGTCGAGAGCGGCATGGTGATTTTGATCGGCGCGACGACAGAAAATCCGTACTTCTCGGTGAACAGCGCTTTGATTTCCCGATCACAGGTCTATCTCCTCAAACCGCTTTCCGTGGATGATCTCATCGCCATCCTCGAACGCGCAATCAAACACCCCGAAGGCTACGACGGAAAACCAAAAGTTCATCCGGATGCCCTTCAAAAAATCGCGGAGCTTGCGAACGGCGATGCGCGAATCGCGCTCAATATGCTGGAGCTCTCGATCCTGATGATCGGCACCAAAATCAGCCGTGAGGATGCGGAAAAAGTGCTCAAGCAGCGGGCCTATCGATACGACAAGAAAGGGGAGGACCACTACGATACGATTTCCGCATTCATCAAAACCATGCGCGGGAGCGATCCGGACGCCGCGCTCCTCTGGATGTTCAAAATGCTCGCAAGCGGCGAAGAGCCGCGATTCCTCTTCCGCCGCATGGCAATTTTCGCGAGTGAAGATGTGGGGAATGCGGATCCCCGCGCGCTCCAGATCGTCGTCTCCGCGTGGCAGGCGTTTGAGATGGTGGGATTACCCGAAGGCGAGTTCTTCCTCGCTCATGCGTGCGTCTATCTCTCTCAGGCTCCGAAGAGCAACGCGGTCACAAAGGCGATGGATGCCGCACGGAACGCTGTTCAAAAAACTCCCTCGCTCGAAGTTCCGTATCACATCAGGAATGCGCCGGTGAAAGCGATGAAGCAGCACGGCTATCATGTGGGATACCAATACCCGCATGCCAATGACGGGGGAATCGTCGAAGAAGATTATTTCCCGATCAATTACAAAGGCTCAAAAGAATTCTACGAACCGAGTGACAGGGGATTTGAGAAAGAGGTACGAGAAAGGATGAAGAAGATTCGCACTGTTGTACGTCATGCTGAGCGGAGTGAGTCCTGAGCCTCAGCGAAGGACGAACGAAGTCGAAGCACGTCGCGACTGCACACCATGTAAATGCCCAGCGAGGTGCTTCGACTCCGCTCCTCGTCCTCTTCTGGAGGACTCGTCGCTTCGCTCAGCATGACGTGTTATTGGTATTACGCACTGACCTTTGAAGATCAGATGAAACTTTTCCTTTTCTTATACAGCAATCTTTGCGCATGTATCGCACTTCTCCACTGTTCCCTCTCCATTTGGATTTGGGACTTCGATCAATGTCCCTTTGCCACAGTTTGGACAGGGAGGACCGAACGCGCCGATTGAGGTATTGAACCCAGCACTTTGCAGAGCCTGGAGGAGCTCTTCGTTGGTGATATCTTCACGAATAGCAGCGGAGCGCGGGTGATCGCGCATCTTTTGGAGAACCTTCGCTTCGATCTGGCGAATACGTTCGCGGGTAACGCCGAATTCTTTTCCTACTTCTTCCAGTGTGTGGCCGATACCATCAGCTAAACCGAAGCGCATTTCAATGATCTTGCGCTCACGGGGCGTTAAGAACTTGAGCATCTCGTGGACGCTCTCCTTTTTCAGCTGCTTGTTGGTGGCTTCGAACGGCGAGATCGCGTCCTTATCCTCAATAAAGTCGCCCAAGGTGTTATCTTCCTCCGAGCCCACCGGTGCCTCGAGCGAGATGATGTCCTGGCTGATCTTCAAAATGTGCCGGACCTTTTTCACATCCATCCCAAGTTCCACTGCAAGTTCTTCCACGGTCGGCTCGCGACCGAGCTCCTGCACGGTACGCCTTTGGGTGTGGGTGAGCTTGTTGATTGTCTCCACCATGTGCACGGGAATACGGATGGTGCGGGCCTGATCCGCGATCGCGCGCGTGATCGCCTGGCGGATCCACCACGTCGCGTAGGTCGAAAATTTAAATCCACGCTCCGGATCGAACTTTTCCACGGCGCGGAAGAGGCCGATGTTTCCTTCCTGGATCAGATCGAGGAACGAGAGTCCCCGGCCGATGTACTTTTTCGCGATCGAAACCACGAGACGGAGGTTAGCCTCGGCCAGTTGCTGCTTTGCGGCGGCATCGCCTTTGCGGATTCTGCGCGCGAGTTCCACTTCCTTTTTGCCATCAATGAGCGGCACGCGTCCGATCTCCGAGAGGTACATGCGCACGGAGTCGTTTGAAATTTCCAGAAGATCCACCTCGCGCTCCTTCTTTCGCTTCTTCGCTTCATCCTTCGGTAAATCTTTCGTGAGTTCATCGGTGGGAATTCCGGCGGTTGCAACGACGTGGGTCATTTCATCATCGTTCGTCTCTTCGTCTTCTTCGTTTTTCTGTTTCTTCTGCCAGATGAGTGAATCTTTCACATCGATGATTTCCACCCCCAGGTTCATGAAGAGCTCGTACACATCGTCGAGTACTTCCACGTTTTGCTCCCCGTCCGGAATCGCGGTCATGATCTCTTGATGAGTCACGTACCGCTGCTCACGTCCTTTTTTAACAAGATGCTTAATTTCCGGAGGAAACTTTTTCAAGTCTTCGTCCGTTGGTTGGGCGATGAATTTCCGCGGATGTGAGGCCATTCGCACCGGATTATAGGGAAAAACCATACAAGGGAAAGGAAAAAGGGGGTTGTCCAGAGGGGAAAGAGCTCTCTTTCTCATGAATTCCTTCTTTTCCGCATCTTCTCCTCATCAAAATAGATGACGGCGAGGCGATTCATTTCTGACCGTATTTCCTGTCTAACGAGTCATTGCGGCCAATTTAAGGACTTGCTGGTACTGGGTCAGAAGCTTTTCCTCCTCCATTTTCTTCCCGTCTTTTCGCGCCGAGCGGATGCCATCGATCAGTTCCTGCTGCTTTTTCTTGAGCATATCCCCATTTACCTTGAGGCAGAGCTTTCGGATTTCCTTTTTTGCCATGTCCTCCGACCATGTGCCGAAATGCTCCTCGCAGTACAGGTGGAGGAGGGAAGCATATTCGGACATCGTTTCCGGCAGATCATTCACGGAGATTTGATCGCGCTCCGCGAGGGCGAGAGCCGTAAGCGCATGGAAGAGCGCTTTTGCCTTCTCGGCTTCCGGTTCCAGGAGCTCGCGGATAACTTCCAGATTCTTGGGATACGTAAGAAAAAGTCCCAGGAGGAGTTCGATGGATGCAAAGGGAGATGTTGCAGGGAGGTGCGTATTTGCTTCGTCGCGCTTTTGGAGGACTTCGGCTTCTTTCCGAAGATCGCTCTCCAGCGCCATGACGGATGTCTGAAGGTACGCAGCCGCTTTGCGCACTTCCTCTTCCCGCTCGACTTCGGAGGGAATGACTTTGAGGAGCGGCAGAAGGATATGCAATGCCTGGCGTTTATCCGATTTCTTTTCTTCCAGGGCAAGAAAAACGGAATCGATGTAGGGAATTCCTTTTTTCTCGGTGAGAGTCTTCAGTTCTTCCGCAGCGACCTTGACGCATTCATCCGGATCTTTCCCTTTTGGCAAGAGGAGCATGCGCACATCGAGGTCGCGTTCTTTGGAAAGCATGTACGCGCGCCGCGCAGCTTCCTGCCCTGCTGTGTCTTGATCGAGACAGAGGAGCAAGGTCTCCGCGGTCCGCTTTAAAAGCGTGACATGCTGCTCGGTGAGCGCGGTTCCGGAAACCGCGACGACGTTCTCGATTCCGATTTTGTGGAATGCCAGCACATCAAAGTATCCCTCTACCAGGATGACTGCTTTCTTCTGGCGGAGAGATTCTTTTGCCTGCGAGAATCCGAAGAGCGCGACGGATTTGTTATAGAGAGGGGAGTCTGGGGAATTTATATACTTTGCATCATCGTCGCCGAGCGTTCTTCCTCCAAAGCCGATCACTTCTCCCTGGGGGTCGAAAATGGGGAAGATGACGCGATGCCGGAATCGATCGTAGATCCGCTCTTCCGCAAGTTCTTTTTGGATCCCAAGTCCCGATTTCACGATTTCAGAACGGCTGAATCCTTTTTTTAAAAGATGCGTGTACGTGGCATCGTAGGAATCCGGCGCATAGCCGATGGCGAAGGATTCAATGAACGCAGGCGGCACCGCGCGATCCCGAAGGTAGGACATCGCGCGCTCGTTTTCTTTGAGGCGTTCCTGGTAGAAGATCATCGCTTCGTTCAGGCATTCCCGCAGCCGGACTTTTTCATCCTTCGATGGCCCCTTGATTCTCTGCTCTTTCGGGAGATCGACGCCCGTCTTCTCCGCCAGGTCCTTGAGTGCCTGCGGAAAATCCACGCCTTCGAGCGCCATGTAGAAGCTGAAAATGTCGCCGCCTTTCTGGCAGGGGAAGCAGTAGGCGATTCCTTTATCTGGGGAGACGAGCAAACTCGGATGCGTGTCGTTATGGAAAGGACACCGTGCCACGAAGTTCCTCCCTTTCTTCTGCAACTGGCAATACTGCCCTACGAGCTCGTCGATCGGCAATTTCGCTTTGATTTCGGCGACGGGATCCATTTGTGCTTAAGGGGAAATCGAACGAAGGGAAGATCAGTATAGCGCATGACAAATGTTCATTCTCGGATCATATCCAGAATGCCAAAAAACTTCTCGCGTGCCTCTGTGACGAGTGCAGCGTCTACCGTCCCGCCTGCTGCGAGATGATCTGTTACGATTCTCTTCTCATTTGCTAGGTATCTCCTTCCAATTCCTTTTCCGTCGCGAGCAATTTTCAGTCCTTCCCTAAATTTTCGGGCTGCCTCTTGCAGTTCATTGACTATCCTTCCACTTGCGAGAGAGTAAGCCGCTTCCAGCTCACCCACGTGAGTGGTGAACTTTGTATCGCCAATTCTTCCTTTCTGTCTTTTCTCCCATCGATTACTTCGCACATCATTCGAATTATTTGGATCCATTGAAACTGCGATCATGCTTGAAGAGTTTTGTCCCAGTATCACTCCTCGTATATAGAGTCTTCCGCTGGATCGAGCGAGATGACCCATGGTTGCCATTGCATCCAGCAGTTTGTCTGGTGGAATTTCTGATTGCTTTTGATACTCATTATTATCTTCTTTAGATGTTGATCCTTGAATCACGGTTGTTTGGTGTATTGAGATCGATGTGGGATTGTTCAGATCCACTTGCACGATTGAAGATTCTCCATTGAGCATAGGATGCGCCGTAATTATCTCATTTCGTGGTGCACCCGGACGAAGATCTACGGCCTCCTGCCACCGCTCAGTAGCATCGAACAGATGCGGTCCGTACTCCGGAAAATCCGCTATAGCGACAAGGTGGTCACTAAATGGATTATCAGTTGGCAGATAGAGGGGTCTGCCTGCCAAAGCACCCCGCATTGATTGAATCAGAAATGTAAGATTCTGTAGGCAGGTTCCGCCATACTTTTGTGCAAATTCGTCCTCTTCTTCAAAAAGTGCCGAAAGACAACCGAAATTTGTATGGAGACGAAGAGAAGCCTCTCTCTGATAGTCGTTAGGGTGTTTCATTGGTCAACGATTCTAGGACAGAGTTTTTTCTTTTACGAGAAATTTCTTGGGTTTCCTTCTCCATTTTTGGGAAGATTTTCGATACTGCATTTTTGACGAGTTCAAACGAACCGCTGTCAGTAAGATCGACGAAATCTGCAAAAGAAAGAAGTCTTATTTTTCTTCATACTTAGCTGCAATGGTAATCATTGCACGCTTGAGATCGCCACGGGTGATGCCAGCCGCTCTCAACAATTTTTCAACTCCTTGTTGATCGCCATCGACAAATTCCGTGCGTCCAAGAATCTTTGTATGTTCTCTGGCCTCTGCCTCTCCTAATCTTCCTTGCACCACGGTGTGTACGATTTCAACCGGGGAAATCTGTGTACCTAAGGCTTTTTTGAGGGCTATAGTTAGCAACACGCTGTCGATCGTGGGGTCCATTTTTAAGTCATCGACGAGCAGTAAATCATCGACATTTTTTCCGTCATGGAGTGTGCTCAATTCCTGAAGCGAAGCATCATCGTCATTGAATGCGTCTTGAAGTACCCTTTCAGCATCGAATGTTTCTGTAGCTAATTTTGTCATGATGGAAAGGGGAAGTATGAAAATGATTTTATCTCCTTTTCAACTAGGATTGTCAATTTTTTTCTCGCAATTACGAAATTTGCTGCAAAATCCTGCGTGGGATCCAATTCTTGATCACTCCTTCTTTCGCCATACCCAGCCCAACCGAAATTCCATGCCACCGGAGAATGAGTTCGCCGTAGAGCAGGGGATCGCACGGCGTATCTTTCCCCGCGAAGAGATCTTTCATCTGCTCTTCGCTGAGTGTGTGCGTAAGTTTCGTGGCCCTGTTTCCACGGAGTGTAATGAGTTCGTGCGCGGGGCGGAGTCTGCCGTCTTTTTGAATTTTTGCGTACGGAAGTCCAAGCGCATAGCGGGGTCCCGGTAACTGGAACTTTGCGGTTTCCGCGTTCGAGAGAAGGAGGTTCTCTCCGCTCTCGAAAAATACTTCTCCTTCTTCCACGAACGATGTTCCGTATTTTTCCTCCATTTTGGCTTCGATGTCTTCCTGCCTCGATCTCTTATATTCCTTTTCTTTTTCCGCAAAGTATTCCTGCGGCAATACATCGCGCGTGCTTTCTTTTTTTTCAATCACCGCGCAGAAGAATCCTTCGGTATCGTAGGTTTGCGGCCAGAGCCGAAGGAACGGGAAACGAGAAGTAGGGGTGAGAGATTTTTGCACTGCAGAGGAGTCATCAATGGCGGAACTCATGTCCTGTTTTCTCGGATTGATCACTTCCAATTTTCCTCCGAATTTTTCGAGCATTTCCATTACAACTTCCTCATTCTCTTCCGGGGTCAGGGTGCATGTGGAGTAAACGACTCTTCCTCCGATCTTTGCCGCATGAACGGCGGATTCCAGAAGTCGTAACTGCATGTTTTTCAGTTTTTGAATGTGTTTGGGCGTCAGGTGTTTTAAGGCATCAGGATCTTTTCGTAACACCCCAAGCGCGCTGCAGGGGGCATCGCAGAGGACTCGATCAAATTGCTCCGTCATTCTGCTACCAAACCACTCGCCGCTTTTCTTCGTGAGGATCGTGTTTAAGATCCCCGATCGCTGTAGTGCCCATCGAAGAGTCCACAGGCGCTGTTCCTGCACGTCGTTTGCGATGATCACTCCCGTGTTCTTCATCTTCGCCGCAATCTGTGTTGTTTTGCTGCCGGGAGCTGCGCAGAGATCCAAAATAACTTCATTCGGTTGCGGATCGAGAAGTTCAACGGGAAGCATGGAGGCCGATTCCTGAAGGTAGATCATTCCAAGCTGGTGGAGCAGATCTTTCCCGAGAGCTTTCTCGTCCACTCGCTCAATAAAAAATCCATCGGGGCACCAGGGAACCGGGTTCAATGTCCATCCATGTTCTTCTCCCCATGACTTCACCTCTGCGACCGTGCTTTTAAGGGTGTTCACCCGGAAGCTTTTACGAAGAGGCTTACCACTTATTGCCTTTAGTGCTTCAATATCTACATATGATTCATAGCCACTGAATACCCCCAAAAAAGCTAAATATTTCATGTACGTGAAAATGTAGCACGGGTACAATTTAATTAACATGCTCAAGGCTTCATTTGATCAGAAGAAACGGGAGATTGACAATGGGTTTGGGACGGGTGGAACGGGATGTATTTTTGCCCGCGAGGCTGCATTGAGTAATGCTATTGCGTATGAGCCTGTCTTTTTAGATGATGCGGAGGCTTGCATTGCAAAAGCTCTGCGTAATTTTGTCTCAACGCAACATCATCGTGTTCTCACACTTTTGCCTGATTGCGATAATCCTTCGAATTTTGAGAAAAGCGATGAACTTGCATGGAGTATGTATGGCCATATGTTGCAAGCGATGAGATCTCTTGCGGGAGCAAATCAAGTGCAACAGTATTCTCGTGCACGATTTGCATCAGCGCTCTGTGATGATTCGATTCGGAGATTCGATATTGAAAACAATCTGGCAACTCCGGGATATCGAGATTATATCTGCAACCACACTTTTGTTGATGAAGTTTTTCATATGACGCCAGCAATTGTGGATCCTTGCACACAAAAAGAGGAAACCTTTCTTGCACTTGCAGTTGGGCCGGAATATCCCTCTGCAGGATCAGATCGATCGGCAGCGCACCCCGCTGTGTGTCTAATGTATAGATCTGATGTGACGAAAGCTTTGCGTGAACGAAAAACGGCTGTTCGGCTATCAAGGGAACGGGCAACACACAAGGCTGGTTTTGAATATCAGCGTGGATTTCATATTTCTCACCCACCCCTTCCCCAAGATAGTTCCGCAGAATTACTAGGTAGTGTTAGCAAACTCATTATTTTCCAATAAAAGATCCGCACTCGATGATCGATTTTTGGACATTGCGGCGAAGTGTACCGTTTCAAGGAAAATATGATGAGTTGTTTGAGTACTGTCTGAACCCTTGAGACAACTACACAACAATACTCACCAATCTTCCCTTCACATACATTTCTTTCTTCAACGATTTTCCTTCGAGATACTTTTTCACGTTCTCCTGCTCCTTCGCTTTTTCCATGGCTTCCTTTTCGGAAATATCCGTCGGAACTTCGATGCTTGCGCGTACTTTTCCGTTGATCTGCACAACCAGTACGAAGGTTTCCGAGACGATCTTCTTTTCATCAAACTCGGGCCAGGACGATTCAATCACAAATCCTTTCCCCCCCAAAGCTTCCCAGAGCTCTTCCGCAAGGTGCGGCGCCATGGGGGCGATGAGTTTCACGAAAGAGATCGCAGCTTCTTCCGTCACCGATCCTGCATCCTCCGCTTCGTTGAGGAATGTCATTAGTGCGCTGATTGCGGTATTAAAGTGAAGCGATTCGATATCTTCACTCACTTTTTTGATCGTGCGGTGGAGGAGAGGCCCTTCGACTCCGCTCATCCCGCTTTGGCGGGATTCGCTTCGCTCAGGATGACGTATATTTTCCGGATTTGTGAAAAATGCGTAGACCCGGTTCACGAATCGGTCGATGCCTTTGATGCCTGTATCGCTCCAATCGCCGCCCTCGGTAAACGGTCCCATGAACATCAGGTACATGCGGAACACATCCGATCCATAGCGCTCCACGAATGCATCCGGAGAGACCACGTTGCCTTTACTCTTACTCATTTTGGCTCCCTTGTTCGTGATCACCCCCTGGTGCACCAGCTTCTGGTACTGCTCCGCATGCGAAACGTGCCCGAAATCCTGGAGAGCCATCCCCACGAACCGGGCATAAATCAAATGCATGCAGGCATGCTCCGCGCCGCCGATGTACATCTGCACGGGCATCCATTTCTTCTCGATCTCTTTCGGCACGAATTCCTTTGGGTTTCCCTCCGCGAGATAGCGGTACGAATAGAAGCTGCTGCAGACGAAGGTATCCATCGTATCGACCTCCGGAGTCCATCCTTTGCCGAAAATCTTTTCCGTTCGCTCCTTCAACTCTTTGCTCTGCGCGATTGGCGCCGTGCCGGTCGGCTTAAATTCCACATCCGTCGGGAGGACCCAAGGCAGATGCTCCTCCGGAACCGGATGTGGCTTCCCTTCCGGATCATAGACAATCGGGATCAGGGCTCCCCAGTATCGCTGGCGACCGATCGACCAATCGCGGAGGCGATAGTTCACGGCCTTCCTTCCCCACTTCTTTTTCTCCATATAGGTGATGATGTCCTCGCGCACTTCCCCCCATTTGCGTCCTTTAAATTCCTCCGGTTGCTCCATGATTCCCTCCGGATCCTTTGCAAAACACTGTTCGAGGCTTCGCACCTTCTCCGCTTCTTCCGGATCCGCCGGAAACATGACGGGGCGAAGAGGAATGTCGTACAGTTTTGCGAATGCGAAATCGCGCTCATCGTGCGCAGAACAGTGCACGATGCCCGATCCATATTCCGCGACGACGTAGGAAGCGACCCAGAGAGGGAGATCTCCCGTCCCGAACGGATCATCCACGTACCTCCCCGTGAACACCCCTTCCATATCTTCATCCGGATTGAAGCGTTTTGTCATTTTCTTCCTTTTCATCTTCTCCGCGAATGCGAGAACCTCTTTCTCTTGCGGCAATCCTTTGACGATCTTCGCGAGATCCCGGTGCTCCGGTGCGATCACGGTGAATGTCTGTGCGCGGAAGGTTTGCGGGACGCTGTCCCAGACTTCGAACTCATAATCGATATCCTTCAATCTGGATTTGATGAAGACGCCTTCTTTTTTTCCAATCCAGTTCTCCTGCATCAACTTGGTCTTTTCCGGCCAATCGAGATCCTTCAAGCCGTCGAGGAGCCGTTGAGCATACTTCGTGATCCTGAAATGCCACTGCGTCAGCGGTTTCTGCACCACATCGGAATCGCATCGCTCACATTTGCCTTCCCACACCTGCTCATTTGCAAGCACAGTCTGGCAGCTGGGGCAGAAGTTCACATTTCCATCCTTGCGATAGGCGAGATCGTTCTTGAACATCTGCAGGAAGAGCCATTGAGTCCACCGATAGTAGTCTGGCTTGGAGGTGTTCAAGGTCTTCGACCAGTCGTACATGCAGCCGATGCGTTTTAATTGCGTCGTCATCGTCTGAACGTTATCGCTGATGGAGGTATTCGGATGAATGCCGGTCTTAATGGCGTAGTTTTCCGCCGGGAGTCCGAAGGCATCGAATCCGAGCGGCGAGAACACATCGAATCCCTGCATCTTCTTGAGTCTCGCGTAGCTATCTGCGGGGGCGTAGTTATACCAGTGCCCCACGTGGAGCTTATCTCCGCTCGGGTAGGGGAACATGACGTGAGTGAAGAACGGCTTCTTCGCTTTCTTTAAATCCGCTTCGTAGGTCTTGGCCTCTGCCCAGCGTTTCTGCCATTTGGGCTCGACAGCGGATGGGTCGTAGGATTTCATTGCGATGATTGTAGAGCAAAATCCGGCTCTCCATGATGCGGAAGATCAATTTCGGATTCCTTTCGCTGCGGAATGAATTCTGCGGCGTTTTTTGCGAGTATCTCTTCTTTTTTTGCAAGAATCTTTTTTCGTTGCGGGATGAATCCCGCAACGTGCGGATTAAAATCCGCGATTACCACGGAAAGAATTCTGCCGACTGGTGAAATATTTGCGCGCAGAGGATTACTTCGAATGTACTGCAGTGTGTTCATAAATTGCTTTTTCGATGTAATTTCCTGATGGTTTTTTCCTCGTGCCCAGAGATGCCCATCGAGATCATTCATTTTTTTTAGATAATATCGTGCACTTGCACCCTTTATTTTTTTGATGATATCCGTGTTCAGATCCCGTCCTCTCATGAAACTCAGAATGAGATGCACATGATCTGGCATTGCGCATGCTTCGTGGAGTTCTGCTCCATGAGTAGTGGAGACATGGTGGAGTATTCCGAGGATAAGGGTAGCTTTGTCCTTTGTGGGGAATGCGAGATATCGCGAATACGTGGGTAGCGTGAGATGGATTGTTCTATGGGTAACGGCGGGCTTCAGCCCGCGCCCGGCGGAATTCATTCCGCCGGGAAATGGAACAGCATCAGATTCTAAAACATCGTTCACCCTGATAGGATATCATCCCTTTCTCCAGAACATTGGATGTCTAAGCTCCCCACCGTCGCAATTATCGGCAGACCGAATACGGGCAAGTCCACGCTCTTTAACAGGCTCGTGGGGTCCCGCCGCGCGATTGTGAGTCCGATCCCAGGCACCACGCGCGATCCCGTGGCGCAGTGCGTGGAAGGTGAAAAGCTCGCGTATCTCCTCATGGATACGGGCGGCATGGGCGGAGGAACGGAGGACGTTGATTTCGAAGAAGACGTCCATGGGCAATCGCTTCTTGCGCTTGAGCACGCGGATTTGATTCTCTTTGTCGTGAACGGGCGGGAGGAACTTACGGCGGCCGATCACGAAGTGGCGACGTTGCTTCGCACCAAGCGCCGCAAGCACGTCGCGGTGTTTCTGGTGATCGCCCGATGCGACGATCAACGGTACGTGGAGGAAGCGCTGCCAAAGTTCTACGAACTCGGCATCGCGGATGAAATTTTTCCCGTCAGCGCCATTCATACGCTCGGCATCAATGAACTTTCCTCAGGGATCGAAGAAAAACTCCTCGCGCTCCACTTCGGTGGAAAAGAGGAGGAAGAAGATGAGCTGATGCCGAAAGTAGCGCTCGTCGGTAAGCCGAACGTGGGCAAGAGCTCACTCGTGAATGCATTGATGTCGGATCCCCAGCGGAAACTACAAGGACGAATGGTGAGTCCTGTTCCCGGCACTACGCGCGATACCACCGATACCATCATCACTCACAAGGAGAAGAAATTCCTGTTCCTGGATACGGCGGGCCTTCAGCATCGCAAGTACAAAGCCGGAGAAGTGGAGATTTTCGCAATGCTTCGCACTCTCCAGGCCATCGAAGTTGCGGATGTTACGGTGCTTGTCCTTGATGCAGATCAAAAAATCAGCCGGCAGGATAAGCGCATCGCCAGCCTGACGATTGAGCGCGGCTCGGGTCTTATTATTCTCGTCAATAAGTCCGATCTTTTGGATGAGGAGAAAAAGAAAACATTCGCAAAGGAGATCCAGTTAGATTTTCCGTTCTGCCGGTGGGCGCCGATCATTTTTACCTCCGCGGAAACACGCGAGAATCTCCCCAAACTTTTTCAATTGATTTCGAACGTGGTTGAAAACCGCTCGCGCAGGATCGAAACCTCCGTTCTCAATCGCTGGTTCCAGGATACCGTCGCAAAATATCAACCGAAGGGTATCGGAGGGCTGGGTATGAAGACGAAGTACGTGACGCAGGTGGAATCCAGGCCGCCTACATTCGTCATTTTCCTCCATAATCCAAAACGTCTGCACTTCAGTTCGCTCCGATTTATGGAGAATAAGCTCCGTGAGGTCTATGCCCTGGATGGGACTCCGGTGCGGTGGATTAAGAAGGGAAGGGAGGAGGAATAATCATCCCCGGCGTTCCTTGTGATCTTTCACTCGTCCGTCCTGGTGAATCGGGAGTGGGTACGTTTTCACGGCAACTTCCAATTTATCGAGGAGTGCTGTCGGTTCGTCGTCGAAAACCATATTCGGCGGAATCTGCCGATCGCAGATTTCTTCTACGATATGGGGAATCCAATTGGTAATCCCTCCGGAATTCGTGAGGATGCCGATCGGGCGGCCTTCGTCGTAGGCGATCGTGAACTCGTTCAGTGTTCCGATACCGCCGGAAATCACGATGACGGCATCGCAGGAGCGGATGTTGACGATGTCGCGCTCCATGAATCCCTGTCCCGTAAAAATCATGATGTCGTGATGGCTGGGGGAGAGGTATTCGTTCACATGCTCGTACTCGGAGAAGGCGGGCGAAATACCGATGGTCATTCCTCCTTCCTCCTTGGCGGCGACGGCCGCTTCATTCGGAATACCCGGACAAGCGCCATTGATCAGGATATAGCCGCGCTTTGCGATCTCGCGACCCATGGCACGCGCCTTTTGAATGGCCTGCGGATCCTCCGATTGGATGCCGCTCGCCGAACCGATGATCCCGATTTTGAGTTTCATGCTTATGTTGTTGTCATTCTATTATACCGCAGCGTGCACGAACTGTCATTCCCCATGGAGCGAGCATTCATCGCTCTTCCGCTCGAAGGAGAGGCGAGAGAGTCATTTCTCCGCCTCCAGGAAACACTCCATGAATACGGGGAAATCTTCGCGTTCCAAAATCCGGAGTCGCCTCACCTTACGCTCTACTTCTGGCCTTCGCTCATGGAGATTGAGTACCACGATGTTGTTCGAAGGATGGAGAAGATCGTCCTTCGCACGCCTCCCTTCATCATGCATGTGAGCGGGGCGGAACTTTTTAAGGATGACCGAACAAAGCTCCCCAGAGTGCTCAGTCTCGCAATCGACCGATCCGAAGAACTCTCTCATCTCAAAAAATTATGTCCCTGGCCAAACATTCATCAATTCGCCCCGCACATCACCCTGGCGCGGATACGAAAGCCCCATGACTTCCTGATCCACGATAAAAAAATTCTCAAACTCCTCAAGCACATTTCCTTCTCTGTTCCGGTCGATCGAGTTCGATTCTATGCGGAAATCGAGGGAAAAAAGCAGACGCCGATTCGGGATTTTGTCTTTGCTACTGCGTGATTATTCCTCCCCCTCCGGCAGGATCTTTCTTTGAATGCGATGGAGAAACGGTTCCAGAACGACCTGGAGGATGGAAGCCGTGAGCGGCTGCGCTTTTTCGTAGGGGAGATCCTTGTGTTCCCGTGTCTTGAAGAATTCCTGCAGAACGAAGATCGTGAGCTGCAGGACCGATCCATCTAAATGCCGCTCGTCGATGAGGAGGCTCTCCAATATCGATTCCGCTTCATGTGCCAACACCATCTGCAAACGCGTGATCCAATCGATCAGCTCGTGCTGGGTTTCGTCTTTTAAGTTTCCATCCTGCAGAAGCTCGAGATCTTTATCCATTTCTTCGGCATCCGGCTCCTCGTTTTCCTGAAAGTATTCTTTGACTGTCGCCAGGCATCCCTCGTGGATGAGTGCGAGGATAGCAAGAATGAAAATGCTCGGGCAGTTGCGGGAGACGAGGCGAGCGATCAGCTTGAAGAGGTGGGCGTACCTCTCATCATTCAGGAATTGCAGGATCATCTTTGCCACCTGATCATCTTTCTTCTTCGCGCGTTTTTCATCTCGCCGAAGCTGCTGCATGGCCGCCGCAGCCGCCGCGAAGCGTTGTTTGGCTTCTTCACTTAAGCCTTCGGTTGCGGCCTCACCGCCTTCCTGCGGGGGGCCCAGTTCGAAATTACCGAAATCGGACATGGGAATATGGTACCAGAGTTTTCTTCGAGCGAGTCCCGCTTGAAGGTGCGGGACGAGTCGAGAAGCTTCTCGACTACGGCTTTTATCGTCAATGAAAACGTCTATCAAACATCAATAATACGATGTGAACCGCTCGAAGAGAACGGAACTATCTACTCAGAGAATCCGCAATATCCCTCATGATCGTGAGGATCATGCTGAAGGAGATTTCGAACGGAACATCCAGGAGCCGGGCGATCCACGAAACGATGAACGTGGCGAGAAAGGTGACGATGAAGCCGATGATCGCGTAGCGGATGGTGTGGATCGCGTTCTTGATCTTCTCCTCGTTCCCCGCAGAGAGGATGAACGAAATGCCCCCCACGATGATGAAGAGCAAGCTGAGGATGAATGCCGCGATGATCGCAAGAGCGACAAAGGTAGCAACGATATCGGTGATGGAGCCTTCTTCCAGGAGTTCGCGCAGCATAGAGAGGGGAGTTTAGGAAATGGCTTCGGGACTGTCCTCCGAAGCTCCAAGAGGAGCGGAGGGGGGTTCAAGAACTTTTAGATTAATACGTTGATTGAGGTTACCACCGATGATCCGGAGGAGAATGCGAAGCGCCTTGACAGTCTGGCCGCCCTTCCCGATCAGTTTCCCCATATCCTTCTGGCCGACCTGCACGGTTAAAAGCACGCCCTGATCATCAATCACCCCATCAATCTTCAGGGTGTCCTTCTCGTCCACCAAATTCTCCATGACATACTGGAGAAAGCCAAGACCTGGAATTGCAGTCGTCGCGTCGGTCATTGTGGGCGAGAGAATACTCCTCTTTTGACGATACGTCACGTACTTCCTTACTCTGTTTTGGCTGCTTCTTCTGCTTTCGGTTCTGCTGGTGCTTCCTGAGGAGCGGCTGCCGGTGCCGGAGCAGCGGCCACTTCCGGCTCTGCGCCGCGTTTCTTCTGTTTGGTGTAGCGCTTGATGAATTTTTCCACACTCTGGAGACCATTCTTCTTTAAAAGACGAGCCACTGTGTCACTTGGCGTTGCGCCCATCTTTAGCCAGTGCTCTACCCGTTCTTTCTCGAATTCAAAGAGGTGAGGAGTGCGGTTTGGAAGATAATGCCCCAGGTACTCCTGCACTTTTCCTTTCACGGGCGAACTCTTCTCCGCAACGACCAGACGGTACGTCGGGATGTTTTTTCGGCCGGTGCGCTGGAACCGAAGGACGAGCATGAAGAAAGCGCGGCAAGTGTAGGGAAGCGCTTTTCTTGGGTCAAATGGGTATTCGATGAAATCGCAGCTACTTTCGTAGGATTCGAACGCGATCCAGGGGGAGAGTCCTGAACTCTGTTTTTAAATCATGCAGCAGGACATGGCTTAAAGCATGGCATTCCTGCGCAGAGGCGGAAGTTTCGACTTTAATGACGAGTTCGCCGTTCTGGAGCTTCTGCGCTACTGCATCCTCCGGTGCGCTGTGGGATCGAAGCCACGCTTCCGCAGCAAAGACCACATGGGAAGCGTCGGCTTCCTCCTTTATGCCGTGCTTCCGAAGAACCTTTGAAAGGAGCGAAGACACTTTATCCATTCGGTGCCACTATACCCCAGAAAATCATTGCCGATCGGGCAAAGTTTGGCATGCTCATTTCATGACTCCCGAAGAAGGAAGACAAAGGCCGCAGAACGAGATTCACATTTTTGATATGATCGTACGAGGTGTTGGTTCCGGAATTTCAGTTACGTATGAGACGGATTTAAGACCGACCACAAATCAGGAAGAGATGAAAATGCTGATTCGACGATATTTTTTTCATGCAGGATCCAGGCTTGTTGAGATACTGAGAATCAGAGGCCTCCTTGGCAGCAATGGTACGCCCATGATTTCCATTCCATGCGAAATCCGCGCGCTCCCAGGAGGGAGATATGCATATTGTTTTTCTATAGAGCAGAGCAGGCAGATCGAAAATCTCCAGATGAATGAGCGCACGTATCTTGTGAATCTCACCGCCTACACACCATCGAACTAAATTCACCGGATAGATCACAGGAGATAAACGATGAACGCGGGTTGCTGCGGGTTCGGGGGTTCCGATCTAAAGAGTTCCATCTTTCAAGAGCTCTGCATATATTTCTGTCGTTCGTCGTGTCATCTTCTCCCAGGAAAACGATTGAGCATGAGCGATGCCACGTGATTGATCCGGAGGCGAAGCAAATGCTTTTTTGATTCCTTCTCGCAGTCCTTCTTCCGTCGGCTCCACGAGAATCGCATGGGATCCCGCAATTTCCGGAAGGCTTGTCCTGTTACTTGCAACCACCGGCGTGCCGCAGGCCATGGCCTCGAGCACGGGGAGCCCGAATCCTTCGTAGAGCGAGGGCTGCACGTACACGCTCGCGGCGCTCATGAGGGGAGGAAGATACGCATCGGGGACATTCGAAAAAACGCGTACATTTGATTTCAGGTGCAGTTTTTTTATCTCCTTTCTGCCTGTGATGAGGATGAGGGGGAGGTTTTCCGGTGCCGCATTGATCAGAGTTTGCACATTCTTATGTTCCTTGCAGGCGCCCGCGTAGAGAATGAATGAATCAGAGAGATCAAATTCCTTTCGAATCCGATTTTTCTCTTCCAAGGATGCCGGGCGGAAAAGATCGGAAACGCCTTCGTGGGTTACTGTGATCTTCTTGGCCGTCGTATCCCCGTACTGCCGAAGGATTTCGCCTTTGGTGTATTCACTCACTGCAAAAATGTGTGAAGAGCGTTTCACTGCGTGTTTCATGAGTATCCGGTAGGCGATCCTCTTTGCGAGTGAAGCTTGATTTGGGTATTGATGGAGAATCAAATCATGAATTGTCACGATGAACGGGGTCGGGCAAAAGAGGGGAACATTGAAGTGGGGGACATGGAGGAGATCAATGTTTGATTTTTTGATGAGGGCAGGAAAAAGAGTTTGTTCGGAAACTGAATAATGAGCGAAGGGTGCATGAACAATCTCAAAAGAGGCATTTTTCTCTGGTAGGGGCAAGGCATGCCTTGCCCCTACAAGGTCATGCACAAACAAGACGTAATGCCACGGATCATTCCGTTTCAGAAGGCATCGCACCAATTCCTCCGTATAGCGCCCGATGCCGGACTTGGATCCTACGAACCGACAATCGATGCCTACGGTTCGACACGGCTCATCGCCAGTGGTGTATTCTCTTCCGGACATGTCCGCACTCCGTATCTTACAGTCTCTTTTCTCCCAACAGCGCATCGCAGGCGGAGCGCTGGTTTTGGCGCTTACGCAGTTTGGGGCATCCCTTGCGGGGCTTTTCCGTGATCGCATCCTCGCTTCCACGTTCCCGCCGGGAATCGATCAGATGGATGTGGTCTCGGTGTACATCTCCGCGTTTCGGCCTTCGGATCTCCTCTTCCAGATGTTCATCATGTCCGCATTCTCGGTGGCGCTGGTGCCGCTCCTTGCGGGGCACCTTGCCCATGACAGAAAGGAAGAGATGAATACGCTCCTGAGCAGCACTCTTGTCGTTGGGAGTCTCTTCTTTGGAGTGATTGCCCTTGTGGTTGCAATCTTCTTCGATTCCCTTGCGCCGCTTCTCACGCAATTTACGGGCGAGCGCCTTGCACTCTACATCACCTTTGGTCGGCTCGCCTGTCTCACAAATTTTCTGTTTGTGATCGGCAATGCATGCGGGCAGTATCTTGTTACCAAACAAACGTACTGGATCTACGGGATCACTCCCGTTCTCTATACCCTTGGAACAATCGCGGGAACGCTCTGGCTCACTCCGCTTTATGGAATGATGGGTCCGATGTTTGGAACACTCGCTGGTGCAGCGATTTACATGATCATTCGATTCGCAGCATGCATGCAAGGCGGGTTTCGATTCAAATTCACACAGCTTGTTCACCCCGAAATCCATGAGATGGGCTGGCTCATGCTCCCGCGAATGGCGGCACTCGGTGTATTGCAGCTTGAACTTCTCCTTTTCGATCGCGTTGCTTCGGGTCTTGATCTCGGTTCGGTGACGATCAGTGCGTATGCGCGAAATTTTCAATCCGCAGCGGTGGGGATTGTGGGCATCGCGCTTGCGCAATCCGCGTACTCACTCCTCTCGCAGGCGATTGCACGCGGAGAAGTACAGCGGTTTTGGTCGTACCTTAAAAAGGGATCACTTCTCACGCTGGCACTCACCATTCCCGGCTCGATTGCTCTGTATCTTCTTGCTCCTATTGCCGCAAAGATCGTCCATCTCACGGAGCCCTCCATCATCCATACCTTTATCATCGCTCTTGGGATCTACTCCATCAGCATTCCCTTCGAAAGCCTCAACCATCTCCTCTATCGCGCGACCTACGCGACGAAGAACACCGTGGTGCCTGCGATCCTTACCGTCCTTGGGGGAATCACGGCAATCGCCATTGCATGGATGTTTGCAGGAACATACGGTGTGTATGCGATTGCATGGGGGTATGTCTCCGGGTACGTCGTTCAGTTCATCGGGTTATTGATATTTTTGAAAGCAAGAACAAAGATCGTGACATCATCCGATAGATAAAATATTTAGCAGAGAATTCTGAATTCCGAGTGCTGCGCCGAAGCACTGGCTTCAGCTTCTACATTTATTACTTCTGCCGTTGGAGGTCCGAGCGAGCATAACTCCTGGAATCGTTCCAATTTTTCCTCATTGCCTTGCGCAAACACTTCCACCTTCCCATCATCACAATTCCTTACCCACCCCGTCAACTCAAGGAGTTTCGCATTCCTCTTCACGAAGGCGCGAAAACCGACGGCTTGCACGCGCCCCGAAATCATCATGTGAATTGCCTTCATGCGGAGAGAGTGTACCCTTCGTTTTCTTGTGTACGCATGGTATAATAGAAGTAATGAAAAAACCCACACACCGCACCCATAAACACTTCACATCCAAAGTCACCCGCAGTAAAAAGTTCATCCTCTGGTTCGACGAACTCGGCATCGAGGATGTTCCTTTGGTGGGTGGCAAAAACGCCTCGCTTGGAGAGATGTATCGGAAACTCGGGAAGAAAGGCGTGCGTGTGCCGAATGGTTTTGCGATTACGGCGCACGCATATTTCCACTTTATTAAGACAGCGAAGATCGATGATGACATTCAAAGAATCCTCAAGGGGCTCAACACCCACGATATGGAGGATTTGTCGCGGCGTGGGCAGAAAGTGCGCCACACTATTTTGGAAGCCGAGCTTCCGGAGGATTTAAAGGAGGAGATTGTCACGGCGTACCAAAAGTTCTGCAAGATGGAGAAGTCCCCCCATTTGGATGTTGCAGTGCGCTCATCCGCGACTGCGGAAGATCTGCCGGATGCCTCGTTTGCGGGACAGCAGGAAACGTTCCTCAACGTCCGCGGTCGGGCGCATCTCCTTACCGATGTAAAGCGGTGCTTTGCCTCGCTCTTTACGAACCGTGCGATCAGTTACCGCGAAGATAAACACTTCAATCATTTCGATATAGGACTCTCCGTTGCGGTGCAGAAAATGGTGCGTTCTGATCTCTCGAGTTCCGGTGTCATGTTCTCGATTGATACGGAGAGCGGGTTCAAGGACGCGGTGCTCATCAACTCGATCTACGGTCTTGGGGAATACATTGTGCAGGGGATTACGAATCCGGATGAGTTCTATGTCCATAAGCCGACGCTCAAGCAGGGATTTAAGCCGATCATCAAAAAGAAACTCGGATCCAAGAAGAAGAAACTGATCTACGCCTCGGAAGGGACGAGCCCCGTGCAGGAGAAATCCGTGGAACTCCCGGACCGCAAGAAATTCTCCGTGACGGATGAAGAAGTCCTGGAGCTCGCGCGGTGGGCTGCGATCATTGAGGACCACTACCAAAAGCCGATGGATATGGAGTGGGCCAAAGACGGTCGTAATGGCAAGCTCTACATCGTGCAGGCGCGGCCGGAAACCGTGCACTCGCAGGCGAAAGGCGATGTGCTCCTCGAATACAAAATGAAAAAGGCAGGAAAGGTTCTCACAAAAGGCTATGCCGTTGGTGCCAAGATCGGCGCCGGAAAAGCGCGTGTGATTCAGAACGTCAAAGATATTGCGAAGTTCCAGAAAGGCGAAGTTCTCATCACCGATATCACGGATCCCGATTGGGAACCGATCATGAAGATCGCAGCCGCAATCGTCACCAACAAAGGAGGCCGCACGTCCCATGCCGCCATCGTCTCTCGAGAACTCGGCATTCCCGCAGTCGTCGGCTGTGAGGATGCAACGAAGAACATCAAGACCGGCCAGGTGGTAACCGTTTCCTGTGCGGAAGGAGAAGTGGGAAGAGTCTATGATGGAAAGCTCCCGTACATCGTCAAGAAGACGAACATCAAAGGCCTCAAGCGGCCGAAAACGAAGATCATGATGAACGTGGGCACGCCGGATTCTGCGTTCGGCGCATCCCTGATCCCGAACGACGGCGTCGGCCTCGCTCGGGAGGAGTTCATCATCACGGAATCCCTCGCGGTTCACCCACTCGCACTCCTCTCCTACAAGGATCAACCGGAGGAGATCAAAGACAAAATCGCGGAGCTCATCAACGGGTACGATTCTCCGACCGATTACTTTGTGAGCAAGCTCGCCGAAGGCATTGGCATGATCGCCGCGGCGTTCTACCCGAAAGACGTCATTCTCCGCTTCTCCGATTTTAAGACAAACGAATATGCGACTCTCCTTGGCGGGGGAGCGTACGAACCTTCGGAGGAAAACCCCATGATCGGCTGGCGCGGAGCCTCGCGCTACTACGATCCCAAGTTCTCAGCTGCGTTCGCGCTGGAATGCAAAGCGATCAAGAAGGTACGGGACGTGATGGGCCTTACGAACCTGAAAGTCATGGTGCCGTTTTGCAGGACCGTGGAAGAGGGAAAGAAGGTGATCAAAGAAATGGAGAAGAACGGACTTAAAAAAGGGAAAGATGGACTGGAGGTGTATGTGATGTGCGAAATTCCAGCGAACGTCATCCTCGCGGAAGAGTTTTCGGAAGTCTTCGATGGCTTCTCGATCGGTTCGAATGACTTAACGCAGCTCATCCTCGGTGTCGATCGTGATTCGAACTTAGTCGCGCATATTTATGATGAACGAAACGAAGCGGTAAAACGGATGATCTCGAGTGTTATCAAAACAGCGAAGAAGATGAAGCGCAAAATTGGCATCTGCGGGCAGGGGCCTTCGGATCATCCCGATTTCGCGGCGTTCCTCGTGGAGGAGGGGATTGATTCGATCTCTCTCAACCCGGATACGGTTTTGAAGACGACGCTGATGATTTTGGAGAAGGAAAGAAGGAAAAGATGAAAAGAGTACAGAGAGTAATTTGATAGGAATTGATTGACAGTGTGAAGTCTACTAATCAAAGTGGGCCCCTTTATGAGTGAGAGACTTCCCGATTCCAAAGGTGTGATTCACGAGAAGCTTATTGCCCTTGCGCGCTGCGAAGGTGATATCGCTATACTGATGCGGGATACAAATAGCGATGCATTCTGCATGGCAGTACCTCAGTTTGAAGGGCAGGAAAAAGATGTTTCTGTGGTATCTGATCTTGATACTCTGACGCCGGATGACATGGTAGAAGTAGAGATAACGTATAAGCAGTGTGCAGCGATTGTTCATCGATTACAGTCACTTGGAGAGAGATTCAAAAAAATTGTTGAACATACACGTCCGAATGAGACATTGCTTCGTCGATTAAATGATGACATCCTCGAGATCTCGCAGAGACTCCGTAGTCGTGCTGTGATGGCACTTATTGATTCTCATGACCAGGCGTATGGAAATAAACTGAGAAATGATATTGCACGAATCGTAGGTTTTTCGGGATTAGCTGTCGGCAATGTAGTTCTCTCGGTGGCGGAGAAGGATGTATCCACCGCGCGAAAGATTACGACGGTGGTCGTCTCTATTGCTTCTGGATTTTTTGCGTTGCGGCAATTATGGAAATTCTATGTAAGAAGACGAGAGCATGCCGCTATACATAATCACAGAGCTGAATTCGAAAGATTGTTTCCAGAAGAAGTTGAGTAGGATTGGTTCTTATGATTTTGGAGAAGGAGAAGGACAGGAAGAAATGAGGATTGTTCCGATCGTGAAAAAACAACAAACAGTACACATCCCTTCTCCCGTAGGGAGAAGGTTAGGATGAGGGGGAACAAAACAACTTACAAAACTGTTTGATGTATGTTGTCCCCCTCACCCCCGACCCCTCTCCCTACGGGAGAGGGGAGAAATAGACCCTCACTCCTCACCCCTCACCCCTCTCCCGCGGGGAGAGGGGAATGTACGTTGTGTATGTTTGTTTTCTTCCCTTCATGAAAAGCGTGCCTTATACTTCTCATGCTCTTCCCCCTCACTCCATGATTTCTCTTAGCTCTGCAATCGAAACTTCGGTCTCAGAACGATCTCTTCTCAAACATCCTTTCTACCAAGTGTGGTCTAAGGGAGAGCTCACGCTCAACGATCTCCAAGGCTATGCGAAGGAGTACTACTACGCGGCGAAGAGCGTGCCTGTGGTGATGGAAACGATTCGGAAGAACGCACCCCACACGCTCACACAGATTCAGCGTGAGACATTTGCAAAAAATGCGAGGGAGGAAGTGGAGCACATTGAACTCTGGGAGCGGTTTGCCTCGTCGCTCGGTATCACGCAGGATGAGCTCAATTCGTACGAGCCGACAGGAACTGTAAAAGAGGCAGTGGCAAGCATCGTGGAACAGGCGGAACTTGGATTCGAAGAAGGTGTTGCGGCAATGTATGCCTTTGAGTGTGAGCTCCCTGCAATCTCCGAATCGAAGATCAACGGACTCCAGAAGTTTTACAACTTGAGCTCTGCGGATGCTCATGCGTACTTTAACGAGCACATGGCCGAGGAGAAACATCTCTGCTTTTGGAGGGCGCTCCTCGATTCATTCGATGATGGCAAGTATGAGGATTGCCTGTATGCGGCGAAAGCGACGGTGAGTGCGCAGAACAGGATCCTGGATGGCGTTGTTGAGAGGTACATGCCGGCGATGTCCTGCGGCTGTATCTAAAGCCATTCTTGGAAAGAAAAGGGGAGATCCGACGTCTTCCTTCTTGAGTACCAGTATTCAGGGTATAGACTCGCTTTTGATCTCTCCCTTTGCTATGAATCCGACTGCAATGACCGAAAAAAGCACCCCCAAGAGTTCCACAGGAAAAGTCACTCCGTATACGCGATTCCTCCGGAATCTTCATGCCGTGCTCGATCACATGAACGCGGCTGATGATGTGAGGAAAATTTTCGAGGAACCTCAGCACATTCACGAGAAAGATATTTCGATCACCAAAGACGATGGATCAAAGGAGACATTCCCTTCGTTTCGGGTCCAGTTCAATAACGCGCGCGGCCCGTACAAAGGGGGGATCCGTTTCCACCCCGCAGCGGATCTTGATGAAGTGAAGGCGCTGGCGGCATTGATGGCGATCAAAACCGCGGTGGTGGATATTCCCTTTGGTGGAGCGAAGGGGGGAATTCAGTGCGATCCGAAAAATTTGAGCAAAACGGAGCTCGAGGAACTGTCACGCGCCTACATCCGCGAGATGAAACAATACATCGGACCGTACGTGGATTGCCCGGCGCCGGATGTGAATACGAATCCCATGATCATGGGATGGATGCGCGACGAATACGAAAAGATCACCGGAAAGTTCGCTCCCGGTGTCGTCACAGGCAAGCCGATCGAATACGGGGGGTCGCTCGGACGGGATACCGCGACCGCCCGCGGGGGATTCTTCATTTTGGAGGAAGTCATGGAGCGTATGGCACTGGACCCTAAGGAGCAGCGCGTGGCGATCCAGGGATTCGGGAACGCAGGAGCGGCTATCGCCCAGCTTCTCCACGATCGCGGCTATACGATCGTTGCGATCTCGGATTCCAAAGGCGGCATCTACAGCAAAGATGGCATCGATCCGATGCGCATCAAAAAATACAAGGAGAAGACGGGGCATGTGCGCGGCTACTACTGCGAGGGTTCCGTGTGCGATCTGGAACGGCTCAAAATCGATAACGCGCAGCTCATTTCAAACGAAGAGCTCATCACCTGCGATTGCGATGTCCTCATCCCCGCGGCGCTCGATAACGTGATCACGCGCGAGAATGCACGCGACATTAAGGCGGAGATCATTCTGGAACTCGCGAACGGGCCTACGACTCCCGAGGCCGACGTGATTTTGGAGGAGAAGAGCGTCAGAGTGATTCCAGACGTGCTCGCAAACGCGGGCGGAGTGACCGTGAGCTACTTCGAGTGGACCCAGGGGAGGAGCGGCGAAAAGTGGACGGAGGGACATGTGGATGAAGAGCTGAAACGCATCATCCTGGATGCCTACAGGGATGTCCGACGCGAAGCACGGCGTGAAGGGGTCAGCTACCGCATGGCCGCCTACTTGATCGGAGTAAAGCGCATGATTCAGACGATGAAGGCGCGAGGATGGGTCAACTTTAATCACGAGGCCAAGCTTTAAGGAGGGGGATACTTGATACCTCATATCGAATACCCGATACTTCTTTCGTGCAGGACGTTCTCATCATCGGCCTTGGATGTGCGGGCTACACCGCGGCGATCTATGCAGCCCGCTATAAGCTCACCGTTTTACTCGTGGGGCAGGAAGAGGGGGGCATGGGGATGACTGCAGCGGAAGTGGGGAACTGGCCGGGGGACATTGATGTCACGGGTCCGGATCTCATGGAGCGGATGAAGAAGCATGCGATGAGTTTTGAAACCGTGACACACAAGATTGCCTATGTGGAAAAACTGGAGAAAATCGGCGGTGGCTTCCGTGCGACAATGAGTGGAGGGGATGTGATGGAAGCAAAGACCGTTATTTTTGCCATGGGCAGCAATAAGCGTCATCTGGGAGTAACGGGGGAAGATCGCCTCTCGGGAAAGGGAGTGACCTACTGCGCGACCTGTGATGCGTTTTTCTATAAAGGGAAGGATGTCGCCGTGATCGGAGGGGGGGATTCCGCAGTCGAAGGCGCCGCTATCGCAGCCCAAGTTGCACGGAAGGTGTACCTCATCCACCGTCGCAACGAGTTCAAAGCGGAGCCGTATTGGGTGGATAAGGTGAAGGCAAAAGAGAATATTGTGATGGTGCTGGAACGAAATATCGTAGAGGTGTTGGGTGAGAAGAAGGTGACCGGCGTGAAGCTCGATAAAGAATTTGAGGGATCTGCAGAACTCAAGGTTGATGGCGTCTTCATCGAGGTTGGGTCTACGCCAGCGACGGAGCTTGCGAAGCAGCTTGGCTGCGAGCTCGATAAGCGCGGATTCCTGAGCGTGAAAGCCGATCAGAGCACGAGCGTGGGGGGCGTGTTTGGAGCGGGCGATGTGACGAATGCCTCGAATTACTTCGCACAGTTTGCGACCGCAGCGGGAGAGGGGGCGGTGGCGGCGAACTCGGTATTCAATTATCTGCAGAGCGCTTGAGTGTTCTCTTCGAGCGAGTCCGCAAGAGGCGGACGAGTCGAGAAGCAGGTAAGCTTTTACTATGTGGCTCCTCTTTGCACTCCTCAGCACGTTGATGTGGGCACTTGTGAATGTGCTCGATTCGCTCATCGTTCGGAATTACGAAAAAAATCCGTTCGTGCTCATGTGGTGCCAGTCGTTCTTCAGCATCGTGTTTTTGGCTATTTTCCCGTTGTTTGTATCTCTGCAATTCTCCTCATGGACCCTCTCTCTGATGCTCTTTGGCGCTATCGGGTTCATCGGAGATCTTTGGTTCTTTCGTGTTCTACGATCTGTTGATGTCTCCGTCACGAATGCTGCATGGGCGATTCTTTCCATATTCTTAAGCCTTGCGGGTTTTCTTGCATTCCAGGAATCGTGGACCGCCTCCCAGTCCGCAGGATCAGCTTTGATCATTGGTGGAGTGCTTTTCCTTTCCTTCTTCCATCATTCCACGGATGCAAAGCGCACTCTCCTGTTCCTTGTTTCGCTCGCATTGCTCTATACGCCGTACTACATCATGAAAAAGTCAGCGATCGATGCGGATCTCGGCGTGGTACACGTGTTCTATTGGATGATGCTGGGGAGAGAGCTCTGCGGGTTCAATGTGCCGTGGTTTGTTCCTTCCGTACGAAGGTCCGCATTGAAGGTTCTTCAGTCGGGATGGTCTTTTTCCGTATTCAACGGGGCGGTGATCCTGTGTTTCCTGCTCGCTGAGCTCTTCGGAGCCTATGCCTATGAAATCGGAACTATCTCCCTTGTTTCCATCGTCGCCAATATTCAGCCCTTTATTGTGATCGGTCTGGCATGGCTCTTTGTGCAATTTCTCCCCTCGAGGGCTCCGAGGGAGCTTCTCACGATGCAGTCTGTGCAGGTGAAACTCATTAGCTTCTCGATTGTCTTTGGAGGATTAGCCCTCCTCTCGATGGGGTAAGGGATAGGGGAATTTTCTTGCCCTTGCCTTAAAAAGCCGTATCCTGTGCCAGCTATGCCACGAGGAAAGCGCACCGTTTTCGCCGGCTACTGCAAGGTATGCAATCGACGCACGTCGTCGATCCGTCTCCACAGGCAAAAGGGTGCCAAGTCCTGGAAGGATTTTGGGCCGACGGAAGGGCATCTGGAGAAGTTCTGCAGGGGCTGCAGAAAGAGGACTGCAGTAAAACTCAAAGAAGAGAAGCACAGCAGCAATTGATGGCTTTTCTCGAGCGATTCACCATCCAAGCCGGGGAACGGTCTGGTTTTTCCTCTCATCCATTTTCTACGGGTTGTGTTCCTCTTTTTTCTTCTCACAAAATATGGTGGTGAACGTTTGTGCACAAATAATGTATTCAAAAACTGAATACAAAGTGTGATCAAGGTGATATTCATGCGGAAACTCGACATGCCGTTTTCTCCTTTATACAGTGCGCTTATTCGTGATCAATCAATTTGTACAGTTCCATTGCCACTCTCATCGGCGAAAAATTAAAGGTTCTGTACGGCGTGAGTACGGAAGTTGCTCTGGTACCTCCAAGCGATGCACTTCACGGTGACTTAACAACCAATGTTTGTATGCAGCTTTCTAAGCAGCTTGGAATCCCTCCTCGGGAGATTGCCGATGCGCTCACAAAAGTTCTTCAGGGGGTGGAGGATATAGAAAAGGTGGAAGTGGCGGGTCCAGGTTTTTTGAACATCACCTTAACCATTGCAGCAAGGTTGAAGCAGCTCCTGCGCGTCCAGGCGGTCTGCCAGCCACAGGCAAGGCGGCAGGAGGCTCCTGTGATCGTTGAGTATTCACAGCCAAATATCGCAAAGCCGCTCGGGGTGCATCACATCTTAAGCACCGTGATCGGTCAGGCCGTGGCGAACCTTCATGAGCACCTGGGGTACAACGTGATCAAGATTAATCATCTTGGAGACTGGGGTACGCAGTTTGGAAAGCTCGCTGTCGCCATGGAGAAATGGGGATCCAAGAAGCCAACGAAGAGCTACAGCCTGGATGAAATGCTGGACCTGTATGTACGGTTCCATGAGGAGGCGGAGAGGAATCCGGATCTTGAGGATGAAGGTCGCGAAGCGTTCAAAAAACTCGAACAAGGAGATCCGACGCTGAGAGCGTTTTGGCAGGACGTTGTGGAAGTCACCATGGGAGCGATCGGCATGATCTACAAAAGGCTTCACGTTGCGTTCGACCATATCCATGGCGAGAGCTTCTACGAGGATAAAATGCAGCCCATTATCGATGAGGGAAAGGAGAAGGGAGTATTCAAAGAGGGGAGGGAGGGAGCTCTGATCGTCGAGTTCGAGGAGGCGAGCAACTTGCCTCCGGCAATCGTGATGAAGGGCGACGGCGCCACGATCTACCTGACACGGGATCTTGCGACGATTCGCTACCGCGTGGATACGTTCCATCCGCAGTCGATCCTGTATGTGGTCGATGTGGCGCAGGAACTCTACTTTAAACAGCTCTTCGCGGCGGTGCGGCTACTCGGATGGAATTTGCCGAATTTGGAGCATGTCGTGATCGGGCGCATGAGTTTCCCCGATAAATCGATGAGCACGCGAAAGGGAAACATCATTCAGTTGGAAAAGGCGCTGGATGAGGCAGTGACGAGAGCGGACAAGCTGATCGGCGAGAAAGGATCGGATGTTGCAGGAGAAGAGCGAGAGGATCTTGCGGACATGATCGGGGTTGGCGCTTTCGTATACGGAGTGCTCAGCCAGAACCGCAGGCAGAACATGATCTTTACGTGGGATAAAGCCCTCACGTTCGAAGGGAACAGCGGCCCCTACCTCCAGTACACGCACGCACGGGCCCGATCGGTCCTGAGGAAAGCGGAGATTGAGAAGATCAATCCTCCGAAGAGCGTTCCTTCGCTCGAAAAAGAAGAACTTCTCCTCATGCGCCGGATGGCGCAGTTTCCGCTTGTGCTGGAAGAAGCTCGAGCGGATGCCATGCCGCACAAACTGACGAATTACCTCTACGCCCTCGCACAAGACTACAACACTTTTTATAACGCCCACTCTATTTTGAACGCCGCTGAGCCCGCGCGAGCTTTGCGTTTAGCACTCACCGGGCTCACGGCGGACATCCTCAGAACGGGGGCGGGAATTCTCACTCTCCGAGTTCCGGACCGGATGTAATTTCTTATTTCTTTTTTTCCCCTTCTGGCCATGCAGCGCCACATTGTCACCTTCATTCTCGTCGCATCGATCGGTGTTCTCCTCGTCGGTTGAAAGGTTCAGGTATTTCGTATTAGGTATTTGGTATTTCACTGCGATGCCAAATACCTGATACCTGATACTTTCCCTGTACACTGTTTCCATGAAATTACGATACCTCCTCTTTGCTCCCGCGGCTCTCCTCCTTATCTCCTGTGGTTCTTCCACGGAGTACGAAGACACGTTTACGTTTACGGCCGAGGATGCCGAGGAAGTGAGTGCGATTCTGGATCGAATCGAGAATGAGCAGGGCGGATCGACGGAGACGGTGACGGGTGGCAGTGGCGCCGATCTCCTTGCACAGAATACGCAGGAAGAAGTGGTGATCGATGTAGCGGACGCACATCGGTTTGATAGCATTCGATCGGAGCTCGGGGCACTGGAAGAAAATACATACAGGGTGACGAATGCCTTTCTCAATGTTCGGGAAACTCCTACGGTGTCCGGAGGCATGGTGGAAGAATTGAAACAGGGTGATCTCGTAAAAGTCATTGCCTTCCCCGATGCGCGATGGGCGGAAATCATGCTCACGGATGGAAGGAAGGGATTTGTGTCGACCGCCTACATTTCGCAGGTTGTTTCCGATGAAAAACTGGAAGAAATCCGCAAGAAGTATGAGGGGCAATATGAAGTGAACTTTGCATTTTTGAACGTTCGTGCGGAACCAAAATCCGGCGCGCTGAAAATAGGAGAACTCCAATCGCATCAAATCATCAAACCTCTCTCGATCGACGGGGAATGGGCGAAGGTTCAGTACGAAGGAAAGGACGGATATGTTTCCACGCAGTACCTGCGCCCCTACCTTCCAACGCTTCTCGTGCGCCAGGAGCGGTTCAAGATTCCAGTGCTCCGCTACCGCGGCGATGAAGCGGGAACGGCTGGCGCATTGGTACAGCATCTTGCCACGCTGAAAGCGAGCGGGAAAACCCCAATGACGCTTCGGGATTTCTATGAGTTTCTCCTCGAGCAGGAGAAGAGGGATGTGCGCGTTCCCGCGGACCGGGTGATCCTCCTCATTTCCGATGTCACGAAAGATACGGTGAAAGACATTGCGGATGCTTTACGGGCGTCGGGAGTGCAGGCGACGTTCTTCCTTGCGAGTGACTCCGTGAGTGCCGAGGGGATTTCCCCCCAAACGGTGCGACTTCTTGTGGCGAACGGGAACGACGTGCAATCGGGCGGCGTGAGCGGCGAAGATCTTCGTGCGATGACAAACCAACAGGTGCTGACAGAAATCGCGAAGAGCAGGCAGATCTTGGAGGAGCTCACGGGACAGGATGTCTTTGCGATCGCCTACCCGCGTGGCGGGGTGAATGATCGCGTCATGGATCAGGCCATGCAGGCGGGGTACCTCTTCGGTGTGACCCTCACTCCCTCCGTTGGCGAGGGATTCGAACGGTCGCAGTTCCTTGCACTTCCTTCCAATATCATTACGTCTTCGACCACGGAACAGACTTTGAAGACCCTTGTGGAAGTACGGTAAGAAGAGCTGTTCTCTATAGGAGCCACATGCGATACGATCAGAAGCCATGCTTCTTGATTTTCTCTTTCCAAAAACCTCCCTCCGTGGAGAGGAGGGTGAGTGGATCACGGAAAAGGAGATGCGTGAACTCAAAATTGAGCCGCGCATCTTTTCCAAGGAGGAACTGAAGCAGAGAGGCCTGAGCGCACTCGACCAGGTTTTTGCGATGAGCGCATATCGTCATTCGCCGCTCCTCAAAAAAGCGATTCATACGTTTAAGTACCGCCGGATCAAGGAGGTTTCCGCCGTTCTCCAGGAAGAACTTGTTCGTCTGCTCCATTCGCATTTTCCGCTGAGTTTTTCTGCGGCACTCTGTCCCGTGCCGCTCCATATTTTTCGGCGGTTCCAGAGGGGTTTTAACCAGGCGGAGATCCTCGCTCGATACCTCAGCCTCAAGACGGGTGTCCCTATGCATATCCTTCTCCGAAGGATCCGTCCGACCGGGCATCAGGCCTGGAGAGGAAAGGAAGAACGGTTTCGTGCGGTCGAAGGCGCGTTCCGTGCGTCCTCAAAGCACGTTCCAAAGCATGTGTATGTGGTGGACGATGTGTTTACCACCGGGGCAACACTGGAAGAATGCGCCCGAATCCTTAAATTGGCGGGGGCGGAGCGTGTCGAAGGAATAGTGCTCGCGTATGACTGATCATTGACACAAATATTTCATGCGACATTGTTTTTATCCTGTAGCAATCTGATCTCTGTGGAAAACTTTTCTTTTTTCCACAGGCGGTATACGCTCCGTTTCCCATGAGGTTTCACGGATTGTCCCCGTGAATCTTCATTCACTTTCGTATCGATGCGGTGCATCGACTCTCAAGGGTGTTTTCTCTTCTTCTATGCTCATTCTGCTTTCTGTTTTCGCCTTCATCGCACTTCTCACGGTTCTTGTGATTGTGCATGAACTTGGCCATTTTTTTGCGGCGCTCTGGTCCAATGTCACGGTGGAAGAATTCGGTTTCGGTATTCCTCCTAGAGTGAAACGTCTTTTTACCTACCGCGGGACGCTCTTTTCCCTCAATGCGATTCCGTTCGGAGGATTTGTGCGGCTAAAGGGGGAGAACAGTCTGGATCCGAAGGATCGTCTGCAACCGGGCAGTTTTGCGGCAGCATCGATTCCCGCACGGCTCCTCATTCTCGTCGCGGGCGTGTTTATGAATCTCTTCATTGCGATTCTCCTCTTTACCGGAGGATTTTGGCTCTGGCAATGGACTCCTACGTACCTCTCGCTCGAGGAGCTGACGGCCGCCGAAGAGCGCGGGGAGGTGAATGTGGAGTGGGCGCTCCATCTTTCGGAAGTGCTCCCCGGTACCCCTGCGGAAAGCGCGGGAATCAGGAAGGGGGGATTGCTCACAAAGATCGACGGAGTTCCCGTTGCCACCGTCGATGAGGTTTTAAAACTGCAGGAAGGAAAGAGATCCGCGATCTACACTATTCTCTATCCCGAAGAAGAGAATGCTTCGTTTTCGAAAGAGGAAACAGTGACGGTAAATCTTCAGGATGGAAAGTCCGGCGTGGCACTCGCGCCATTCGTGCTCTCTCTGGAAGCCGAAGATCGATCCTTTTTCACGGGGGTACGCATCGCTCTCCGGGAGACTTGGACCGTGACGATCGGAACAGTGCGCGGCGTGGGCATGCTTGTGCGATCTCTGGCGGTGGAGCAGCGAGTGCCGCAGGATATCGCCGGAATCATCGGAATTGCACAGCTGACGCATACGTCGATTCAGGAAGGCTTTATGAAATATCTGCGGCTTGTTGCGCTCCTCAGCCTGAGCCTCGGAGTCCTCAATATTCTTCCGTTCCCCGCTCTCGATGGTGGGAGAATTATTTTCGTTCTCTACGAACTCGTGATGCGCCGCCCGGTTAACCGCCATGTCGAAGTTGTTACCAATGGAGTCGGCATTGCGCTGATCATGGCACTCATGGTCGCGGTGACGTGGAATGACATTCTTCGAATCCTTGCCGCAAACTAACATGACAACCGCTGCTCTCTCCTCCATGAATGCATCGCAGTGCAAGTCCTTATGGACGGGCATTTTGCAGAAGCTGGAGCCGAATCTCCAGCGCTCGATGCTGATCACCTGGTTTAAGGATACGGCGATTTTGGGGAAGGACGAAGGAAAGCTGATCATCGGTCTCCCACTTCCGATGTTTCTCAATTGGCATCTGCAGCACTACAAGGAACCGACGCTCAAAGTGGCACAGGAGATCGATGGAGAGATCAATCAGATCGTCTACCACGTGGATCTCAGCTTGCAGGATGATGAAACGCGCACCGTGGATATTCTCCGGCTCTTTCCGGAAAAGAAAATGCGTAAACTTCCCGGCAAACCGGAAGTGAAGATGGGGGAGGGGCTGCAGGGTAAAATGCTGAATCCCCGTTACACGCTGGATACGTTCGTCGTGGGTTCAAGTAACAGGCTTGCTCATGCGGCGGGTCACGCGGTCGCGGCTCAACCGGGGGGGAAATATAATCCGCTCTTCATCTACGGGGGGGTGGGACTCGGAAAAACGCACCTTCTGCAGGCCATAGGCAACGCGTACATGCAGTCATCGCCCCGGGCTCTCGTTCTCTATACGACGTCGGAGGAATTCACGAACCAGGTGGTGGAGGCGATCAAGCAGCAGAAGATGGAGACGCTGCGCCGTAAGTACCGGCAGGTCGATATGCTGATCATCGACGATATTCAATTTTTCGCGAGCAAAGAACGAACCCAGGAGGAGTTCTTCCACACGTTTAATACGCTTCTGGAAGCCAGAAAACAGGTCATCGTGAGTTCGGACCGCCCGCCGCAGGATCTCCACGATCTACTGCAGGATCGTCTGCGATCACGGATCGAGCGCGGCATGATTGCCGATGTCTCGAAGCCAGATTATGAAACCAGACTCGCGATCCTCACCGAGCGCGCGCAGGAGTACGAAATTTTCTTCGATCGCAAGGTGCTCGCGTTCATCGCGGAGCACGTCACCGACAACATCCGGAGTCTGGAAGGAATTCTGATGCAGGCGGTTGCGCAGTTCGAGCTGGAGCAGCGTATCCCGACGGTCAACTCCATTGCCGAAATCATGTGCAAACTCTCCCGCGATCCGCATAAGGATCCCGCAGAGGATCAGGTGGGGTTCGAGCTTCCGAAGAAGCACGCACCTCGATTCGAAGATGTCCTCACGGGAGTGAGTTCCTACTACTCGGTTTCCATTCAGGACATTACGGGGACATCGCGCCTGCGGGAGATCCTCCTGCCGCGACAGATTGCCATGTACCTGGGAAAAAAATATCTCCGGATGAGCCTCTCGCAGCTTGGGGAGCGGTTCTCCGGCCGCGATCATTCCACCGTGATCCATTCCATCCGCAAGATCGAGAAGGAAATCCATAACGATACGATGCTGCTCCGGGAAGTGCGCGCCATTGAGCGTGAAATCGGAGTGATTGAATAAAAAGAGCCGAAGTGCGTGCCTGAAAAGCGTTTTCATGACATCATTGTGGGTACCCATGAAAAAATTTCCTCTTCTCCTTGGCATTTCTCTCGTCGCTCTCGTTGGGGTGTCGTTTGTCGCACTCCCCAAGTGGGAGCGCTACCGCATGGTCCGGGAAGCGGAAGAGCTGCAGGAGCGTGAACGTCCTCCCGTTACCTCTCCAAAGCCCCAGGCAGGCTCCAGTTCGATTTCCAGCTCAACTTCTTCGTTTTCCCCGGAAACATCGCCTGAGCTTCTTGCAGAGATAAATTTGGATGTTCCCTTTACGTCCCAGGCGCCGAACGGCAACTGGGATCTGCCCTACCAGGAAGCATGCGAGGAAGCCGCGGTCCTCATGGCAATTCGCTATGTCTTTTCGAATCCCATTCTGAATGCGGATGACGCGGATAAGGGCATCGTTGATCTCGTGAACGCAAACGAGGCTTTGGGATTCCCGATCGATCAAACGGCGGAGCAGATGATGGCGCTCATTCACGATATCGACCCCAACATTCCCGTAGCACTCGTGGAGGATCCGACGATTGATCTCCTGAAGAAACAACTGTCGCAGGGGAATGTGATCATCGTCCCCGCGGCCGGCCGGGAGCTTCAGAATCCATTTTTTCAGACTCCGGGTCCGCTCTACCACGTGTTTGTGCTCCGCGGGTATACGTCAGACGGCTACTTCATCACGAACGATCCGGGCACCAGGCGCGGCGAGGGGTATCTGTACCCGATTGAGCGCGTGATGGATGCAATGGGGGATTGGAACAGCGGGGATCCTGCGAATGGCGCAAAGGTGGTACTCGTTTTAAAGCCGCTCTGAAATTGAGAATTGATAATTAAGAGGGGAGACTTATGATAGGGATCGACTATGTCGAAGATTGCTTTACTTCACGCGCGTCAGATTCTCGATTCCCGGGGAAATCCCACGATCGAGGTGGATTGCACGTTGGAGGATGGCTCCTTTGGTCGTGCGGCGGTTCCTTCCGGCGTGTCTGCTGGGAAGTATGAGGCCGTGGAGCTCCGGGACGGGGACAAAAAGATCTATGGGGGGAAGTCCGTCACCAAGGCGGTACAGAACGTGAACGATCTCCTCATGAAAAAATTAAAAGGCATGAACGCTTCCGATCAGCGTTCCATAGATCAGACGATGATCGACCTCGATGGCACTCCGAATAAATCGAAACTCGGGGGAAACGCGATGCTTGGAATATCGATGGCGGTCTGTAAAGCCAGAGCCGTCTCCGAGAAAAAGCCGTTGTGGCAATCACTCGCTGATCAGTACGAAGAGCAAAGCCCCGTTCTTCTTCCTGTTCCAATGGCCGTAGTGATCGAAGCAGGAAGCCATTCCGATGCGGGTCTGGCATTCCAGGAATTCATGATCATGCCCACGGGATTCGATCGCTTTTCGGATGCACTCCGCGCGGGAGTGGAAACGTATCACATGCTTAAAAAGATTCTCGCGGCGGATGGACATGTGATAGCAGTCGGCGATGAGGGCGCGTGCGCCCCGCGCCTTAAAACATGCGAGGAAGTATTTGCCTTCATCATGCGTGCGATCGAAGAAGCTGGTTACGAAGGGAAAATTCAATTGGCGCTCGATGCGGCGGCATCCGAGTTCGTGAACAATGGGATCTATACGGTTGATGAAAAAAACTTTACGACGGATGGTCTGATTGATCTCTATGCGTCCTATGCGAAGCGCTATCCGCTCGTCAGCATCGAGGATAGCCACAGCGAAGATGATTGGGATGGATTCGTGAAAATGCGAGATCGATTGGGAGATACGCTGCAGCTTGTCGGCGATGATCTTCTTGTAACGAACACCGCTCGTATCCGTGAGGCGGTCGAGAAAAAAGCCGTTAATGCGGTTCTCATCAAAGTGAATCAAATCGGGACCGTGAGTGAAACCGTCGATGCAATCAAGATGACGCAGGAACAAGGATGGAATGCGATTGTCAGTCACAGGGGTGGCGATACGGAAGATGCATTCATGGCCGACTTGGCGGTCTCCCTCGGGGCAGGGCAAATCAAGACGTCATTCAACCGCTCGGAGCGCACGGCCAAATACAACGAACTCCTCCGGATCGAGGAAGAGCTCGGAACCAAGGCCGCGTACAAAAACCCGTTTGCGAACCAATAGAGGGTTTTAGAGGTTTCTTGGGTTTCACGTGCTCCCTGTAGTATCATTGCTTCTCTTATGCTTCAGTCCAGAAGACGCAGGCGTTTTGGTTCTGTGATCTCCACTCCTTCCACGGGCCAGGGAGGGCGTCGCATCGCTCCGTTTATTTTCGTGGGGCTCATTGCGGTGATTGGCGTGTGGATATTCATCCGTTTCCTGACGCCGACTGCGGACATGCGTCGGGTTGCGACGATTCTCTCCACCGATGGGCGCGGGCAGGTGGACGTAACGATCAGCGGGGAGGATACCGCACAGCGCGCGGAGACGGGCTTAAAACTCTACGAAGGAGATCGTGTTCGCACCGACAGCGTATCGTATGCAACACTTCGTTTTTTTGATGGTTCCGCCGTTACCCTGGATCAGGGGAGTGCTGTTCGCATAGAAGAATCTCTTCAGGGGACGGAATCATCGCGCATCTCCATCGTGCTTGAGGGGGGTCGGATATTCGTCGAGAGCGGAACAGGAACACTCGTTGAGCGATCCGTCGAAACCACTTTTGGTATTCACCTTGTTCCGCCACGCACTCAGGTGATACTCGGGGGCGAAATGGATACGTCCGCGGAGAAGAGAGAAGTTGTTGCGGTGTTTGAGACGACGGGGCCGGGAATGGAATCTTTTATTCGTGTCGGACGTCAGCGTGCCAACGTGATCACGGGCGAGGGACAGCAACTTGTTCTTACAACATCCGCTCTCGCTCTCCTCCAGGAAAATGATGGCGATCCCTATTCACTCCGGCAAGTCCTGGATGCCGGCCTTTCCACTTCGCCGTTCTTTCTGTATCTCCTGGGACGCGAGAATGAACCGGTGCCGGAGGAGAACTCTTCCTCTCCGGGAACTCCTCCGGAGCAAGCGGGTGATAGTGCGCTGCTCGTGATCGAGGAGCCTGCGGATGGATCGCTCCTGGAAGGGGAAGCGGTCATTGTGCGTGGAAAAATCGGCTCACAGATCGTTCAGGTCCGGGTGAACGGCTATGCCGCGGAGATTGCGAACGGTACGTATCAGAAGGAGATCGCTCTTCCCGCGGAGGAAGAATTTTCGGTGGATGTGCAGGCGGAGGATAAAGACGGCCTGATCGTTGCCACCAAGAGCATCACACTCAGGCGCGATATCAAGCCCCCGGAGCCGCCTGTCATCACGCAGCCTGCCCGCCGCACGCTTCAGGATATGAGCGCGGTCCCGCCGCCCGGAGCGGTCTCTGTCCAGGAGGATGAATTCGAAATCGTGGGAGAAGCATTGGGAGATGCGGTCGGCATTATCGTGAACGGATACCGCCTCCAAAAATTTACTCCTGGAAAACCGTGGGCGTACCTCGTCGATTCGGATCTGGGAAACGTGCGCGTTGGTGAGAATACATACGAGGCCGTTGCGGTTGACCGTTCCGGAAATAAGAGCGAGCCCGTCCGCATCGTTATCCTTTGGAAAGCGGAAGCGGTTCCGGAAACCCCCGATGGAGAACTGCCGCCCGATGACGGAAAATATCTTTTCCCAGGCTCGCTCCGTGTGATTGCTCCAACCGCCGATGGTTCCGCCTATGTTACAAGTGAGCCTGAGGTTTTGATCGAAGGTGAAACCCACCCGGATACCTACTCGATCAGTATCAACGGCTTCTCCCTTACGCTCTACGAGCCCGGCAAGGTCACGTGGAACTATATTGCGAAGGAGGAATTCGGGAACTATAAGCAGGGAGTGAATCGCTACGCCGTGGTTGCCCGGAACAGTGCCGGGAAGATTCTGGATGTTCTGCGGTATGTGATCGAGAAGCGTTAGTGGCGCGGGTCTCCGACCCGCGCAGCCCTAAGGAATTGAAATCAGTGGCCAGTTTGTGACATTACGATAATACATTGACACGCCTACGCGATCTGTATATCATCTATGCCACTAACTATTTATTTCTTTATTTCCCCGTCGCTCCGGCGTGCAAGCACGCCTTTCTCGATCCAACGCATATGGCTAAGAAGAGCTTCACCGAAGGCAACTGGAGAAAGGACCCCTGGTTCCGGGCTCTCTGCACGGCTATTGCAGCATGCAAGAACGAAGCCGAAATTGCGGAATTCCTTCGTGATGTTGGTACGCTCACTGAGCTTCAAGCGTGGAGTGAACGTCTCGAGGTTGCAAAGAGGGTTGCCTTGGGTGAGACGTACCGCACGATTACAGAAAAGACAGGCGCCAGCACAACCACAGTAACTCGCGTGGCACGGTTTCTGCAGTCGGGAGAAGGGGGATACCAAAGAATACTGAAGTTTGCGAAGCATCATCACCATTCTGCAACCTCTCGCGGTGAGAGGATGGCGTCGATGGTGCGAAAATAATTCAATCGACTTCATCTCCTCCCTGCGAGAGCAGGGAGTTGTTTGCGTTGTACGCAAGCGGAAAAAAGTGTGATTGGTCTTTTACAGCACAGGACGAAGGGAAAAAGAAATGTTTCGACCCAATTTCGAGAAAGGCGGAGGCTTCATTATTGCAATCGCCCAAGACTGGAAAACGAATGAAGTCCTTATGGCGGCTTTCATGAATGAGGCTGCATTTGAGGAGACGATTCGCTCAGGCCATGTCACATATTTCTCCCGTAGCCAGGGAAAACTCTGGAAAAAAGGGGAAACCAGCGGTCATCTGCAGCATGTGAAGGAAATTCGCGTCGATTGCGACATGGATGCCGTTCTGATCAAAGTTGATCAGGTTGGTGCGGCATGCCACGACGGCTACCGCTCGTGTTTCTATTACAAGCTCGAGGACGGGCAGCTCTCCTTTGTGGAGGAGCGCGTCGTTGATCCCCATGCGGTTTACAAGAAAGGATAATGACCATGTCGGAACTCATCGTGAATGGTGGACTTCCTGTCGGTAGTTTGCAGAAAGCTTGCATTGAACTCTGGCGGAGCGCGGGATACAAGATTGTTGTGGAAGAGCGGAGTTTCTTCCCTACGATTGATGATCCCGAACTGGATTTGATCCTCCTTCGTCCACAGGAAATCCCACGGTACGTTGCCGAGGGAAAGCTCGACTTCGGCATCACGGGCTATGACTGCATCGTGGAGTGCGAATGCGAAAATCGGGTGACGGAGATGGCGGAGCTCATCTTCAGTAAGGTCAGCAGGAAGCCGACCAGGTGGGTGCTTGCTGTTCCCGTCGATTCTCCTATTCAAGTTTCTACAGATTTGGAGGGAAAATCGATCGATACGGAATTTGTCACGATGACTCGTCGCTGGCTGGATCGACAAGGGATTCAGGCTGATGTGCGTTTCAGTTGGGGTGCGACCGAGGTAAAGCCAGGCCGCTTCTGCGACGCAATTGTCGAGGCGACGGAAACGGGAGGGTCACTCAAGCGCAACGGACTGCGCGTGGTTGCGGAAGTTCTCCGTAGCACTCCGCGATTCATTGCGAATCCCGTGGCATTCGCCGATCCCCGGAAGCGTGAGAAGATGGAAGACATCGTTCTCATGCTCAAGGGAGTCTTAGATGCCGAGGGGAAAGTGTTCCTTGAAATGAACGTGGCCGAGAAAAATTTGCCTGCTGTTCTCGAACTGTTGCCTGCTCTTCAGGTTCCCACTATCTCTTCGCTTGTAAGAGCAGAAGGCTATGCCGTCAAAAGCATCGTTGATGAAACCGTTGTACGGACCATCATCCCGAAGCTCAAGCGTGCGGGTGCCCGGGATATCGTGGAGAGTCCCATTACGAAACTCATTCCCTAATCGATAGAAAGGATTGATCACACCCACCCCGATTCCATATTGCTGTCTTTACTGATAGCGAAGAGGAATCGGGGTTTTTTGAAATCAAAATGCGTCGAGATGGTGACGCGGGTGTGTCCGCCCAGAGGCGGACCGCCCGCGCATGATGAACAGTGGAGTAGTCGCGCGGGCGCCCTGTGGGGACACCCGCGCCACCAATCAAGGTTTCATACAGGATTAACTGTTAGGGCTGAGGCTCGACTGCAAGCTTGCGCCACTATTAAAAGCGCAGAACAAGTTTCATATCTTCCATCATCTTTTTGAATCGCTCGGGAAGGGGAGCTTCCACATGAATTTCTTTTCCGGTGAGATTTTCAAAAGAGATTTTCCAGGCATGGAGGAGCGGTGCCTCCACTTCGTAGTGCTCCGAAAGCGCCTTGCTCTCCGAAGAGCCATACGTTCTATCCCCAAGAATCGGATGCGAGATCGCGCGGAGGTGCACGCGAATCTGATGAGTGCGTCCGGTGTCGATCTCGCACCGGAGAAGCGAGGCATCTGCCACATGATCCAGAACTTCATAATGAGTGATTGCCTTTCTGCTTGTTGCCGTCTTAAAGAGCGACATCTTCACCCTGTTCACGAGCGATCGTCCGATCTCGGCTTCGATCGTCGCTTTCTTTTCTTCCGGAACTCCGGCGACGATCGCGAGGTAGGTTTTTTTCACCGAGCGATCTTTGAATTGATTTTGAAGTAACTCAAGCGATTGAATATTTTTTGCGACGAGCAGGCACCCCGTCGTGTCTTTATCGAGCCGGTGGACGAGGTGGAGATCGGGGCCGTATTTTGCACGGAGAATATCGATGATGGTTGCGTCGTTCTCCGTGCCGTTCCCGGGATGCACGGCGAAGCCCGCGGGCTTGTCGATCACGAGGCAGTGCTCATCCTCGTACAGAATGGGGAGATCAACGGAAGTTCCTTTCACTTCTTTATGCGAAACTTGAGATTCCTTCGGCTGATCGAGTTTTACTGTGTCCCCGGGAACGACGTTTTTTGCTGGTTTGGTAAAGACGATTCCGTTCACCCGGACATGCTTCTCTTTAATGAGCTTTGCGGCCTGGGAGCGTGAAAGCTTGAATGTGGCTGCCACGAACTGATCCAGGCGCTCTTCGATACTGACGGGTGATTCCAGATCCATACCCTCAGAGTAGCTCACTTTCTCATTTTTCCGCGAATCGCTCTCTGCTAAAGTCTTTTAGCAATATGCGCCTTGTTGAAGTCGCGAAGAAGTTAGGCATGACAGGACAAAACCTCCGAAAGGAACTTTCGGAAGTGGATTTTGGGATCAAAGCCACTGATCGCGAAATTCCTGATGGCATAGCCCAGGGAGTAATTCGGTATATCGCGCGGAAATACGGGATTGAGATAGTGGAGGAAGAAGGATCGATGTCCGAATCATCCGAAGAAAGTTCCTCGGAAACGACGACGGAGCCTCAAAAGGAAGAGGCGCAGATCGTGGAGAAGCCGGCGGAAGAGGCAGAAGGAGATCAGAAGAAGGTGCACGTCCTCCGGAAGCTGACTCTGGAAGGTGTAACGGACGACGCCGTGCGCGCACAGGCGGCACGAGTTCCTCTCCCTTCCCAGCGGCCGCGAGGAGGCGGCGGAAAGCGGTTCCAGCCGCGCCGCGAGGAGAGGACGTTTAAGAAGCGAACTCACACTGTTCAGGAACAGATCAAGAAGAAGGAGGGCATGATCGAAATTCCGGACTCCATCACGGTAAAGGAATTTGCCGAGAAGAGCGGCGTACAGGTTCCGGAGCTGATCTCTACGCTCATGAAGAACGGCGTCATGGCGTCGATCAATCAGAACATCGATTTCGATACGGCGGCGATCATCGCGGAGGAACTCGGGATCGAAGTAAAGAGGACGCAGGCCGCGGCCTCCGCGGAAAAACTCCTCGCAGGAAACCTCCAGGAGCTTCTGAAAGAAGATGATCCATCGGCGCTTCGACACCGCCCTCCGATCGTGACGGTGATGGGACACGTCGATCACGGAAAGACGGCGATTTTGGATGCGATCCGCAAGACGGATGTGGCGGGAGGCGAGGCGGGGGGCATCACGCAGAAGATCGGAGCCTACCAGGTAGTCCATGAGGGCAAACACATCACCTTCCTCGATACGCCGGGCCACGAGGCATTCACTTCCATGCGCGCGCGCGGAGCACAGATCACCGATATCGTCGTCCTCGTGATTGCGGCGGACGAAGGTATGAAGCCGACGACCGTGGAAGCAATCGCTCACGCCAAGGAAGCGAACGTGCCGATCCTGGTTGCGCTCAATAAGATGGATCGTGAGGGGGCGGATCCAGACCGCGTGAAGGGTGAAATCGCGGCACAGGGTTTGCAGCCGGAGGACTGGGGAGGGCAGACGCCCGTCGTGCTCTGCAGTGCGAAGACGGGGTTGGGAATGACGAGCCTCCTCGATCACATTCTCCTGATGGCGGAGATGGCGGAGCTGAAGGCGCATCCCACGCGTCCTGCCGTCGCGACGGTGATCGAAAGTCATTTGGATTCCTCGCTCGGTCCCGTTGCGTCGATTCTCGTGAATGCGGGAACACTGAAGCTCGGTGACATGATTCTCTGCGGCGTGACGTTCGGTCGCGTGAAATCCATGGTCGATTCGCACGGGGAACGCCTCGAGGAAATCGGTCCTTCGGGAGCGGTTCGAATCGCGGGACTTTCTTTGGTTCCCGAAACCGGCGATATCGTGCAGGTCGTTGAGGGCGAAGCGGAAGCAAAGAAGCTTCTCTCTACGATGCAGGAAGCGAAGGATCGCACGCGCAAGCGGGGTTTAAGCGACCTGATCACCCGGCTTACGGAAGGAAAGATGCAGGTCCTCAAAATTGTCCTGAAAGCGGATTCCCAGGGAGAGATCGAAGCGATCCAGGGAGCACTTTCCAAGATAAAGGATGCAGGGAAAGGGGGAGTTGTTCCCAAAGTCATCCATGCGGCGGTCGGCAATGTTTCCGAGAGTGATGTGATGATGGCGGCGGCGAGCAGCGGTATCGTCTTTGGGTTCAACGTCACGCTCTCCACGCACGTCGAGGCGATCGCGCAGAGGAACGGAGTGGAGGTAAAGCTCTACGACGTGATCTACAAGCTTCTGGAGGATGTTGAAAGCCTCCTTTTGGGACTCATTGAACCCGTGGAGGAAGAGCGGGTGATAGGGCACTTGGAAGTGCGCGGTCTCTTCTTCCGCAAAAAATCCGAACAAGTGATTGGAGGAAAAGTAACGGATGGAATCTTAAAGCGCGTGCCGTTCCGAATCCTCCGCAATAACGAGCTCATCGGCACCGGACGCATCACCTCCATCAAGCAAGTGGATAAGGACGTGAAAGAAGCCAAGGCAGACAAAGAATACGGTCTCCGGATCGACTGCTCCTTTGATATTCAGGAAGGAGACATCATCGAAGCATTCAACAAGGAATTTCTAAAAAAATCTTAGAGAATTCGATTCGTCAGTGCCGCATACACGGCTGCGAGCTGTTCCCATTTCTGAATATCCAAATCCTGGAGCATGCCGAGGAAATTCACCCGCTGTTCCGGTGAAAGTTTTACGACCGCGAGGGAGAGATCGGAGGTTTCCCCCGCAAAGTCTTTGAGGAACTCATTCGTGATGGAGCGATTTTTGAGCGCTTTCCGAAGTGCAGCCCTCTGCGATCCATCTTGCAGTTCATCATGGAGATTTTCAGCGGCTTTGGCCGCTATTTCTTTTCCACCCATCTCCGTGTAGATCGCCTGCATGCGGTCGTTGTATGCATAGATGCCCGTGCGCGCAGCAGGTTCTATAACGCGGTTCTTAAACCAGTGGGAAAGTTCCGAGGTTCCTGTTTTTACTTTCGCAGACATCACCTTCTCCAGATCATCCATTCCCTTTGGGAGGAAGCCGCCGGTCACGAGTGCGATTCCGGTGTAGAAGGGGAACCAGGCATCGAAAACAGAAAGAGGCTGCCCCGCGGCTATTTTCCGCATGACAGGGATACTCGAAAGGACCCCAAGAGTCGTGGATGTGGCAAAGGCTGCGAGTCTGCCCGCCAGCTTGACTGGATCTCGCACCGGCTCCGTCGTTCTTCCGTTCAGGAGGTTCGGATGCACTTCGCCGCTCGGCAAGAGAAAGCCGTGTTCAACGAGCGATCTTCCGCCGGGGCTCGCAAGGAGAGCCTTTGTGTTCATCTGCACTTTGTTCAGATTTTTGAGCGATTCAACGGACGTGAGGATGTACTGAACACGCCTGCGGGTTGCCCCGTTCTTGTCTTTTTCCACATCGATCCCATTTTTGAGGACCCCGTTTAGATACGTACGCCACTCTGCGATTTCCTGTCCCGTGGGTATCTTATCTGACGAGAGACGATCCTCGATCCGATCGACCTTCCCTCCAATGCTTTTTCGATCCGATGTTGAGCCAAGATCAAAGAAAGCGGAATCGTCACTCCCGCGCATTGCGGCAAGCTTTTTTTGCATATGTGCATTGATCAGGTTGTACATCTGTCCCGCGATCTCAAATCTCTTCTGCATATGACCTTCCAGGATTTTCGCATTCGGTGCTGTCATGAATGTGCCGGGAATGAAGTACGTATCGTGACGGTCGATCTCGTTCACCCAACGAAGGAGAGAGTGCCGACTCTCTGGATCCATGCCCTTGATTTCTCTTTCGATAATGCCGGTGAGAGCAGATCGCTCTGCACTATCGACGTTGTAGTGCTCAACGATTCTTGTCGCAAGTTCGCGGTCCGTGCGAGGGAGTTCCGTGTGTTCGGATGGTCCTTTGCTCTCCTCTGGTCCCGAGAAGGTAAAGCCGCCACTGTTGAAGGCAGTACCCATGGGTTATTGAATCGGATTGTTTGCGATGGTATCCAGTGCGGGATCGACATTCCCACCTGTTGCGGCTGCGTTCTCCACGGCGATGATAATCTCCCGTATTCTGTCTGCTTTTCCTTGATTGCCTTTGTCAATTTGTTGTTCATTTGCATGGGATTTGAGTGCTTTGATGAGATCCTGCACAGGCACATTGCTTGCAAGCGAGTTTCTGGTCTTCTGAACCAGTGCTGCGCGAGTATTGTCGGTATCCTGAATATCTACTTTGCCTCGATGGACCACGTTTACAAAATGCTCGCTCTTTGAGCGCATTTCTGTTGCATCCGCCGGATTAATAATTCCTTTTTGCTCCAATTTTTCAGTAAGTTCTTTCATTCGTTCCGGATGGAGTGCAATTGCTTTTGCTTCGCTTTCACTCACAGCGATGGATCGTCCCGCTGCATCGGTTTTGCCACGGGTGATTTCTTCCAACTTGGCTGCGAATGAATCCAATTTTTGTTGCGCGTTCCCGGGACTTGTATCCTTGAGAATTCTCGCAAGTTCCTGGAACTGTGCGGGCTGTATTCCCGGGTTATCCGCAATCGCTTCGACACGATCCCTCGTTGGAGCGAATGCGGTCGTTCCTTCCGCGGGGCCGCCCATGCGTTCCTGCATTGTACGGAAGAAGTCCGGCAATCCACGTTGATGGGCCGCCCCCCTTCCAGCATCCATAAGATCTCCAATGCTTGTGGAACCCCCGCCCTTGCCCGGGAACGGAATCACAGGCGCGTACATGGCAGATCGCTTTGCGATGTTTAAGCTCCCCTCGCCGAAGCCCTTAATGCCCCCGACTATTTTGCTTGAAAGCTCGTCGCTCTCAAGCACGCTGAAGGTGCCGGTCCAGATGATGCCGAGCGTCATCAAGAGCCAGAGAAGTTCGTGGAATCCGTTGATTCCCGTGATGATGTTTGTGATACCTTCGACCGTGAGCGTGTTCAGCGTGCTGTAGGCGGAAATCACGTCGCTCAAGCTGAGGAGCGTGAAACCGATCGAGAGAGGGACTGCGACGAACACGGGGAGGAGTGCATACTTGATGAATTTTTCCCAAATGTTCGGTGCTTTTTCGTGTCCCATATCTCCGAGTGATCCTTTCCATGCGAGTCCCACGAAGATGAACGGCATGAATGCGACGCAGAGCCAGATCACAGCGACGCGCACGCAGAGAACGGCGGCGAATGCGAGCAGGATGAGGCCAATCGCAATACTGAAGATTGCATGGAATGCGAGGTAGACGAAGAATTTGATGTACGACTGAGATTTTTCCATGATGCCGTCGCTCATGCCGGCCACGAGCCTGGCGCGATCGAATTCCACACGCGCAAGTTGGGGCAGTTTGGCGAAGTTCACGGCGAGCCCGTTGACGACGACATCCGCTCCGCTGACTGGGAATGGCGTGCCGTTTTCGTACGTGCCGTTCTGCTGCACCGTGACCCAATCCGTGTAGTAGATGTCGACCAGCGGTCCGATCTGCTGACCTCGGGTGGGATAGGTGCTTGTCGCCGTCGGCCGTGGACATCCTCGGAGAGTAGGGTCGGTGGCACATTGCTTTTCGGTCGGAGGAAACAGTTCCACCTTCCAGACGAAATTACAGGGTTTCTTTACGTCATCGGCGTTCCCGTAGATGCCATCATCTCCAGGAGTATGTTCGGAAACACAGGTTCCCGCCCCCGTGACCATCGTCGGCAGTTGGTAGATGACGGCCTGCATCACGTTCGCCATATCGAGAATCACCCGTGGGAAGAACCACGAGAAATTCACGAGGATGACCGAGAGGACAAATTTAGGCGCCTTCTCTTTGATCATGGCTCCGACACCTTTTTCTGCGCCGAAGAGAATCATATACACTCCGAACGCAAGGAGGAGGAACGCGAAGACCCCGTTTACGATATCACGGGAGACCTGCCAAACTTCGTTGAGGAGAATTTCCATCGGCCTAACGCCGGTGGTGGCGCTCTTGGCTCCAAAGATGACATCGGGATTGAGGAGCGATTGCACCGCGGCGAGCGCCAGCCAGTTCACGACGGTGAAGATCTCGATCGTGGCACCAAAGAACTTGGATGCCGAATCTCCGATGGCGGCCTGCGCGTGAGCTTTCGGGATGGAGAAAACATCAAGTGAGATTCCAGTGTTTTCAATCGGGAGAGAATCTGCACGCATCAGGATCCCCGCTTGCGGAGCAAGAATCATGAGGATCAGGACCAGCGCCAGAATGGATTTTTTGAGGATCAACATGTGTGTTTTTAGGTTTCTAAGAAATCTATAGATTATACATCAGAATTCACTTTTTTGATACGGCCAGGGAGGGGAGAGGAGACACACATAAAGAGCCTCCGGAAACAAAATTTTGAAAGTTCCACCTGAACTTCGATTGATGAATAAAAAATTTATACATTAAAAAAATGGTTGATCCAAGATTTTATGCAATCAATCAGCCAATTCATTAGCTTTTTGACCAATGAATTTGGCTTGATCACTTTTCTTGATCTTCCGTAAAAAGATGAATACGATTTGTGAACATGTGTTGCCGCCTTAGCTGGCGGTAATTTTTCCTTCTTCGGTTTTCCCTTCTTACGGTCCCATGAACGAAGCTCTGAAAGCGCTGTTTAGTTCCACGACGAGGATCAAGCTCCTCTCGACTTTTCTCCTCCACCCGGAACAGGAGTACTTCATTCGGGAGTTGACGCGTCTTCTCGATGAGCAGATTAATTCGATCCGTCGTGAACTTGAGAATTTAAAGAGGATCGGATTCGTTAAATCCCGAACGCGCAACCGCAAGAAGTATTTCCGGGTCGATCCGGAGTTTTCCCTCTACAGCGATCTTCGCAGCATGTTTGGAAAAGCCGTTCAGGGAGAGACGGCGATCATTGCGGAACTGAAGCGTTTGTCGGGCCTGAAGTTCCTGGTCCTTGCGGGATCATTCGTCGGCGAGAGCGATCCGGTGGATCTCTTGATCGTGGGGGAGGTGAAGCGCGAAGCCGTCGAAAAGCTCCTTGCACACGACCCATCACTCCGGAGCGTGAAGTATTCCATCTTCTCCGTCCCCGATTTCCTCTATCGCCTGAACTTAAAGGACAAGTTCATCAAAGAGACCGTGGATTCCCCCACGCACATCGTTGCCTTCAATACGATAGAACGGGAGATCCAGGAGGCGAGGAGGTAGAAATACGTCATGCTGAGCGGAACGAGCCCGAAGGGCGAGTGCAGTCGAAGCACGTCGCCTTTATTCCAATTATGAATGTTAAAGCGAGATGCTTCGACTGCGTTCGTCCCGCGCCTGCGGGACTCACTTCGCTCAGCATGACGTAGATGGACAATTTTCATTGTTTTCTGCCTTTCCTTCACATCCAGCCTTTGTTAGAGTCCCCGTCGCGATGTCCCAGCTCATCCTTCGAAAACAGGCCGAAAAGTTCAAACGCCCCTTTCCGGAGCTGAAGACGGGGTACACCGTGCGCGTGCACCAGAAGGTGCAGGAAGGAGAGAAAGAGCGTATCCAAATATTCGAAGGGCTCATCATCAGTCTTCATAAGGGGGTTACTCTGACAGATGGAACGTTCACCGTTCGTCGGATTGTGGAAGGGATAGGAGTGGAGAAGGTTTTTCATTTTGCTTCGCCGATTATCACCAAGATCGATGTCGTAAAGGTCGCCAGGGTCCGGAGGGCAAAACTCTTCTTCCTCCGCGGTCGTTCGGGCAAGTCCGCCCGACTCTCGGAGCGTTTCTCCAACATGGACGAATTTAAGGTTGCGGTTCCGGTCGAACCAAAGAAAGAGGAAGTGACAGAGGAAAAGGCAGTATAGAGGAAAGAGGGCCCCGCCTGGCATATGTTCTTTCAACGTACCCTTGATATGCTTTCCCCATGCAGTACCTGCTTGTCGGGAACTACGGCGTCGGGAATGCGGGGGATGAGGTGCTCCGTTCGTACTTTACGAGGCGATACCCTGAGGTGAACTGGAGCATCCTCTCGGAGGAGCCGAAGGAATCGGAACTTGCTCGTTTCCCGGCGGGACCGCGCTCCCTCTTTTCCTTTAAATGGCTGAAGACTCTGCGGGCACTCTCCGCCTCGGATGGGCTTGTCTTTGGCGGTGGGAGTCTCTTTACCGATGCCGAATCAAGCCATGCGTGTTTCGTATGGCTCATGCACGTTCTCTTCTGTTTGATTCTCCGAAAGCCCTACTTTCTTGCGTTCCAGGGAATTGGCCCCTTTCGATCCGGCTTTGCTTCCTTCAGCGCACGAATCGCCGTGCGGTTTGCATCGTTCATCAGTGTCCGCGATACCGCCTCGGCGGAAAGGATTCTTCTGTGGAAAAAGAATACAGAAGTTGTTCAAACTTTTGATCCTGCTATTTCGCTTCTGAAAGACCTTTGTGAGATAAATAGAACAAAAAAATTGTTCATATTTATTCCCCGCTTTTCCACAGGGTGGAGCTCCTCGAACAGGGAGAAGTTCGTACGGATATTGAGAGGACTTCGAGAAGGGGGGGGAGAACTTGGTCTTATTTCCATGCAACCGTCGGATCCACGGGAACGAAGGCTCATGGAGTACTTTTCTCACGAACTTCAGGCTCCGGTGAGCGAAGCCCTGGTGATGGAGGAAGTCGTCCGGCAGATCCAGGGGGCAACCTGCGTTCTCACGGAGCGTTACCACGGCATTATTGCGGCGGCGCTTGCCTGTGGGATTCCTTTCCTCGCGCTCAGATTGCGGGAGGGGGACAAGCTGGATGCTCTTGCGGGTATGTGCGGGGCCCCAAGCGAGACCATCGAGTCCTTCCGGGAATCCTCCATGAAAAGAGATTGGGGGGAGCTTCGTGAGAGGCTCGTCTCGCTTTCGACTCAGTATGTGAAGCTTGTCGATCAGGGCGAAACAACGCTCAAGGATGCGCTGAAACGTTTTGCGCGGTGAGAGCGCGAACCCTACACTCTCCACGCTCATGGAGATCCGCAATTTCTGTATTATCGCGCACGTCGACCATGGAAAATCCACGCTTGCGGATCGTTTGATCGAGAAGACGGGGACGATCGCAAAGCGCGATATGAAAGAGCAGCTCCTCGATACCATGGATCTTGAGCGGGAGCGCGGGATCACGATCAAGCTTCAGCCCGTGCGCATGATCTATAAAGATCACCAACTGAACCTGATCGACACGCCGGGGCACACGGATTTTCGATACGAGGTAAGCCGGTCGCTGGCGGCGGTCGAGGGCGCGATCCTCCTCGTCGATGCGTCGCAGGGCGTGCAGGCCCAGACACTCGCGACGCTCTACAGCGCTCTTGAGCACAACCTCGCGATTATTCCGGTCTTGAATAAGATCGATCTTCCCGCGGCGGATGTACCCCGCGTGACGAAGGAAGTGATGAAGCTGATCGGGTGTCCCGCCGAAGAAATCATTGCGATCTCCGCAAAGGAGGGAACGAACGTCGAACAGGTGCTGGATGCAGTGATCGATCGTATTCCCGCACCACCGATCGCAGCCACCTCCGCAACCCGCGCGCTCATCTTCGACGCGGTGGCGGATACCTATCGGGGAGTCGTCGCGTATGTGCGCGTCATGGAAGGAGAATGGCGGCGCGGAGCGAAGGCGTATTTCCTGGGCACGAAGAAAGAGATGGTGATGACGGAGGTTGGAAGCTTTACGCCGAAGTATGCCGCGGAAGAATTTCTCCGTGCCGGCGAAATTGGGTACATCGTGACTGGACTCAAGGATGTTTCGGACGCGCGCGTGGGCGACACCATTGCTTCCTTGCCAGGATTGCTGCCGCTCCCCGGCTACAAGGTGCTCTCTCCCATGGTGTTTGCGGGTCTCTACCCGAACGAAGCCGACGGTCTGCCGCAGCTACGGGAGTCCCTTGAAAAACTCCAGCTCAACGATGCCTCGCTCGCGGTGGAACCGGAACAGAACTCCGCGCTCGGGAACGGGTTTCGGTGCGGGTTCCTCGGCCTCCTCCATCTCGATATCATCCAGGAACGCCTGGAGCGCGAGTACAACTGCGAGCTCATCGTCACCGCGCCGAGCGTCCCCTACGAAGTCGTTCTCACTTCCCGGAATCCCGCCTCGGTCGTACGATCGAGTTTGCTGAAACCCGATGAGCCGAATGTCGCGGTCCTCAGTAACCCTGCCGATTTCCCGGATCGAAGTTTGATTAGCGAAGTCCGTGAGCCATGGGTGAAGCTGGAAGTTCTCTGCCCCAGTGAGAGCGTGGGGCCGATCATGCAGATTACTCAAGAGAGGCGAGCGGTGTATCTCTCACTTGAGTATCTGGAAGAGGGGAGAGCGCTCATGCATTTCGAGGTGCCACTCCAGAGCATCGTTCTCGATTTTTTTGATCGTCTGAAATCGATAACTTCAGGATACGGTTCCATGAGTTACGAACCGATCGGATACCGCGCCGGAGATCTCGTGAAGCTGGATATTCTCCTCCTCGGAGATCCGGTGGATGCGCTCTCGACGATCGTTCACAAATCCGAAGCACATCACGTGGGAATAAAAATCTGCGCCAAACTTAAGGAGGTAATCCCCAAGCAATTGTTCCAAATTTCGATCCAGGCGGCGATCGGCGGCAAAATCGTCGCACGGGAAACGATCTCGGCCATGCGGAAGGACGTGACGGGATATTTGTATGGTGGAGACCGGACCCGCAAGGACAAACTTCTCAAGAAACAGAAGAAAGGCAAAGAAAGGCTTAAAGCGATGGGGAAAATCGTCCTCCCGCAGGAGGCGTTCCTCTCGGTATTGGAACGGTGAGTCGATTTCTGCCCAGTTTGGTTGGCTGCAAATCGGGGATCACCGCAATGGAAGTCGGCCTTCAGCGCACGTAGAGTAGAGCGGTTTTTCCCCACTCTTCCATGAAGACTGCTCTCTCTTCCTTTTTCCTTTCTCTTCTTTTCCTTGCTTCACCGGCCATAGCACAGGAATCCGATCCTGCCCCCGATCCATCGGTGGAATCATTTTTCGATATATTTTCGAGAGTGGAAGTGACCGATGAAAACTGCGGTCGTTGCGAGGTGTTGGAAATGGAAATGGCGGCACTGGAGATGCGCATCGGGAGTGTGAGCCTCGATCTCCTTGGCACGGAATCGGCGATTGGGATGGCCGATGACCTCATTCCTCAGTTCGAAGATCTGGCAAAAGATCTGGAAAAACAAATTGAGGAAATGAAGAACCCCAAAAACTTCATCGAGAGCGACGGAAGGCGCTACGACAGCAGCGATAATGCCGCCCTTGAACGGAGAAACGCGAACCTCTGGAAATCCTATAAGGCCGGTCGCCTGACTGCGGAGGAATACATGGAAGAGATCGGGAAGTCATTCGATGATCCGGAGGTTGCGGAGGATTTAAAAATGCTGAAGGAAATCATTCTGCAGGACCTCGGTGAGAGACTCGCCGATATTCAAAAATCCCTGGAAGAGATAAAAAAAGTGCGAGAGGACGCAGTGGAGAAAGCAGAATTGCTCAAGGAGGAACTTGCGACGCTGAGAGAGAAGCTCGCAAAGCTGAGGGAACAGCTCGAGGATTGTCTGAAGCGTTGTCCGAAGGAAGAGATCAACATTCCCGAGGAGTACGGCATTGGGCAGGCAGAGCGAGGGATCTTCGATGATCTCTTCGACTTTTTCGATGATCTCTTTGGCGATGACTCATCGGAGGATGATCCATTCGCCGGACTTGATGATTTCCTCGATGGACTTGGCGGTGGGGGGGATATTCCGACAGAAATGCTTCCGCTTGATCTTCGCGGCACGAACCCTGTGACCGTGGACAGCTTCTTCGATGTTTTCTTCGATATTGAACTCCCGCCGATCACCTGCCATCTCTGTGATCCGCTCCGCGCGGAATATGATGAATTTCAAAATGAACTTAATGATCTTCGTGCGCAAAAAGCCGAGGCCGATAGAAAATTTACCAATGGACTCCGGGATCTTACGGCCGCGCGCGATGCCAAGAATGCCGCCGAGCGTGCGCTTGATGCATTGAATAATCCCCGGAGTTCCGCTGAATCCGAGGGGCGTCGCATGGATTCAACGGATCAAGCGGCCATGAGAGTACGGAACGCTCGTCTTTGGGCATCGTACAAATCGGGAGATCTCTCCGCGCAGGAACTTTCCGATGAATGGGGGAAGCCGTTCGATGATGCCGACGTGCAAAATGAACTCGAAAAAATCAAGGAAGACATGAGAGAGGAGTTGCAGGAAGCTATTCGCGACGCGGAAGATGCCATAGATCGTGTGAACGAAGAGATCACCGCGTCGAGCGAAGAGTCCATAGGTCTTGCAGGGCGTATCGGCGGGATGGAGGTCATTCTGGAGAGCATTTTGAAGAGGATCGAAGAATGCGAAAAGCGGTGCCACGAACAGGATGAGGATGAATTTATGGAGGAGGGATTTGGGGAATATATTTTCCCGCCTGAAGCGGGAGTAGGTACCCCCTTGAGTGGAGATGCGAATGCAGAAGAAATCAAAGTCCCGCAGGAATGCGTTTCGCCGGCGGTCCCCATGTCCCGGTGCCAGGCGACGTGTATCGCGCAGTGCACGAAATCCGGCGTGCGTGCGTGGCAGGAGGGTAACACCGTGTTCATCGAAGATTGCGGCATCTGCCCGCCGCCTCAAATCGATCTCTGCCCCACGGGCACATTCTTCGAAAAATCCGAGTGCGAAAGTGCGAATAGTTGCGAATGTGAAGAAACCGCGAAATCGAGCGGCGGAGCCGCATGTTACGGCTGCAAGAAGAAGGAGCAGAAGTTCGGTTGTGCGATCCCGGTCATCGGCGGTTGGCTTTGCGATGATACGGAAGAAAAAGTCGACGATGGAAGCAACGGAACAGGAGTTCTTTGCAACTGGCTCGGACTCTTCTGCGAGGAGAAGAAAACATCCGACATCACGATCGGGTACGCGCTCGACTGCTTTGAAGGAAAAATGGATGCATCTCTCTGTATGTCACTTGATGGCAATCAGGATGGAATGGTGAACGCCATGGATCTCAATGATTGGGATCTTACTCTCACCGGTCCGACGGGGCTTCTCATTCCGCTCGATATCAACGGCATGGACGGGAACGACACGCTCACGCCGGGTGACTTAGGAGCATTTGGTGCTTGTCTCAACGGGGGACCCTGTCCCGGTTTTGGCTTCAGCCCGCCGCCCGGTTTTGGGGACCTTCCTCCGGATCCTTTCATCGGTCTCACGGGAGGTGACTTCGGTCTGCTGCTCAACGGTCCGGGAGGCAACGACATTCTCCTCGGCGATCCCGTGCCGGATCCGTTCGTCGGCATGGACGGCATCCCCGGCTTTGATCCGGCGCTTCAGCCGCCGGTTCCGGATGGATTCTTTGGACCCGGTTCCGATCCCTTTGCCGGCGGCCCCCCTGTGTTCTTCGGTCCCGGAGGGGAAAATATCTTCCCTGGAAATCCACCTTCTCCGCCCGCTGCTACTTCGGAGAATGAGATCGTTCAGGAGCTTGTACGACAGGCGCTTTCCCGTCTTCCCAAACTCAAGGAGTGCGAGAAGTACGTTGTGACGGTTCTTCGGCAGCGCATCGGCAACGTAACGCGCTACACCGTTCGCGTGGTGAGGACCAAAGACGAAAAATGCACCTGCGCGCCCGGACAGTTCTACGGCCTCGATGCCTGTTACGAAGGATGCCCCGGCGGAAAGGAGGAAGGACTCTGTGCTGCCGTGGCTGTTGGCAGCAACTGTTACGAGTGCAGGCAAAGACCGGTCTCGGAGGATGGTTGCCAGACCGATGCCGATTGCGACGATCATGATGATTGCACGCAGGATTCGTGCAACGAGAAAGGGGAGTGTACGAATGCGGAAATCGAGGGATGCAGAGAGGACCTTGTTGGAGAAGAATGCCCTGAGATTTCGTATGGGGAAGGAAAGGAGGGAGAAAGCGCGTGCAAAGAAGTCTGCCAGGGGAAATGCACTCAGATTGCGGTTGGTCCGACGGAGCGTTTGTGCTGGATGTGCTCGGACCCTTCGGTTGAACACCGAACGTGCGAGATGATCGGGTACTTTACAAAGAGGGAAGATTGCCAGCGAACCTGCAACGGTTCCTGCATTGGAGGGGAGAAGGACAACAGAAATTGTTACGAGTGTGTTCCAAGCAAGGCGTCGCAAACCTGTGATGCTCCCACGATGGAGGTTCGATTGTGCGAAGAGACCTGCGAAGAACCGGAGAAAGGAAAATGCGAAAAATCCTACACTCGCAAGGACGGCGTCAGCTGCTATTCCTGCAAGACGGCGACTCAAACAACGGAGCAATGCCCGAGCGGAAGTTCTGCAAATTGTTCGAGCACGTGTGATGGCACCTGTGAAACAGTGAAGACTCTGAGCGATGGGACGAAGTGCAGTCAATGCAAGATCACTCAAACGACCCCGCAGTGCCCACAGGGCCATGCGCGCACCGAGAACGAATGTCCGAGCGGTTCCCGTGCCGTTCCGGACGGTCAGGGCTGCTATGAATGCGTGGTGATGAACTGCCCGAGCGGTACCTCCAAAGATGAATGTCCTTCCTCTTGTTCCGGCGGATGCGATGTAGCGGCGGAGGAAGGCGGAACAAAGTGTTACCGCTGCAAGCAGAGCTGCGAAGATCTCTGCGCTGGGCAGAACTACTCGCGTGTCGGAAAGGATTGGAGCGATCACATTCAGAGCTACCTGAATGGCTACACCTGTGTTTCCGGTGCAAGCATCAGCCTGCAAACTGCGACAGTAGGGGATTGTACGTGCAGCAACCAACCGACAGTCACGATCGATTCCACCGTACCAGTCTGCGCGGGAACCCCTTGTGGCGATGTTGCCTGCGGGCAATCGACCTCGTGCTCGGTAGGGGAGAACACGACTGCCACCGTTTCCTGCAACTGGGGCGGATGGAAGAAGATCGATATGAACAAATTCCAGCCGATCGTGGGTCAATAAGCGTTGATCACCGAATGAAGAGGGCGCCGCAAGGCGCCTTTTTTCATGTGTACCAAAAATCTTGCCTTTATAGGCTTAACAGGCCTACCGCGGAGTTAAAATTTTTCGTACACTACCGCGTCTCATCCTTTCTTTTTCATGGATCACGGAGAAGTCATTGTGCGGTTCCAGGACGTATCGTTTCATTACGATCATCATAAGCCGATCCTGAAGGAAACCAGCTTTTCGGTTCGCGAGAATAGCAAGCTGACGATCGTGGGCCAGAATGGCGCCGGCAAAAGCACCATCTTTAAATTGATCATGCGCGAGCTCAAACCGACCGGTGGAGAAATCCACATGAAACGAGGTGCAACGATCGGGATCGCGAAGCAGGTTGTGGCTCACGAGGATTTGGAAAAAACCGTTCTCGAATTTTTCGAGGGCGCGTACCGAGAAAAAAAATACGACATCGAACGCCATATCGCACGGGTGCTGGATGTCGTGCATTTAAAGGCTCCTCTGGAAAAGAAAATCGCCGCGTTTTCCGGCGGCCAGAAAGCGAGACTGCTCCTCGCATTTTCGCTCATTCAAGAGCCGGATATCCTCCTCCTCGATGAGCCGACGAATAACCTGGATGCGGAGGGTATTGGCCACCTGACTCTTTTTTTAATGGAATACGACAAGACCTGCATCGTGATTTCCCATGATGCCGCGTTCCTCAATAGCTTTACGCACGGTGTTCTTCACCTGGATAACTTCACCCACACGGTGCAGCAGTACGTGGGGGATTACTTCGACGTCGTGGAACAGATTCAGGCGCAGATCGAGCGTGAACAGCGGCAGAACGTGCGGATGGAGAAAGATATCCTCGATCAAAAGGAGAAGATCAACTTCTTCGCGCACAAGGGAGGAAAAATGCGAAAGCTCGCGAGCAAAATGCGCGATGCCGTGGAGGAGGCGGAGGAGAATAAAGTGGAGGTTCGTCAGGAGGATAAAACGATTCCACCGTTCACGATCGAAATCTCCGAATGCAGCAAGCCGCTCGTGCAGATCACCTCCGTCACGGTGATGAAGAATCACAAGCCGACGAAAAAAAATCTGCAGATCACGGTGCGAAAGCGGCATCGCCTTCTCATTAGCGGTCCGAACGGCATCGGGAAAAGCTCACTCCTCGAAAATATGGCGAATGGCAAAGACAAAGGAGCGGTCATTCCTCCCGAAGTGAAAGTGGGGTATTACCGCCAGGATTTTTCGGGACTCCCGATGGAAAAGACGGTGTATGACACGTTGGCGGAAGTGATGGAGAAACCGAACAACCAACTTGTGTTCTCTACGGCCGCACGTTTCCTGCTCCCCGGGGATAAAGTGCATAACAAAGTCGGTGCTCTCTCCGAGGGGCAAAAGGGACTTCTCTGCTTTGCACGGTTCATGCTCCAGAAACCTACGCTCCTCATTCTCGATGAGCCGACGAATCACATTAACTTCCGCCATATTCCGGTTATTGCCGAAGCTCTGAACAAATACGAGGGAGGAATGATCCTCGTCAGCCACGATACCGAGTTCGTTTCAAAGATTGAGATGAATGAAGAATTAGATCTGGGGTCTCTGTGATGCAGAGTATACTGGAGCCACTTTTCACTGTGGCGATATACTTAGCTATATGGCGGAATATAAGAATCAACATTTTGTGCCTAAATTTTACTTTCGACAGTTTTCTAGTGATAAGAAAAGCATTAGTTTATACAACCTCAAGAAGAAGAAAATCGTATACACCGCTCCAATAAAAAATCAGTGTCAAAAAGATTATTTTTACGAAAAGGGGAAATTCATGGAGAGACATTTTAATGAGTTGGAGACGTATTTATCTGATTTGATAAGAAAGATAAACACGGATGGAGGTATAGAAAATTTGGATGAATATGATATATATCTATTGCATTTTTTTGTTTTATTTCAGCGATCAAGAACACTAGCGGCAAGACAACAGGCAGAGCTTGCTAGTGAAGCAATGACTAAGAAGTACATAGAACTCATGATGAGATACGATTCTTCTTTGCCAAAGGAATTAACTCTTGAGGATTTAAAGAGGGTACGAATCACCGATAAGGGTGCTCACATTCACTTATTCGTCAATCATCTCTGTGCTGTTTCGTTAATTTCAGATCTAGAAATGATTCTTCTTGTAAATGAATCTGATGAGGAATTCATATTTAGTGATGCTCCAGTTGTGTTTCACAACCAATATATGAATCGGATTAAATCAAGTGGAAATGGAGGTTTTCAAACGCCTGGATTGCAAATATTCTTTCCTTTGAATGCTAAACATTGTCTATTCTATTTTGATTCTCAGATGTATCCTTTCAGGAGCCACAAAAAGAAATATTTCTTGCATTCGAGACGAGATATTTGGGCAATCAATTCTTTACAATTTTTTAATTGCAGTGAGAATATCTATTTTAGGAACGAATTCAATGGTGAAAAAATCAGTCAACACCATAAAAAATTAAATTACGCAGGGGGCAGTTTGAGAGGAATAGTTTTTAGAGAAATAACATCGGACGATGATAGTAAATTGATAGTTTCAGGGGAGGAAAATATTCCCTATGAACTCGAATTGAGTTTTATTAAGAAAATACCCAGGTTTCGTCAGATTCCTATGATGCGAAACCCTGATCTTTATCAACCTTATGTTAAAGCAGTTAATAGCTTGCTTGATGAAGCAAAAGTGAGGCATGAAATGATTAGTTTATCTAGAACAGAAATTAGAACATGTATAAAGAGTGTAGTGCCTTCTTTCTAAAAGAAAGTATGAAACATGTAATGGGAATCGGACTAAACGAATCTGATTATTTTGATATTGAACACATACTATATATTCGGTATGATGTAGTCATGAAATCGAGTCTGCGTACAAAAGCAAAACGCCTTCGCGCGAACGGATGGTCCTACACCGTCATCGCCAAGCGTCTCCCTGTTGCGAAAAGCACCCTTAGCCATTGGCTCCGAGAAGTTCCGTACACACCTAATGCAGCGATGAGGAAGCGAATACGGGAAGGTCCGGCGATCTCTGCGATGCGAAAACACGCTCAAAAAATGAGGAAGATTTCATTGGCAAAAAAGTCTGCTGCACTCGAGTTGGGAAAACTTTCCAGACGCGATCTCTGGATGCTCGGGTTGGGGTTGTACATTGGCGAGGGAACAAAACTCTATGAACTGGTTCGACTCATCAATTCGGATCCCGATAGTATTCGGCTCGCAATGGCATGGTTTCAAAAGTGTTGCGGTGTGCCACTTTCACATTTTACAATCAGTATTCACCTCTACCCCGATGTTTCACAGAAGCAAGCGATTCGTTACTGGTCGAAAATCACCGGAATTCCGCGATCACAATTTGGAAAGACGCAGATTGATCGACGCACCAACAAAACCGGTATAAAAAAGAGAAAGCTCCCGTTTGGCACCGCGCACATAGGCATCCGAAGTTTTGGTCGGCAGGAGTTTGGCGTGGCATTGCATCGGCGTATTATAGGGTGGATCGAGCACATCTATCGGCATCAAGCGGGTGTCGTATAATGGTTATTACCCCAGGTTTCCAACCTGGTGACGACGGTTCGATTCCGTTCACCCGCTCCAAAATTTACTGTAAGAGACTTACGCTAAAATCGTCATCAGCTTTGCTGCTTTCTATGACGAACCAAGATCCCATCACTGTAGAAACCACGGTCAATGCACCCATCGAAGAGGTATGGGAGTATTGGACGACGCCTGAGCACATCAAACAATGGAACAATGCTTCGAATGATTGGCATACACCCACTGCCACAAATGATCTCCGCGAAGGCGGTACGTTTACCGCCAGAATGGAAGCGAAGGATAAAAGTGCGGGATTTGATTTCGGCGGCACCTATACGAAGGTTTTAGAGCACAAACAAATTGATTACACGATGAGCGATGGCAGAAAAGTGAGCATCGAATTTAATGATCATGGTGGACACACGCATATAACCGAGAGTTTTGATCCGGAATCGGAGAATTCATTGGAAATGCAGCAGCAGGGATGGCAAGCGATCCTGAATAACTTTAAAAAGTACGCCGAATCACAGATATAATCGTTGTATGCAGCAGTCATACGATGTCGTGGTTGTGGGAGCAAGTTTTGCGGGTCTCACCCTGGCGCATCATTTGCCGAAGGAATATTCGGTGCTTGTGATCGATTCCAAGCCGACGCTGGATCATGCCGTTGAATCCACGGGGCTCATCACCCAAGTCACCTACGATCTTCTTGCCGGATTTTGCGACGTGAAGAAATTTGTTCCAAATAACATCACACATATCGGCATTATGGCGCCGGATTACAAACAATACTTTTTTTCGAGCACCACTGACCCTTGGATCTACTCAACTGATACTCCAAACCTCGTAAAACATCTGGCGGAAACGGTCCCCTCCAATGTCACCGTGAGCATCAAAACGAATTTTGTGAGATCGAAGGAAGCGGATGGAAAACTTCGCATTCACTTTGAAAGCGAGGGGAAGAAGAATGAAGCGGAATGCAAATTTCTCATTGGGGCGGATGGTGCTTTTTCCACAGTCGCACGGGACAGGGGACTGGCACTCAATACCCGCTTTCTCGTCGGGTTCGAGAAAGTATTCTACGGCGATATCCTCCTCGGTCCTTCGCCGGAGGCGAGTGTGTACCACTTTTGGTTCGGGGAATTCTCGCTTGGCTATGGCGGCTGGCTTTCTCCCACCCTCATGAATGGGAAGAAAGCATTCCGGCTTGGCATTGCCAAATTGCAGCGCGATGTCCGGGATTGGAAACTCATCCACGCGTTCATTGCCACTCTTCAAGAGCAGGGGATTATTCGAATCGAATCAGGAACCAAGGAGGTAGTGCAATTCAGCAGTCTCATTCCCCTCAATCCACCGATGCGCGGGGTAAGCGATGATCGCACGCTCCTCATTGGAAACGCAGCCGGCATGTGCGGGGCATTCGCGGCGGATGGCATCAAGGGGGCGATCGTTTCGGGTCAGGTGGGCGCGGAACTCTTAGAGCGAAGATTCAAAGGGGAGCAAAAGGCATTTGCCGCATTCCACCGACGCATCGAAGCGCGTTCCAGCCTCATGACGTACTACCACAAGCAGCTTATCTACCGCATGGCGTGGGACATCATGCAACGCGATCGTACCTTCACTACTCTCTTTCACTTGATCGAGCGGCAGAAGGAACATTTCCTCGAGCAGTTCTGCGATAGCAAAGATCGACAGAAGAGTCTCCTACGTGTTCTCTTCCATTGGAGGAACGGCATTCTCCTCCTCCGGTATTCGTTCTTCATGGTAATCGATATTCCTACTGCATTTTTTACATCCATCCGTCGGCATGGCTGGAATAACACCATGCGTGATGTGTGGCGGTGGTTACTGTTGCCTCTTCAAACACTGTGGCGGTACTAATCGATTCCAATTTTGTCAAAAATGAGAGATTTTCAATTCTTATAAAAAAACCGCAGCGGAGAATCATCCCCGCTGCGGAAATTTGAATGACCGATTATTCACTGTCACCCGCGCCGGAATCCGCACCAAGTTCCGAGATCTTGCAGGTCTTACGTGCGGTGTCCTTGTAGGTCTTCCACGTACTCTTTCGTGCGCTCCTATAGGCGGTCCAGGCGGCCTGAATGGCGTTGTTGCGTGAAGCCTTCTCGGTGAGAGCCCATGCGGCGATGAGAGCATCCTTTCTTGTTGTGAGTGCCGTGATCAATGCAGTCTCGCGGACAGTCACTGCCGTTTGAATGCACGCAGAATCAACTTTTTGTTTCTCCATTGCGCGACTCACTTTTCCCTGCCTATTTGCCTTTCCCTTTACGGAAGAGGAAGAAGAGGAAGTTGAGGTCGAGGAAGTGGAAGATGAAGATGAAGATGATGATTCACTTTCCTGTGCGAATGCCGTGAGCGTAACGAGCAGGGTTGTGGCTGCTACCGCGGCTAACAATTTCTGGAAATTCTTCATAAATGAAAGAGAGGAAGAAATGGAATGCTTTGAGCATAGCGACGAAAGGGAAGGGGAGCCAGATGTTCCCCAAGGCTTAGAGATCGACAATCGCTTTAAATCCTCCGTAGACCAAGCGCTTCATATCGAATGGCATCTCTTTGTTCTCTGGATCGTTCATAAAGGGATCCTTCATTACCTTCGCATTGACTTGATCCCTGTGTGCACGGGACTTGAAGACGATGAATGAAAAGACAACTGTCTCGCCCGGCTTACACTTTACCGTTTTCGGGAAAGGAATGGTCGACCATTCCGCCTTCAGATCGTCACCGATGCATTCCACGTATTGCAATGCCCCGTGCTTGCGCCAAATCTTTCCAGCTTTCGTTGCTATCTGTTTGTACATCTTCAGATGTTTTTTCGGGAGGGGGAGAACATATCCATCAACGTAACGCATATGAGAAGAGGGAAAGAAGTTGGTTCCTCTAGGATGACGGGTTCACTCCTTCCTTTTCACCAAGAAGGAATTGACGAAAAAATTTTCTTCGGCGCGGCATATGTCATCACTTCATGATTCCACCGTATCTGGCAACTGCTCTGCAATTGCCTCGATGAAATCTTCTTCATGAAGAAATTGTTCGCGGGAAATAAGCATGGTGGGGCAAGTTATCATCCTTGGCAGCACAAATCCATCGAGAAACCTGCTTTTTAAGCAGGAAATATGTTAGTATTCCTGCTCCCCGCAGATACTATTTTGGTGAATGCTCATGCCTTCCCCTGACCTCAGCAGGCAGAAAGTTCCGCCTTCCACTAAATTTCGTGCGAACGAATCCGAGGCTGCGCGCACCGAGTTACTGAACTATAAGGATCAGATCCCCTCGACAGATTTTAACCGCCTGCAGCTTTGCCGGATCATCGGCAACAGTGCGGAGCTTCGCATGGTCACTCCACATAATGTCCGCACAGCGCTGCAGTCGGCAGGATTGGATAACGAACAACAGCAGGCGGTGTGGAATCGCATTCTCGGTCAGTGTGATTCATTTTCTCAGATTCTGCGACGGAAAATGATGAGTGCCGGGAAAAGTGCGGATGCTTTTGCGGAAGAAGCCGGAAGCTCCGCCACTATCATTCGCAGTCTTTTGCACGGAAATCCCGGTCTCTGGGAAACCTGGAGAAGCGTTGCGGTTGCACTCGGTCAAGATGAACCCCAGGCATTGGATGAATGGAGAGATACTTTTGCTACTCGGCTTTGCAAAGAAAGAAAAAATAATATTTTGGGGGCAAGAATTGTCAGTATTTTCGAAAGCACCCCCAGCGCTTCTTACAGAATGTGGTTCGAGGAGGGGAAAATGCCGGAAGCACTTCAGGGCAATAAAGTTTCCGAAAACACAATTCGAAAACTGATTGGGTCGGCAAGACGAGGAGAAAATCTTCCGTGGGAAATGGTCGATCGTCTTCTTCATGCTTTGGAAGTCAGTAATCAGGAACGCATGAAGGTGGCGGATGCCTGGCTTACCGTTCAGCTCCACCCCGCCGATCATCCTTCTGCACCCAAGAGATTGAAAAAGGCTGATACTGAGGTAGGGGCGGCCGACGAAGATTCGATTTCTTCAGATGATGCATCTCCTCCTGAACTCAATGGAGCTTCTGTTCTCAAAGGCTTTCACTTTGATCCCGCTCTTGCCGGAAAAACTTCCGAGGAACAACTCATTGCGTTGCTCATTACGTTCATGACTGAACACAGTATCCCTCTTCCCGAAGGAAAAATCCGTTCGAATATGACTCTTTCCGATCTCCAAGATTGCATTCAGGATGCCTTGAGACAATCGAAGGGCAAAACCGAAAAGAAAAAAATCACATCCATGGATTTTACATCGGTCATGTTCGTGAAAGACGTGCCTCGTCATGTGAATGTGAAAGAACTTACTCCGGAATTACTGATTCAACTCTGCGAGATGATCGAACGATTGTTAAGAAATTCGGAAAACGGTGAGGATCCGGATCTCCCATCCACGATGCAGTACTCCGTACGAGAGCACATTCTTCTCGAACAAATGGGGATTTCCGGCCTTACCTACAGCAGGCTGCAAGCGCATGTGTCCCACATTCGACATCATGCAAAGGGAGATAAGGAAAGAACACGAAAGAGAACCCAACTCGAGATCATTCGTGCAGGCCTCGAAGGAGATACTCTCGATGAGACGTTCGTTCGCAAAGGGTGGTTTTTCTTCTTCGGCGAAAAACTTGATGATGGCGAATCCTGTCATCTGGCGGAACTTCTTGAAAAACATCCGGAACCTGCTTTGGCAATTCTGGAGCGATTTATGCAGGAATCTATTTACCGAGAGAAAGCGATAGCTCTTTCTCGATCACTTCCGGAGAGAGTGCGCCGATGGTTCGTTGCTCTTTCCCCCATCCAAATTCTTCTGAGTTCCATAGAGCCTGCTCCCGCACCACCGCCTCCTCCCGCCGCCACCGTTTCGGAGCTACCACAGAATCAAGACTCTGAAGCATTGGAGGAAACTTTGGATGGGGATAATAACGATGATGATGAGACGGGCGATGATGAGACTTCTGTTTCAGAAGATGATGTGTCCACAATAGGAGAGAAAATTCCTGATGAGCCGTTGACTGCACAGGAATGGTTCGAAATCAGGCGAATACGTTTGCAGCAAGGAAAAGAGGAGACAGAATCATCCATCACTCCGGATCAATGCGGCACTGCATTTTTGGAGCTCATGGACGAACTCGATCATTTCGAGGCGACACTCAAAGTGGGGAAGAACGGAAAGATAAAGGGAACAGGAAGTTTCGTGCAGCCTGAGCTTCTTGGCGCCCGCTATCGTTATCTTGCAAATTCCACATCTCATCGTCTTGCGATCCAGGGACGAGCCCAAACTTTGGAGATACCATCCGCAACATTTTTGTGCCTCGAAAGATCTACCTATGTTCCGGATGTATCGACCTATGATGCAGAACGAGAGGGATCTCTTCTTGTGGCGTGGGGAGTGCGCGGAGGATTACCGGGAACGCGAATAGATGATCGAAAGAAAAAGAAGGAAGTAGAAAAAGGAGAAAAGAAAATGGGTCCGCCCGTTGAAGATCTCCTCGAAGGAGATTTATCGACGGATGCGGGAGATTCTGGTGCTCCATCCGAACTTCCAACACTGGGGACGAATGCGATTCTTCCTTCAACTCCGTTGAGCAAAGGAAAGATGCGTAAGACGTATGAAATGCAGCGTCGTGTTGCAAAGAAGGCAGCAAAGAAATTGCGGAAGAAGAACAGTGAAGGAGGCCAGGCACCTGTGGGGAAAGAAGTCATCGAAACAAAAAGTACGGAACAAAGTGATGAGCCAGTACACCCATTGCCACCGAACGGTATGAATCATCCAATGATCAAGCCTTCCAACAGTTTCATAGACCCTAAAAAAGGACGATTACCACTGAACGGCACATCCCATCCCATGGTCTCTGATTTCACCCCTGAACAGCTTGAGATTGCACAACGCATGAGAGCTTCTCGTCGGAAAGGCGGCGGTTCCACGGGGAGCAACGGAAAAGACGAATCAGTGTGAGAAAGAATCCTACGACGAATCCACGCTCATGGAACACGATCTTCGAATACTCACTGCAGGTGGGATGCTGGGGGCAGTATCCGTAGGGGTAGAACGCCTTCATCATCCCGTGATCGGGAGAGAGTGTTCGCTGGTAGAGCGTGATGAGGAACATCGCGATCGTGCGAGGCAGAAGCCATCCAGCATGAAGTATCTTGCGCAGCATTGTCCTCCTATTATATCGTATCCTCCATGATTGAAACGCTTGGAGATGTCCTTCTTCTGGTCACAACCATCTCGGTCGGCGTCGTGGCTTTTTTACTCGCGGTATTTTTGTACCACCTGATCTTCGTCGTCATGGATCTACGTCAGGTAATGAAGCGCGTGAACGATATCACCGCCGAACTTGAAGAGCTTTTGATGAAGCCGGTGGAAGTCGCCTCCATGGGATTCGCGTGGTTGCAGAAGATGATTATGGATCTCTACTTTGGGGGAAAGGAAGTTCGAAAAGAGAAGAAGGAGAAAAAGAAGAAGCGGAAGAAGCAGAAAGGATAAGGTGCTCTGCTACACTAAGACCTCCATGAGGTCCCTCCTTCGTCGACTCAAAAAATTTATTCCCGAACGCTCACCCGTTCGGCTTTCGTGGCATTACGCCCGCGCGTTTTGTGCGGCGATGCGCTACGGGTTTCCCGCACGGAAGCTCACGGTGATTGGAATCACGGGGACGGATGGAAAGACGACGACGGTGACGATGACGGCGCATATTCTGCGGCACGCCGGAAGAAAGACCGGCCTCATCTCCACGACGGCATTCCAGATCGGGGATCAGATCGAACTCAATGTGACACAGAAAACATCGATGAGCCCCTTCATTGTGCAGAAGCAGTTACGACGCATGGTGGACGCGGGGTGCGAATTCGCCGTCATTGAAGTTTCTTCGCATGGCCTCGTGCAGGGGCGTGTTCATCACATCTCTCCTTTCGTTGCGGGAATCACGAATACCGCAGAGGAACATTTGGATTATCACAAAACGATGCTGCAGTACCGAAAAGACAAGGGAAAGCTTTTTCACATGCTTAAAGGGAGGGGAACAAAAGTGTTAAACGGGAACGATGAAACGTACGAGATGTACAAAGACATTCCCTCCGCGGAGACCATCATCTATAACTCGAGGGAGAGTGATCTGTGGGTCACCGATGTAATGAATGCGGAGAATGGTTGTTCCGCCGTTCTCCACACGGACCTCGGGGGCACGGCCAACCTCACACTCGCAATCCCTGGCATTTTCAATATCGAGAATGCGCTCTGTGCCATCGGCTGTTCACTCGCGGTTGGTATTCCCCTCGATCATTGCCTTGATGCACTTTCCTCATTCACCGGAGTGGAAGGTCGCTTGCAGGAGATCAAGGAAGGGCAGAATTTCCGCGTCTTTGTGGATTTCACGGTGACTCCGCAGGCCTACGAAAAAGTTCTCACGACGCTGAAAGCCATGGTGCCACGGGGCAAACGTATTCTCGTGATGATGGGTTCATGTGGAAACCGCATGCCGGAGAAGCGTCCGCTCCTTGGGAAAATCTGCAGCGATATCGCGGATGTCGTCGTTCTCACGAGTGATGAAACCTACGGCGAGTCGCATGAAAAAATTATCGATGAGATCTGGGCGGGAGTGGATCAGAGCCATGCGATGGCATTTAAAGTTCCAGATCGAAAAGAGGCGATCATGTTCACCCTCGCGCAGGCGCAGGAAGGCGATATCGTCCTCCTTGCGGGCATGGCGGGAGTGACGACGATGATGACGGCCGAGGGCCAGATTCCGTGGGATGAACAAATGATCGCGCGGGAGGTACTTCGTTCGTTGTGATGTTCTCTTCGAGCGAGTCCCGAAGGGGCGAGTCGAGAAGCATCCCGACACGAACTTCTCGACTCCCCGCGAGACAAAAATACTTCTTTTGCTGTTTCAGCAATTCATGAAATGGACCGCTCGAAGAAAACGTCTCTTGCTAGTCTGGCAATGGATCAGCATTATGAATGAACATGGATACTCCCATCATTGCTGGTATTGATGAAGCGGGGAGGGGATGCCTTGCCGGTCCCGTGGTTGCAGCCGCCTGCATTTTTGATCGCAAAGTTTTCAAGCGCAAAAAAATTCCCCGTATCACGGATTCCAAGAAGATGACTCCCGAAGAACGGGAGGAGGCGTTCGCATTCCTCGAAAAAAATTCTCTCTTCGGCGTCGGCATTGCGGAAGCAAGCATCGTCGACTCCGTCGGCATTCTCGGCGCGACGGAACACGCGATGCACCAGGCGCTCGCGATGCTCACAAAAATCGTGACGCCGACGTACCTTCTCATCGACGGGTGCGATCACTTCTGGTTCGATATTCCTCACTCCTCCATCATTCGCGGGGACGAATCCGAAGATTGTATTTCCGCCGCCTCCATCCTCGCGAAAGTCACGCGCGATCGCCTGATGGTGGGATACGATGGCGATTTCCCCGGCTACGGGTTTGCGGAGCATAAGGGATATGGGACCCCATTTCACCAGGCGGCGCTTCGGAAAGCAGGTCCCTGCCTCTTGCATCGCAGGTCATTTTTGCGTACGATGGAGTTAACCTGACTACAAAGCCCCGGGAGGGGTTTTTCAAGGTATGAACATATGAATCTTATTGTCTCCACCACCGATTACTTCCGCGGGGCGCTCGCCGAGCTGAGGGCCGTGCGATGGCCGACGAGAAAACAGGCGGTCCGCCTCTCCATTATTACGATTATCTTTACGTTCGCGACATCGATCGCGTACGGCGTCGTTGATTTTATTTTGGGAAGGATCGTCGCCTTCCTTCTTCAATTCGCTTAAACCTTCGATGGGAAAACAAGATCCTTCGGCCGGACGGAATTGGTACGTTCTCCATACGTACGCCGGGTACGAAGATTCCGTGGAGAAAGCCCTCCGTCAGCGTATTGAATCCATGGGCATGCACGAGCTGATCTTCGATGTGCAGGTGCCGAAAGAGAAAGTCATCGTCTTTAAAAAGGGAGAACCGATCGAAGAGGAGAAGAAACTTTTCCCCGGCTACGTCCTGATCGATATGATCGTGACGGATGATTCCTGGTACGTCGTTCGAAATACGCCCAACGTTACGGGCTTCGTCGGTTCCGAGAATATTCCCGTCCCCGTCACTCCGGATGAATACGGTGTCATTCAACGTAGGATCGGCGAACAGGAAGCCAAGTACAAGAGCGACTTCCAGGTCGGGGATCTCGTTGTTATCATCGATGGCCCGTTCAAGAACTATGAAGGAACGGTGGACTCGGTGGATGTGGATAAAGGAAAAGTCACGGTGCTCGTACTCATCTTCGATCGTGAAACTCCCGTTGAACTAGATTTCACGCAGGTGAAGCATAAATAAGAAACGTCCCTCGATACAATTTTGCTTCGCTCCGCTCGCAAAATCACTCGGGATGACATTTTTTATACGAAAAGACGGCAGAACGCGGAGTGTGTGGTCTTATAGTAAGGGACCAGGGGGAAGACAGGGACTCGCGCTGCCGTCGTTTCGAATATTGGATCTTGAATGATATCGGGTGAAGTTCATGTTGTCAACTTATCTTGACTACATTCTGTGATTTTCGGCGCACACTTTCTATGTCGTTATCATTTTTCTTCTCGTGACGAAAATTTTTCACATCTCTCTTCTACTCCCGCTGCAAGCCATCGCCACTCGCTCGTAAGAATTTGCATTCTGGTGCGTCTTCACCTTTGTTCCCCCCAATTTTTTATGCCAACCAGCATGTCACAGCGCCAAATGTGGTCCATTATTCTTGGAATTGTCATTGTTCTCCTTTTTGCCGGCCTGGGTTTTTTCTTCCTATCCGCAGTGGATGAAGAAGATGATGATGGGACGCAGAATGGAAGTGTCAGTTCCAGCGTCAGCCAAAGTTCAACGAGCTCCAGTAGTCCCGCGGGAGACATTTCGTACACCACTGCTTCCGAAGGCACGAGCGGCGGATCGGAAGATCGATCGTTCCGCGCAGTCACCGATGCAACGGGACTCGCTTCTCTCCTTGCGACGATGGAAGTGGCACCTTCCCTCACGGCGGATTTTTCCAGTTCCACCGTCGTTGCCGCATTCGCGGGCAGAAAAACGACAGGCGGACACACGGTTGAAATCCGCAGCATTACGGAACAGAACGGCGTCATCACCGCGCGCGTGGTAGAGACCGAACCCGGTCCGGGTTGCGTGACGACTCAGGTGATCACGGCACCCTACCATGTCGTTATTCTCAATCGTCCCCGCGCCGATGTGCAGTTTCGCATAACGACGGAAGTACGCGATTGTTCGTCATAAGGCGAGGTTTACCCAAGAATCCATCCGAAATCCCAGATTGCGCCTATTTCTCTCCCGTTCCGAACGGAAAGGGGGTAGGATAGGCTCAATCTAAAGAAAATACTGGTGACGAACCCCCCATCTCCACAGCCCACTCCAAGTTTTCAAGCACTCGGAATCGCACCCAATATCCTGGAGATTTTGGCGAAGAGGCAGTTCCTGGTGCCGACTCCCATCCAGCAGCAATCAATTCCTTCCGGAATTGAAGGCAAGGATATCGTCGGCATCGCGCAGACCGGCACCGGCAAAACATTCGCGTTCGGCATCCCCATGCTCCAGAGGCTTGCACAGGGCAAGGGCAGGGGACTCGTCGTGGTTCCCACCCGCGAGCTTGCTTACCAAGTGGAGGAATCGCTCCGCATCTTTGCGCAGCCCTTGGGTATTCGCACCGCAGTCTTGATCGGCGGCGCCTCCATGCGGGAACAAAAGGAAATGATCCGCAGAAACCCCCGGATCGTTATCGCAACACCCGGAAGATTGAACGATCATTTGGAGCAGCGCACCATCACTCTGCGCGAAGTCTCGATCCTTGTTCTCGATGAAGCGGACCGCATGTTCGACATGGGATTCCGCCCGCAGATCGAAACAATTTTGCGGCAGATCCCCAAGGAGAGGCAGACGCTGCTCTTCTCCGCCACCATGCCTCCCGATATTTTAAAGCTTGCACATCGCGAGATGCAGCTGCCGCTCCGAATCGAAGTCGCTCCGCAGGGAACGACCGTCTCAGCCGTGCAGCAGGAACTCTTCATCGTCCAGAAGAACGATAAATTGGCACTGCTCGAAATGCTGCTGAAAAAGTTTGGGACCGGTTCCACGCTCGTCTTCTCCCGTACGAAGCATGGAGCAAAGAGAATCGCATCGACACTCCGTTCCATGGGGTTCACCTCCGCCGAAATCCACGCAAACCGCTCACTCCGTCAGCGGCGCGAAGCATTGGAGGGATTCAAAACCGGAAGATACCGTGTGCTCGTTGCCACCGATATCGCCGCTCGTGGTATTGATGTGGCGGGAATCGCGGTTGTCATCAATTACGATCTTCCGGATGATCCGAGTGACTACGTGCACCGAATCGGCAGAACAGCGAGAGCCGGCCGCGAAGGCCATGCGATCTCCTTTGCAACATCGGATCAAGTGAGCGATATCCGCGCGATCGAGCGCCTCATTCGTTCCACACTCAAACGTACGCAAACACCAGTGCTTGCTCCCCGCGCCCATGCAAAGATGGAAGGTGATGATTCCGATTCCCGCTTCGGTGATCGCCCACGGAGAGACTATCGTCCGGGCGGACGGCCTCGTTCGAACTTTCGACGAGGGGGAGGAAGAAGATAGAAGAGATTTGATTCTCTTTCCGCGCCTACCCTCTAGAGACCTACACCAAGTTCATGGTGTAATCGGTCTTCTAGGAGGGTAGACAGGCTAGATGACGACCGTTTGAGAGTTTTCTTTCCAACTTTGAAGATTTTTTTTCAAAAAAACTTCAGCATATTTTCCTTTTCTGTCTCACCGTTGTCATTTAAAGTTTACGGTATGCAGGAGCGCTTCATCGGCGCCGATACACAGACGAACCTGGTTCTTCATTTTCGCGGTGATGAAGCGGGGGAATACGAATGCACATACGAAACCCTTTATGATCCGAATTATCCTGATTTGATTCACATCGAGATCCCCTCGATCGATGAGGGCAGCGAATCCGTTCGAGCACGCGTTGGTGGTGTTTTCACCGAAGGATCGGGATCAAAAGGTACATTTGAGTTACCTGATACATGGCAAAACATCACATCAAGAAAGTGCCAAAGGATTTGGGATCTTATTTCAAAATTATACAAATTGGGCGTTGAACTAACCGACAATAAAACGCCAGACGATGTACGGAAAATAAGAACTGCGGGAGAGCTTCTTACCTATGCAGTAAGACTATGGAAGGACAATCAATTATGGAATTCCTTGCCTGACACTCTCACTTTTGATCCACATACGCGCAAAGAATTGATTCTTGACAGGATGTATTGGTTAGGAAGGTTTGCTCACCTTGGAGGTCTTGAAGGAGGAGTCGCTCAGACTCGAGAGTTTGGAGATGAGGAACTCACAACGGTCTTTGATCAAATGCAACAAAATCTTCCCACCGAGGAAGAGCGTCAAGCGGAAGTATTTCGTGAGTATAAAAAGAAACTTTTCGAGGTACACAGGAAAGAGGAATTACGGGATCAACTGTATGCTCTTTTAAACGAGTGCATGTAGTAGGTTGTAAACATCTGCAGCATATTTCTCTTTTTCTGTCTCCCAAAGATACTTCGCTTTGCTGCAAGGCTTTCCACAATTCGCCGTCCTCTATACTGTGAATGAACACCCTTCCCATATTCTTTACGATTTTCGATGAGCCCAGATTCTTCCATCATCACCGTCACGAACCTCACCAAGAAATATGGCGATTTAACGGCCGTGGATGCCATTTCCTTCTCCGTAGCGGAAGGAGAGCTCTTCGCGTTCCTGGGGCCAAATGGGGCCGGAAAAACGACTACCATTAAGATGCTCACAACCCTCCTTAAGCCCTCTTCCGGCGAGATCCGCCTGAATGGGTTTGATCCCACCAAAGAGGAAAGCGCCGTGCGTCGATCGTTTGGCATCGTATTTCAAGATCAGAGCCTCGATGAGGAGCTGACTGCGTGGGAGAATCTGGAAGTACACGGCGTTCTCTATTCCGTGCCGAAAGATCTTCGACGCAGTCGCATGGAAGAACTCCTCGCGGTAGTGGATTTAAAAGATCGTGCCAACGACCTCGTGCGCACGTTTTCGGGTGGCATGAAACGTCGGCTCGAAATCGCGCGTGGCCTCCTCCATCATCCAAAAATTCTCTTCCTGGACGAGCCTACGGTCGGCCTCGATCCCCAAACTCGCAATCTCCTCTGGAAGTATGCGGCGGAACTCAACAAGAAAGAGAATGTGACGATCTTCTTTACGACGCACTACATGGAGGAAGCCGAAAAGAACGCCCGTCGCATTGCCATCATCGATCACGGGAAAATCATTGCGCAGGGAAACGCTGCGGAGTTAATGAATCAAACAAGCACTGCCTCACTCGAAGAAGCATTCCTGGCGCTTACCGGACACGCCATCCGCGAAGAACAAGTTACTGCGGCGAGTCGCATGCGAATCGATCAGCGCCTCATGCGTCGCTAACACCTTATCCTATGAATATCATTGCCATCCTCTGGCTTCGGCAAATCAAGCGGTACCTCCGCTCACGCGCGCGCATCGTCGGCTCGCTCGGCCAGCCGCTCCTCTTCCTCGTGGCGCTCGGCTTTGGGTTTGGCCCCATCTACGAACGCGCCGGAGGAGGGGATTACCTCCAGTTCATTGCTCCCGGCGTCATTTCCATGGGCATTCTCTTTACGGCCATGTTCTCTGGTGTCGAGATCATTTGGGACAGGCAGTTCGGTTTTTTAAAAGAAATGTTCGTCGCCCCCGTACCGCGCATGTATATCATGATCGGGCGCACGCTTGGTGGTGCAACGGTTGCCACGATACAAGGAATCATCGTGTTCTTCATCGCTCTCATCGTCGGCTTTCGTCCGGAGAGCCTTCTCCTGCTTCCTTTGGCATTCCTCGTGATGTTCCTGATTGCCTCGCTCTTCACGGCGCTTGGCACCGGCATTGCGTGCCTGCTTAAGGACTTCCAAGGCTTTCAGCTCATTATGAACTTCCTCATTATGCCGATGTTTTTCCTCTCCGGCGCACTCTACCCACTGCAAGATCTCCCTATCGTTATTTCCATACTCGCAAGGATTGATCCACTCTCGTACGGCATCGATGCTCTTCGCTATTCGCTGCTTGGAACCTCCCACTTTTCATTGGGGCTCGATCTCACAATTCTTTCCGCCGTCACCTTCCTCTTCCTCCTCATCGGGAGCCGCCTCTTTGCGCGGATCCAGATGTAGCTCAGATACCTTTCCCAAATCTCACATGCGCTCAAATAGCACTATGAAGAAAACCACGCTCCTCATCGCTCTGCTCCTTTCGCTCGTTGCGTGTCAGGCTGTAAAGCACGAACGCAGAGAACTTACTCCAACTCTGTGGGAAGAATTGGAAGATTCCTATCTTGCGCTCTACCCCCACGATCAATCCAAGGCCACTGCACTGTTGCAGCCTCTTCTCGATTCCTTCTATCTTCCCGCTACAGAAACCGTCCGGTTCCCTGGCTCCGAGAACTTTTCCATTTCATTCGATGTTCCCTATAACTCTCTGTGGGGCGGTGAAAATTATATTCTTTCACCATACTGGGATCAGGAGAATGCTGCCTATGCGTTCCTTAGCTTTGGGCCGATCGAAGGAATGGAAGGAGGATTTGGCAGAGCCTGCACTCTCTTCACGAAAGATCCTGCAAATCTGGAAACTGCATTTCGCAGGCTCTTGGGTTTAAGCGAAGAGGAACAGATTCCGGTAGGGAAGATTCAAGGGCAAGGAGAAGAATTGGAGCTCCGAACGATGAATGGCACTCGTGTCCTTTGGACCTATGGCGCTTCCTTCCCCACGATTAATGTGGAAATAGAGGGAAATTCGGAGAACTTTCAATTCACATGCTGGAATTATTCCCCGGAAGAGATCATCCAGAGCATCGAAATGTAGCTTTCTTACTCTTCGCCTTTTACGACATCCTTTGCACAGTTACACATATTTTCCGCGCAACCGCAGCCGCCGCAGCTGCTACACATGGCCTTACTACAGTCGGTACAGACGTTGTCGTTACCCATAAAAGAAAAGGGGGAAGAAGCAGCGAAGGTGCTGCTAATGGGGGAGACGCGGGGAAAGGGAGTTTCTTACAGGAGGAGATAATTGTCCTCTGCACCCATTTCATTATTCTATGAACGTATGTTCAAGATTCTTCTGCGATTCACCCCAAAAACTCCCCCGTGCACTACTTGTAAGCAATGCACAGGGTGTTCATGAACTTTGATTACGCAGCCAAACTCTCCTCTGCGGGAGCCTCCGCTTCCATGGCATTGCCTTCTTTGAGAGCAACAACATTGGTGGCCTTTAAGCCCTTCTCGCCCTTTTCCACATTAAATTGAACGGTTTGGCCAATTTCCAGATTGTCGTACTGGCCATTGCACTCACTGTTGTGGAAAAACACGTCGTCCGAACCTTGGACGGAAATAAAACCGAAGCCCTTATCTGTCTTCGTCTTGATCGTACCGGTTGTCATAGTCTAACGATTGAGGAAAAAATAAAACGTCTATCGAGACCAAATAGCGTACGCCCTGTACTCTTCCTGCACAACCCTTTACTTCATGGTTTCCCGGGGGTGAAATTTTTTTTCGATGACACTTCCTTTCCGGTTCTGCTACGAAGATGCTTCCATACATTGGGGAAACGGAGTACGGTGAATAATGCCCGTTGCGAGCTCTTTCCCTCCCCCTCTATCCAAAAAAATCGTGGAACCTGTGTTGTGAATGCCTGTGGCAAACCTTCCCATGGGAAGCAGTATTGCGAAGCTCACATGACTGTTGCGGCGCGGAGAAAATTAACGAATGAGCTGAGTGACTTGATGCGATCGAGTTGTTGCAACGAAAAGTGCGAGATTGGAAAAGTGCACGATAATGGAGAGCGGTATTGCATCAAATGCAAAGAGCCCTGTTGTTGGAGAATACAGAGATGATGATCAGTCATGGCCTGCCATTAGAAGTGAAGCGACGAATAGTGGGGGGGTACAGGGCCTAAAATGATCAATCCGTTACATCTATTTTTGGCTGTACAATATAGGTGTGGGTCAGTACCTCAGCTTGCCCGTCCGTAGCGGGATCGCATGAAAAGTTCTGGGAATGCTGACTTATACTATTCCTCAGAAACACCGCGAAGGCGGGTGGTTAGAACATATGTTCCTTATTCCATTGCAACAGTTGGGTCAGTAGCTCAGTGGTTAGAGCACCCGTCTTATAAGCGGGCGGTCGGTGGTTCAAATCCCCCCTGACCCACCAATCACGACTTTCGGGGCTGGCGCGCAAAACGCGCCACCCTATTTTGGCTTCGTATTGCACCGCATTCTCTTTCAAAGCCCAGTTCAAGCCGGCTTGCTTGAGAAATGTTGGGATTTCTTTGAAGTTTTTCGTGTGAAGT
>JACCDV010394468.1_pt1 | contig 104917 bp, 98 predicted proteins | sample 7446131 | NCBI WGS metagenome assembly JACCDV01 (sample SAMN15323448, study PRJNA562643) | freshwater metagenome | isolation source: river surface water | place: USA:Blue River Watershed | collected 2017-08-17 | reverse complement strand
TAACCCATTTCTTCCACTGCCCGCAAGATTTCTTCCGAAATCCCCAGGTCTGAGAATTTGATTGTGTTTTCCATGATGTTGTCCTTACTTTTTCTTGCCATGGTATCCTAAATCCCAGACAAGCAACAGCAAGGACTCACGGCACGAAAAATAGCTATGTCAAAATTGACGCTGCAAAAGTAGGTAGAAATATTTTGTAAACCAAGGGTTGGTCCGATGTTTTTAGAATAAACTGTATAAATCGGGGGATATAAACGAAATATATTTGGTTTAAAATGGTACAAAGTACAAAGAACCAAGTACGAGGTAAGAGGTACGAAATACGACTTTAAGTAAATGTAGAACGCTGAGTGCAGAATGTCGAAAAAAGTACAAAGAACCAAGTACGAGGTAAGAGGTACGAAATACGAAATACGAAATACGTCATCAAGTTAATGTCGAACACCGAACACTGAGTGCAGAATTTCGAAAAAAGTACTAAGTACAAAGTACAAAGAACCAAGTACGAGGTAAGAGGTACGAAATACGACTTTAAGTAAATGTAGAACGCTGAACGCTGAGTGCAGAATGTCGAAAAAAGTACAAAGTACAAAGTACAAAGTACAAAGAACCAAGTACGAGGTAAGAGGTACGAAATACGAAATACGTCATCAAGTTAATGTCGAATGCTGAACGCTGATTGTAGAAGGAATGTATGTCCCTGATATAGGTTGACCACTTTCACTCAACCTTCTATCATGAAAGCGAATTTAAGATTAATCAACAAATCAAGGCGATTCAGTGATGAATTTAAAAAGGCAGTAGTTTCTGAGTTTGAAAAAGGGAGTTTAAGCGTACTTCAGTTAAGCCGTCTTCATACGGTACATTTTCAGACCATTTACACCTGGATTTATAAATTCTCTACCTTTAATGAAAAGGGTTACCGTGTTGTCGAAATGAAAGATAGTATAAGCACAAAGCTTAAAGAGCAAGAACAGCGGATCAAAGAGTTGGAGCGTGCTGTTGGGCAGAAACAACTCAAAATCGATTACCTGGAAAAACTTATTGAACTGGCAGGTGATGAGTTGGGTATGGACTTAAAAAAAAATTCCGATACCAAACCATCGAGTGGTACACTAAAAACAGGCAAAAAGTGAATTGTTCGCTTAATCAGGTCTATGCAGTTGCTGAGTTGACAAAACAAGGGTTCAGTCAATTAAGACAGAGGCAGGAAGTGTTTGATGCTCATATTCAAGTTCTGCTAGCTGAGGTGGATTTTCTACGAGAAGAGCATCCAGGCTGTGGACTAGAGAAAATGTATGACACACTAAAACCTGCTTTTATAGGTCGTGATCGGTTTATAGCCCTATTTATGGACTTAGGGTATCGTGTAAGGAAGTACAAGAATTACCACCGAACCACATATTCATCGAATAGATATTTTCCCAATCTGATAAAAGGACTGCTGGTAAATGGTCCATCACAAGTATGGCAGTCAGATATTACTTATATCAGAATAAGGGAGCGGTTTTATTATGCTGTGTTCATAATGGATGTTTATACTAGAAAAATAGTTGGCTACCAAGTCTCAAATCACATGAGAGCGACAGCCAATGTAGCAGCATTAAAAATGGCCTTTAAGGATCAAAATCCGCCTGTTATTCATCACTCAGATAGGGGGAGCCAATACGTTTATGATGTGTATACCAATCTATTAACTAGCGAAAACTGCAAAATAAGCATGGGGCTAACGGCCCAAGACAATGCCTATGCGGAAAGGATAAATCAAACCATCAAGCATGAATATCTAAGGTATTGGATGCCTTCAACACTTGAGGAATTAAAAGTAGATGTAAAAAGAGCCGTCAATCATTACAACACCAAAAGGATCCATAAAAACTTGCAGAAGATGACTCCGTCAAACTTTGAAGAGAAATGGTCAACTTGCAGTGTCCAAAGCAGGCCAGTTTTGAATATATTTAACAATGAAATTCAATTAAAAACCGGTCAACACTAATCAGGGATCGACATTGGAAGTTGAAAACTAGTTTCTAGTGTCAACAGGCTGTTTAGTCTTGGCTCTTCTCTGCCTGCCGCAGGCAAGCCTCTTAAAAGTCTTGGTACCTTGTACTTGGTACTTCGTACAGTTTCGTCTAATCTCTTGGGTCTCGTTTCTTGCTTCTTGCTTCTTGAAAATCTTGGTACCTGGTACAATGTCTAAAGTCTTGGTACTTCGTACCTCGTACTTTGTACTATAAAAATGACCGATCTTCTGTCGCCTCTTCGGTCATCTTCTCGGCAAGATCCTTACCCAAGTAGCGATCAATCAGTCCATGCGCAGCATAGAGCACGGGAGTCAGTGCCAGGGCCACGGTAAACTTGTATACGTAGTTGATCAGACCTACAGCAGCGATCTGGGGTAGGGACCAGTTGCCAAAGACATAGAAAGCGATACCCAGCACCACAAAAGAATCGATGAACTGAGATACGAGCGTAGAGCCGGTGGCACGTAGCCAGATCATTTTAGGCCCGGTTACTGCCCGCAACTTTTGGAAGACAAAAACATCAATTAACTGTCCGAGCAAAAAAGCAGTCAATGAGCCCACAATAATGCCCAATCCCTGTCTAAAGATGGTATTGAAGGCATAGTTGATGTCAAAAGCAGTTCCATCAGGTTGGGTGGCATTCACCATCAACCAGAAGTCGGCCGGTTCCAAGGCAGTCACCAAGCTGATGATCACAAATACATAGGCAATCAATCCTGCGGTCAGGAAACTTATTTTCCGCACCCCCTTTTTTCCAAAATACTCGTTGATCAAATCGGTGGTGATAAAGACTATCGGCCAAATTACTGCTCCAGCAGTGAGGTTGAAATCCAGTACAAACTCCCCAAAAAATTCCCACTGCACGGGATCAAGACCGAGGGTGCGCTCTCCAGAAAAGATCTTCACCCCAATAATTTCGGCCAGGATGGCATTGGTCAGGAAGATGGCTCCTAGAATAACAAAGAGGTTGGTCTTGCGACTTGGTGCAGATTCATGCATGGGCTGTAGGGATGGGGTAGGTGATGCCTTCTTCACTTAAGCAGGAATTTGGGAAAATGGTTTGCGCTTCCGCCAACAAATCACTTAAATCCGGGTATCGGGTAGAGAAATGCCCTAAAAGCAATTTTTTGGCTCCACTGAGTTGTGCGATTTGTGCAGCTTGCTTTGCGGTGCAATGGTAGGTTTCTGCGGCGCGTTGCTGATCCGCTTCCATAAAGGTGGCTTCGTGGTACAGCAAGTCAACTCCAGCAAGGTAGGCGCTTAATTCAGGATTATAGGCAGTATCCGAACAAAAGGCATAGCTCCGCAAGGGAGGATGCGGATGGCAGTAGTCTGCTACCTTGTACTGGTTTCCTTTGTCGTCTACAAACTCTTTTCCGTCTCGAAGGGATTGGATCGCCGCCAAGGGAGGCTGACTCACTTGAAGTTTTTCTTTGATCAGGGAGCGTGTGCCTTCTTTCTCCTCAATTAGGAAACCTGTCGTTGGGATTCGGTGCTGTAAAGGGAAACTAGAAACCTGAAATAGAGGATGCTCGAGCAGCAAGACCTTGCCAGAAGTGCTGGTTTCGTTAAACTGCAATGAATAACTCAAGCGGGTATTGCTCCAGCGGAAATGGGTGGTGAGGATCTCGTTCAAGCCGCGTGGTCCAAAGAGTTGAAGAGGTTCGGTGCGCTTGGATAGGTGGTAACTGGATAGGAGGCCAATCAAACCCAGGTAATGATCCCCATGAAGGTGGGAAATAAAAATGCTGGAGATTTTGGAGGACTTGGCCTTGTACTTTCGTAACTGGAGCTGCGTGCCTTCCCCACAATCTAGCAATAAAAACTCCTGCCCAAATCGAACGACTTGGGCAGTGTGATTTCTTCCATGCATGGGAATGGAAGAAGTGTTTCCTAGGATGGTGACCTCAAACTCTGGACTCAAGCGCCCTCCTCGTCTTCTCCTCCGTCAATCTCATGCATAAACACCATTTCTCCAGCTTCTTCCAAGTTGGCTACAAGGCGTAGTTTCTTGTCTAGCATGGAGATCTTGAGCAACTTCATCACGTGGTCACGAACGCCCGAGATCACAAAGATGCCTCCATTTCGGCCAAATTCCCGGTCACCCACCAATAGGGCACTCAATCCGCTGGAATCCACGTAATTCACTTGACTCATGTCGAGCACCAGGTTGCTGTAACCTTCAGCATGGATGGTTAGCAATTCAGACTTTAGTTTAGGAGCCAATAGGGAGTCAATTTTTTCCTCTAGTGGGGAAAAAACAACGTATTGCTCTTTTTTATCGATGGTATATTTCATGTGCGTGTGCTTAGTTGGCTAGGTAATCTAAAATACTTTTTTCAATTCGTGTAGCAATGTCGGTCGTTTCTGCACGAACAAAGGACGTTCCGGTAATCTTTTCAAACAACTCAATGTAGCGATCGGAAATACTTTCTACAAGTTCATCGCTCATTTCTGGCACCACTTGTCCCTCTTTTCCTTGGAATCCGTTGGCGATGAGCCATTGACGTACAAATTCTTTGGATAACTGTTTTTGAGGCAATCCTTGCTTTTGGTTTTCTTCGTAGCCATCCGCGTAGAAGTAGCGGGAAGAATCTGGGGTGTGGATTTCATCAATGAGGTAGATTTTTCCATCTGCTTTGCCAAATTCATACTTGGTGTCCACGAGTATCAATCCCTTTTCCTTGGCCATCTCTTGACCACGTTGGAAAAGCGCACGGGTATATTTTTCTAGAACTCGGTAATCTTCTTCGGAAACGATTCCTTTGGCTAAAATGTCTTCACGAGAAATGTCCTCGTCATGTCCTTCAGAGGCCTTGGTGGTAGGGGTGATGATTGGGGTAGGGAAGGCATCGTTTTCTTTCAATCCCTCTGGCATGGCTACGCCACAGAGCATTCGCTTGCCTAGCGCATATTCCCGAGCAGCATGTCCCGCGAGGAAGCCCCGAATCACCATTTCTACCTTGAAGGGCTCACAGCGTTTGCCAATGGTCACGCTTGGATCAGGTGTAGCGGTAACCCAATTGGGCACCAAATCTGCAGTGGCTTTTAGGAACCCCGCAGCGATTTGATTCAGTACTTGACCCTTGTAGGGGATGGCTCGTGGAAGCACCACGTCGAAGGCAGAGATTCGGTCGGATGCGACGACTACAAGCTCTTTTTCGAACATGTATACATCCCGTACTTTGCCTTTGTAAAAGCCTTTCTGTCCTGGAAAGGAAAAATGAGTTTCTTTGATGGCTTTGCTCATGAAGAATTCGTTTGGGCAAAAATAGAAAAATCGATTTTGCTAGCGGCGTACTCGCAGGTTATTTATTTATTTTATTTCCAAGTTCGTAGGTTTCGGTGCGTTCCAATACTCCATTCCCATCATAGAACTCACGAATTCCATTTAATTTACCTTTAGTAAATCGTCTGATTTCTTGAATTTTACCTGTTTCGTAATAAAGTATTGCTTCTCCTTCTTGTACTTCATTAAGGAAGGGGATGCTGGAGGAGATTTGCCCCGAGGGATAGTAGTTTTCCTCCTTGATTTTTGCTCCTTTTTTGGAATAAAACTCCTGCTGCTGTAGGGTTCCTGACTCGTAATAACTGCTACTTGGGCTGGTAGGTATTCCTTTTGCGAAGGTTGTTTTTTGTTTGAGTTCTCCTCCCGGATAGTAGCTCAGTAGCTCTCCTTCTGGTACTCCTTTTTTGTAACGGCCTACTCGCTCAGGTTGTCCATTGGAATGCTGGAGAAGGTAGGGACCATCTAGTGCTCCGAAGTTGAAAAATAGGCGCGAACGCAAGCTTCCATCTGGAAAGAAACTTTCTTCTTTGCCATGCAGCACTCCTCGCTCGTAATTTCCTTGGTAAAGTAAAATGCTTGTTTCGTCGTATTCCTCGCGTATGCCGTGAAACTGACCTCCCAAATAACTGATTTTGGATTGAATGGAGCCGTTTGGATAGTAGCGGATGGAAGTTCCTTCAGGCTTATTCGCTTTAAATGGGGTTTTCTCGGATGGGGTGCCGTCTTCAAAATAGGATATGACCTCACCTTCCAGTTGGTTTGCCACGAAGTTGGATCGCTGTTGCAGGGTACCTTTGGGATAAAATGACAAGGCTTCCCCTTCGCGTAGGTTATTTTGAAAGGTCACTTGCCGCAGGGTATCGCCTGTTTCCGGGTTCAAATCATAGAAAATTCCATGACGTTGGTCATTTTTTAGAGTCCCTAGAACTACCAATTTTCCATCCAAATCGTAGCGTTTGACTGTGCCATTTGCTTTTCCATTGACGAGCAAAACGACTTCTTTGACCTTTAGGGTATCCTCAGCATGGTAGGTATACAGCGTATCTTGACCAAAGGTCAAAAAAGATAGCGAGCCAAAAATTAAGGTAAAGAAAAAGGGTTTGAACATGGGAGTGACAAGGCGATGAATCCAAAGGGCAACCTACTTGTTGGCAATGGGCTTCAAGAATGGAAATTTACAAAGAAGCAAATTCAACTCCACCTTCCTTGCCGTATTTAGTTGTGATGGGCTAACTTTGGATTTTCAAACTCAAATCTGGTATGCATTCTTCTCGCCTTGTCTTCCTACTTACACTCCTCACACTTGCTTCTTGTGCTTCCAAACCAGAGGTAACCTTTAAAAATTACGAGGGAGAGATTTTTGGGACCTATTACCGAATTCAGGTGGGGGATGCTAGTCAGGATTACCAAGCCAAGTTTGATTCGGTTTTTGCGCTAATTAACGGTGCATCCAACTCATACATCCAGGAATCTGAGGTTTCTGATTTTAATGCAACCGGAAGTTTGGCAAACCCTTCTGTCACCTTTCGGGACATGCTCGATTCCTGCAAAAAGTTTCATTCCCAAAGTCAAGGCTATTTTGAGCCTACGCTTTTTCCTTTGCTTAAGGCATGGGGTTTTTCTTTTGAACAGCGGGAACAGATGGATAGCGCAAAGGTCGGAGCCTTAAAGGCATTGGTTGGCTTTGAATCCAAACTTGTCGTGACAGATTCAGGCTATTATGCAGCTGAAGAAGGTGTTAAATTGGATGTGACAGGCCTTGGTGAGGGGTATGCCATCGACAAGTTGGCTGAGGTTTTGGACCAGGCAGGCGTAGCCAACTACCTAGTGGAGATTGGAGGGGAGATGAAGGGAAAAGGACAAAATCCGAAGGGAGAATCTTGGACTATCGGCATTGAAGATCCTGCACAAGCCGAATTGGGAGTGACCAATTCCATGCTCACCAAGGTTATATTGAATCAATTGGCGTTGAGTAGTTCGGGCAACTACCGTAAATTCTACATGGACGAACAGGGCAATCGAAGATCTCACCTCATTGATCCGACGACAGGTTTTCCAGTAAGTCATTCGATGGTTTCGGTATCCGTATTGGCCCCCTCAGCTACGCAAGCAGATGCTTTAGCCACCGCATTTATGGCAATGGGAGCAGAAAAAGCAAAGGTACTAGCAGAAAGCCTTCCCAGTGTAGAAGCCATGTTTGTCATCGCAGAGAAAGATCGTTTGCGTATGGAATTCACCTCTGGCTTTCCCAAGGAGCTGGAGCAGGAGAAAAAGTAAAATGAATTAGGCTTTTTCATCTTCCTGAATTTTTGTTTTGGCCTGAAAAAATACCCATCAGCCTGGGAATCCGTCCAGATGCGAATGTCTCTATTTCATAAGTTTCTGAACCCTATTCCTAGTATTTCGTAGGAGATAGGTATTTCCATCTTAAGGTTTTTGAAAAGGTTAAATTCCCGAGATAAAGTACAGTTTGATTTTTTAACCTCAATTTTTTAAAGTGCAATGAACGACAAATTGGTTTTATATCGATTGGATAAAGTTTCCGAGTATGTAGCAATCAGGATCCATGAAAAAACAGAGAGCATTTGGCGCACACCACTACAAATTGATGATTTATTTGGGGCCAGCCGACCGCCTATTCTCAAACAGTTGAGTGCTAGTTTTTATAAGGAGGAATTGGTTGAAAAAGTGGTATGTTCCATTTTGGAACATACCACTTTAAACGACGTATGGAGGCAAAAAGACCAAAAAACAGGAGTAAGATACAATTTCCTAAATGCGATTCTGGCAGTGGGCGATCAATCCTTTCTGACCGAGCTACGCAGTTTTGTATTTGGGAATTATAGGTAGGGTAGGATACCCTAGTCAAGAATACTTTTTAACCTAAATTTTTTATACGAATATGAAAGACGAATTAGTTTTGTATCGTTTGGATGAATTCGCCGAGCATGTTGAGGTCAGGATTGATGAAAAACGAGAAACCATTTGGCTCACACAACAGCAAATTGCTGATTTATTTGGCACCAAGCGACCAGCCATCACGAAACATTTAAGTGCTATTTTTTATACGGGGGAATTGGATGAAGAAGTGGTTAGTTCCATTTTGGAACATACCACTCTACACGGCGCATTGAGGCAAAAGACCCAAAAAACACGTGTAAAATACTATTCGCTGGATGCGGTTTTGGCGGTGGGCTATCGCGTGAATTCTGGTCGAGCAACCCAGTTTCGTATTTGGGTTACACGCGTTTTGAAAGACTACCTACTGAAGGGTTATGTCATCAATAACCGGATGAACAGACTTGAAGATCGAATGGAGGCCATGGGTGCTCAGGTGAATCAACTCGAACTGCAACTCAACACTCATTTAATCCCTTCACAGGGAGTTTTTTTCGAAGGGCAAGTATTTGATGCGTATGTGCTGATTTCAAAAATTATAGGAAGTGCCACAAAATCCATTGTGCTCATTGATAATTATGTGGATGAAAGCGTTTTGGTGCATTTAAGCAAAAAAAATAAGGATGTAACCGTAACGCTACTCACCAAAACCATCTCCAAACAACTTCAATTAGACGTACAAAAAGCGAATGCACAATACCCGACAATTCTAGTAAAGCAGTTTAGCCAAAGTCATGACCGTTTTTTGATACTCGACAAAAAAGAAATCTATCATCTTGGTGCTTCACTCAAAGACTTGGGTAAAAAATGGTTTGCTTTTTCTAAACTAGACCAACGTTCAGTACAACCGATATTGACCTTGATTTTGGAATAGCATTGATTTGAAAAAAATACCTGTTAAGTGTCTTAAGACGGAAATAGGTAGGCGTTGGATTTCATTAATTTGCGTCCTGCCTACTCCTAGCAGGTTGGTCCTGCTACTTCGTGTGAATTAAAATAGAAATCTCGCTAAGTAGCAGAGGCGCAAAGGGAGTGATTCACTTTTTTTCTTTGCGCCTCTGCGTGAAATCCTTGTTAAACCTTCTCAATCACAATCGCAGAAGCACCACCTCCGCCATTACAGATGCCTGCTACGCCGATTTTTCCGTCTTTTTTGTGAAGTACAGTACACAAGGTGCTGATGATTCGCGCTCCTGAGGCACCTAGGGGATGCCCTAAGGCAACCGCCCCTCCGAATACATTCAAGCGCTCGTTTTCTAGATTTAACTTACGCTGATTGGCTAAGGCTACCGCCGCAAAGGCTTCGTTGATCTCGTAATAGGAAACTTCGGCTGCACTGACCCCTGCATGTGCCAAGGCTTTAGGAATAGCCAAGGCCGGGGCAGTCGTAAACCAAAGTGGGTCCGTGGCTGCATCTGCATAGCCTCTAATTTTCGCAATGGGCTTGAGGCCGTATTTTTCCACTACTTCCTTGCTCGCCAAAACCAAGGCAGAGGCCCCATCATTCATGGTGGATGCATTGGCAGCGGTCACAGTTCCATTGGGATCAAAGACTGGCTTTAGGGAAGGGATTTTATCGAAAACTACATTCTTGTATTCCTCGTCTTCGGCAATCAAAATTGGTTCTCCTTTTCTGCCTTGAAGTTCTACAGGTACTATTTCTTCGGCAAATGCACCTGCTTCCCAGGCGGCTGCAGCCCGCTGGTAGGATTGGATCGCATAGGCATCCTGCTCGGCACGGCTGATTTGCATTTCCTTCGCAGTATTTTCGGCACAGTTGCCCATGGGAAACTTGTAATACACTTCAAAAAGTCCATCTTTCACCAAGCCGTCTGTCAGCTCTGCATTTCCATACTTGTATCCAAAACGCGCCTTTGGCACGTAGTAGGGGACATTGGACATGCTTTCCATCCCGCCTGCGACGACTACCTCATTGATGCCCAATTGGATGGATTGAGCCCCGAGCATCACGGCCTTCATGCCGGAAGCACATACTTTGTTGATGGTAGTACAGGGTACTTGGTAGCCAATTCCTGCGCCAATGGCGGCTTGACGGGCCGGCGCCTGACCCAAATTGGCAGATAACACATTCCCCATCAATACTTCATTGACTGCTTCTACAGGCACTCCCGACTTGGCTAAAGCGCCCTTGATTGCAATGCTTCCCAATTCGGTAGCAGTTAAGCCACTCAATTTGCCGCCAAAGCTCCCCAGGGGAGTACGAACGGCTGCCAGTATGTATACTTCTTGAATCATTTGTATTTGGGTTTAGGAAATCAACCAAAGAGGAGTTCTTACCAATCCGGTAATCCTCTTTTTGGCTTCTGTGTTGCTTTCTTTTTGTTATCTTGAATATAGCGCAATTCGGCAGCATTGAGGGATTCTAGGATTTGTGCCGCTTGCTCAGGAGAAAGATTCATACCTTTCAACTTTTCACGCATGGCCTCCATTTTTTTCTGGCGATCCGCTAGGTTGGCATCCATTTGGTCGTTTCCATTTTGTCCGGCCTCCTCGCTTTGCTGAGATGGATTTTCTCCCTTTTGCCCTTCTTTAGCCTTATCCTCGTTGGTTTTCTCCCCGTCTTTCTGATCGGACTTGGAATCTTCTTTTTGAGAAGGGTCCTTTTGTTGTTGATTTTGTTGGTTTTGCTGTTGTTGATCTTGTTGCTGCTCCTGCTCTTCCTGCTGCTGTTCTTGTTCCAGTTTTTCCTTAAGTGCCTTCAATTTGGCATCGTTGGGGTACTTGGCCAGACCATCGTTGACCTCCCGAAGTGCTTGCTCCTTGGCAGTTTTGACATAGGAACGCGCTGCTCGGTTAAAGAAGTCACCAGCAGTTTGTGCCATGGAAATTTCCCCGATCAGGCAGAAGCCAAATACCAGTAGACCAAAAAGAAACTTAGTTTTCATTGATTTCCACCACATCTTTCAAACTTGTCATAAATTCTTGATAGGCCGCTACCGTTTCGTCTTGCGTCAAGGCTGCTTCCATGAGCGTTAACGCTTCCTTGAACCTAAATTGTTCCACCAGTCGATCTGCTTCTGATTTTTTACGCTTCGCAAACTCAGAAGGTTCTGGGGTATTTTCGTCTTTATTTTTGCGCTCCTCATCTCGCTTGAGCCAACGGGCCAGCAATTCATAGTTGTACCGCGCCTCTTCATTCAATGGATCTTGAATCAATGCGGATTGAAACTTACTTAAAGCTGCTTGGAAGTCCTGCTTGTTGCCTAAGACCACTCCACCTTGGTTGTAGGCAAATGAGGCCAATAGTTTATCCGTACTTTGGCTGGCTTTATCAAAACTTGCTGCTGCCTCCTCTGGCTGGGAAGCATAGTGGTAACTAAGTCCTAGATTATAATCTAAATAGGCAGAAGCAAGTTGAAATTCATCTACCAAAACGCGGTGATCTTTGATGGACTGGGCATATTCCGTAGCAGCATAGCTCGCTGCGGCTTGATCGATAGCAGCATTCAAGCGACTTACCCGCGTCCAAGATGCGGGTAGAAATAGGAAAACCAAGAAGATTCCTTTACCCCAGCTCATCACAATTTGATTGTTTTTATAGGTAAAATCATGTCGGCCAAGGCCAAGGCTAAGGCAGCCAAGAGGAAGTAAAAATACTTATTGGAACTAGCTTCAACCTTACGTGTAGTGGCGATGCCTCCTTCCAAACTTTCAATGGCTGAGATTAGTCCTCCCATTTCTTGGGTTTGGTCCGAAATCTCAAAGTATTGTCCTCCCGTTTCTGCAGCAATAAATTGCATAGGCTCACGGTTTAACTTAGTTAATGCTGGTTTTCCTGTATCTGGATCCATGACCAACCCATTGCCGCGTGGCATTTCTCCTCCTCGATCTGTTCCTATGCCTATTGAAAATACTTTGATCCCTTGATCTACCAATTCCTCAGCAATTCCATCCAAGTCTTCTCCAAAATGCTCCCCATCCGAGATCAAAACCACGGATCTTGATTTCTTTTCTTGGCTCTGGTCATTTTGAAAGCGCTCCAATGCCATTCGGAGTGGAGTACTGAGGTCCGTACCCAAGTTGGGGACCAAGCCGATGGATAGTCCATCGATGTACAGGTTTGCCACCGCCTGATCGTAGGTCAAGGGGAGTTGAAGAAAGGCCTCCGTAGAGAAAATAATCAGTCCCACACGATCGGAGGGAAATGATTTGAGCAATTCCTTCAATTCAAATTGTATTCTACGCAATCGATTTGGGGCAATGTCGGTTGCTACCATGGACTGGGAAAGATCGACGGCAATGAAAATATCTTTACCTTCTTCCTTTACCTCTTTAAAGGAATCTCCGATGGAGGGACCCGCAAAGGCGATGAGTAAAAGGATAAAATACAGGGTACGGATAATCAGTTTGGTGAAAAGGCGTTGCTTTTCCACCTTCAACTTTCGGTTGATAGCCCAAAATCGACTCAGGTAGAAGATATAGAGCAGGGAAAAAATCCCGGCAAGGAGTAGGGTGAGCTTGATGTCAGGGTATGCCCAAATCATGGCCTGAAATTAGGAAATAAAGCTAACTTTGAAAGCGAAAATTGGGAATCTAGGGCTGGCTTTTCAAAAAGAATTCCAAGAATTAACAAACATTAATTGATCAACTTCGTTCGGTGAAGGTAATCCAAGAACCAATTCCTTGATGTCTTTTTACAGGTCTCTACTTTTTATTTCCTTCTTTTTAATTGAATTTCCAGGTTTTTCCCAAGAAAAAGCGGTGTTGCGTGGTCAAGTGCTAGACGCAGACAATCTCCAAGTGCTGGTGGGAGCAAATGTGTATTGGGAAGGAAAAGAACAACAAGGAACGCTTACGGATTTGGATGGAAATTTTTTAATTTCTGCATCAAACCTCCCTGCAAAAATTATCCTTTCCTACCTCGGCTACGAAAAGACGATCCGCACCATTCAAGTTCGTGATTTGGAAAAGGCACAGCGCTTTTACCTAAAGGCGGAGGATTTTTCATTGGAAGAAGTATTGATTCAAGAGAAAAGAGGGGATGAGCAGGTTAAAAATCTGGAATTGGGCAAATCTACCTTGTCCATGGAGACCCTTCAATCACTTCCCGCCCTGTTTGGAGAAGTGGATCTTTTGCGAAGTCTTCAACTCCTGCCTGGAGTCAAATCTGCCGGTGAGGGCACCACAGGGCTCTTTGTCCGTGGGGGATCCGCGGATCAAAATTTGGTGCAAGTGGATGGAGCACCTGTATACAATGCCTCTCATTTTTTTGGCATTTTCTCTGTTTTTAATCCAGACGGAATCAAAAAAGTGGATTTGTATAAAGGCAATATGCCTGCAAGTTTTGGAGGTAGAGCTTCTTCCTTGATTGACGTGACGCTTAGAGAAGGTGAGAAAGATCGGATTCAAGGAGAAGGGGGGATTGGCACCATTTCTTCTCGATTGACTTTGCAGGGGCCTTTGTTAGGGGATAAATCTAGTTTTCTCATTAGCGGAAGACGCACCTACGCAGACTTATTCTTGAAACTTTCCTCCAATCCTGATATCCAGAATAACCAGCTCAACTTTTACGATTTAAATGGGAAGGCGGCATTTTCGTTAAATGAGAAAGACAAACTTTCGGTAAGCAGTTATCAAGGAAGTGATTTTTTAGGACTAGATGGACAGTTTGGTCTGGGCTGGAAAAATTGGGTTTCTGCAATCAATTGGAATCGTGTCAACTCGGATAGTTCTTTTTTTGATCTGCAAGCCTACCACTCCCGGTACAGTTACCAAGTGAAGTTTGATAACGACGAAAATGGTTTCGATTGGACCAATTCCCTTTCGGAGTCTGGTGTCAAGGCCAGCTGGACCCGAGTTTTATCTTCCACGACCACGGTAGTTTGGGGCGCTCATGGTCAACTCTATCATTTTGCACCTGCGGACCTCAAACCTTCTCCGAATAACCCCATCAATAGAAGGAAAACCCAAGGAGTACAAGGTGTTTTGGGAAGCGCGTTTGTTGGGCTGACACGAGAGTTTACCGAAAAATTGAGCGGTGAATTAGGCCTGCGCCAAGGAGTTTATGCCCAACTGGGGGAGGGGAAAGTGTACCAATATCCTGGAAATGCGCCCAATCCAGATCAAGAACCTTCTGACTCAGTCTTCTATAAAAGTGCTGAGGTAATGCAAAGATACCAGGGATTGGAACCGAGAATTGCTTTTCGTTACCTTCTTCGCCCCGAGTTTTCCTTGAAATTGGCCTACAATCGGAATTTTCAATACGTTCAAATTGCTTCCAATAGTTCGGCGGGTCTTCCGATCGATCGCTGGGTGCTTGCAGGGCAATACATTCGACCTATCAAAAGCGATCAAATTTCTCTAGGAGCTTTCCATAACTTTGATCAAAATCGATGGGAGCTTTCCGTCGAAGGGTATTACAAGGATTTGGATCAAGTGATTGACCTACGCAATGGAGCACGCATCCTGCTTTCGGATCAAGTAGAAACAGAGCTCTTGACTGGTCGAGGTTGGGCGTATGGTGTGGAATTTTTACTTCGGAAAAACAAAGGGAAAACGACAGGATGGCTCGCCTATACCTGGTCTCGCGCCTGGAGACAAATTGATGGAATAAGTAAGGACAGGCCGTATAATCCTCGCTTTGATCGACCTCATGATGTTTCTTTGGTACTCAACCACCAATTTTCACCTACATGGTCGAGTAGTTTCACTTTTGTGTACTCGACAGGGCAGGCAGTATCCTTTCCGGTAGGCTCTTACGTAGTTGACAACCAGCCCGTACCCTTGTATTCGGATTATCGAAATGAGAATCGGTTCCCAGATTACCACAGACTAGATGCATCGGTGACTTGGAAAAATCCAAATCAAGGAAGAAAGTGGAAGGGCAGCTGGAATTTTGGGGTATACAACTTGTATGGGCGAAAAAATCCATTTTCCTATGACTTTAGAACCGTGTACAACAATCAATTGAATTACAGTCCCTCGGATGGGGGAATAGTTTCTGCCCGTCCAGGAGTGGTGATGACCTACTTATTTACATTCCTACCATCCATTACCTACAACTTCCAGTTCTGATGAAAAAAATCTGGGCTTTCTTGCTTTTTCCTTTTCTTTTTGGAGCCTGCCAAGAAGAGGTGGTGCTGGATTTGGATCAAAAAGAATCTCGAGTTCCAGTAATTGAAGGAAACTGGACCGATCAAAGCAGCTACAATGAAGTGAAAATTTCCTTGTCCAAAAATTACTACGATTCTCTAGACCAGGAATTGATTCGGGACGCAGATGTTTTTGTCAAAGAACAGTCAACAGGTAGAAAAATTGCATTTCGCTATCTCGAGGCTACCCGTTCGTATCGCCCCAATCCTTCGGAGCGAGCTCGCGTCGGAGAAACCTATCAGTTGAATGTAACTTGGGAAGGCCAAGTATTTCAATCCGAAGGGCTTATGCTTGAGCCGCCTCTCGTAGATTCGGTAGTGTGGAATTACCAAGAAAAGCGACTGTTTCGAGATGAAGGCTATTACGTCAAAGTCTACGGTAAGATTCCTTTCTCAGAAAATAACTATTACCGCATTCGAGTCATTGAAAACGATACGCTCTACAATCAACCCGAAGATTACCTCTTGTTTGACGATGCTTTTGGTTTGCAGGTCTTTGAAAAAGGTTTGGAACTAGGCTATGCATTCCAAAAAAATGACCGAATTCGACTGGAATTGTACCGGCTCAACAAAGATGTTTTTGATTACCTCAGTCAGTTAGTCAACCTACTTTTTAATGATGGCGGCCTATTTAGTCCCCCTCCACAAAATCCGAAATCAAATATTCGGGTGGTGAAAGGGGATTCCCAGGTGCTTGGCTTTTTTATGGTTTCACCTGTTCTGAGCCGTACGGTAGTTATCCCATCCAACTGATTTTTAATAAGTAGTTGGGCAAAGTTGAAACCTTGTATTGATTTTTATCGTAATATTACGATTGATTATGGGTGCAACAAAAACAACCTTATTTGATTCTGCGCAAAACGACCTGGCACTACTCGCCAAAGCTTTTGCGCATCCCGCTCGCATCGCCATCCTTCAGTACCTTGCTTCGTCTACTTCCTGCATCAACGGCACGCTCGTTCAGGAGTTAGGTCTGGCCCAAGCTACTATCTCACAACATTTGAGGGAGCTTAAGGAATTGGGATTGATCCGAGGCAGTATTGAGGGCACTTCCGTGAATTACTGTTTGAATGTGGAGCGCTGGGAGGAAGTTCGCCTCCAATTTCAAGATTTCTTTGAACTACTTACCGTTAAGGACGCGAATTCTACCTGTTGTTGAAGCCTAAATTCCATTGAAAAAAACTAAATTCTAAACTCGATCTCCTATGAAACTTTCTGCAATAAAAACGCAATTGAAGGAATTACCTCAAGTCAATTTTATTCTACCGGATGGAAGTCAAGTTCCGGCTCACTTCCACGTAACGGAGGTAGGTCAAGTGTCTAAAAAATACATCGATTGTGGAGGAACCCTCCGTGAAGAGTACAAAGTGACCTTTCAATTGTGGGAGGATGGGGATGTAGACCACCGTCTCGCGGCTTCCAAGTTGTTAAACATCATTGATTTAGCCGAGCGCCTCTTATCCCTTCCTGATCTAGAGGTAGAAGTGGAGTACCAGGGAGCTACCATTGGTCGGTATGGATTGGATTTTAATGGAACTGATTTTTTGTTGACTGCCACCCAAACCGACTGCTTAGCCAAGGACAAGTGCGGTATTCCCATGGAAAAACCTAAAATTAGGCTTTCCAGCATTGCACAGGGCCCCGTGTGTACCCCAAATTCAGGATGCTGCTAATCGAATGAAGAATACCTTTTACAGTCCATTACTGGAGACTATCGCTTCTTTGCCAATTTCGTCGATTACCTCGGAGCGCAAGGATCTTTTGGAGGAGATGGCTCAGTACCTTCGGGAGAAGTTGAGAACTGGGCAGGAAATCCGGCTCAATTTTATTTGCACCCACAACAGCCGCAGAAGTCAATTTTCTCAGATTTGGGCACAAACGGCTGCTGCCTACTACGGGATTGAAGCATTTTGCTACTCGGGTGGGGTAGAAGTGACTGCATTTAACCCTCGGGCTGTTGCAGCCATTCAACGCGATGGGTTTAAGGTGGTGCAGAAAGAAGGGGAGAACCCAATTTATTTTGTGCTTTTTAGTGATGATTCGGAGCCCATTGTGACTTTTTCAAAGGTGTATGACGACCCCATCAATGCCACCAAGGACTTTGCTGCGGTGATGACTTGCGATCATGCTGACGAAAACTGTCCTTTTATTCCAGGTGCAGAAAAGCGGTTTCCGCTTCGATTTGAAGACCCAAAGGCCTTTGACGATAGCCCCCTAGAGGAGAAAATGTATACCGAGCGTTCACATCAGATAGGTGCCGAACTCTTTTTTCTTTTTGAAAGAGTAAGTAATCTCACCGCTTAAGTCATTTCATTTTGAAATGAGTACCTAAATTTTATTCTTTGGATAAATAAAAACGCATCATGAAAATCAAAACTATGCTTCGAATTGCCTTTTTCTCGCTTGTGCTAGGAGCTGGCTTATCCCTTTCCACTGCTGTTCAGGCACAGGAAACCGTGAAATCCCAAGTAGATGAAATGCCAGTTCCTCCAGGAGGGATGACTGGTTTTACCAACTACATGATTCAAACCTTGTCTTACCCAACTGCTGCCAAGGAAGCCAAGGTACAAGGTATGGTGGTGGTATCCTTTGTGGTAGATGCTGAAGGAAAAGTGGGCTCCGTAGAGGTGCTTCGAGGCATTGGAAAAGGCTGTGACGAAGAGGCTGTTCGGGTAATCAGTAATTCTGGAGTCTGGACTCCCGCTAAAAAGGAAGGTAAAGCAGTGGCTACCAAAATGACCTTGCCGGTGCAGTTTAAACTTTAATTTTTATCTAAAATAAAAAAAGCCTCAGAATCAATGATTCTGAGGCTTTTTTTATTCCTAACAGGCTTACTTAATCCATTGCATTGCCATGGAAAAGTGCATTGAAGAAGAGTTTGTTGGTACCATACCAAGCGCCTCTAAAATTAGGGCTATCAAAGAAATGAACCACGCGGCCTTGTCCAGAAGGCGAAATCACCACACTCGCACTTTGCTTGAGGCTTTCTAGGTTGGCGGTAGAAATATACCCTCCTAGGTGTGGATTGGCAGTGTACCGGACAGGAGTAAGGTATTTGTCCGCTGATGGCTTGATGAAAAGGTCTGTATTGCGGTACACGGGCAAGGTCTTGCGCGTATAGCCATAAGCAATCGGATGGGTTATGTCGAGTTCGGCCAGGTAAATACTTCCACCAACTTCTTTGGCACCTTCAGTATCGTTTCGAGTAGCAAATGGAAGACGTTCAGCCCCTTTCTCTGCTGTTGGAGCCATGGCTTCTTCTTTGGTGATGCCCTTTTGATTCAACCAAAGGGAAGCATTTTTCATGGAAATAATGGTTCCGCCACGGCTTACCCAATCCTTGATATGGTTCACCTGAGCTTCAGAAATTAAGCCATAGCTACCAGAAGGAAGGATAAGTGTGTTGTAGCCATGTAGGTTGATTCGGCCAAACTGTTCCACATTTACTTTGGTAATGGGCATGCCGATTTGGTGATCCAGTAGGTTCCAGATTTCTCCAGCCTCCGAGGAATTGATGCCGTTGCCTACGACAAGGACCACCTTGGGATGCTGCACGACAGAGACGCTATTTGACCCAAGGTCAATTCCACTGAGATTCAAACCAGTTTGTACCGAATAGACTTTCTGACTATTCTTTTGTGCTAAGGTTTTGAGTTTCTCTACGACTTCGGATTTGGGAAGGGATTGGAAGCCCATGGGAATCATCAAGGTTCCCCGACCAAAGTCTACCTTGCCCTCTTGAGTTTGAGAGGAGAAGTTTTGGTGCAGCGCTTCTACATGAACCCCCGCTTTCTGAAGTTCAAATAGCAGTTTGGGTGCATAGTAATCTCTCCAGTCAATTAAGTAGGCATAAGCATCTCCTTGCGGAAATGAATGCGAAGGAAGGGTTACTTCTTTTAATTCTGTGCCAGCTTTTGCCGTAGGGGTGGCCGAGAAAGGCATGCCGTAAGCCGCAGCCATGGTCCAAGCAGAAGCATCGTAAAACACGGAATCTGCAAAGGTGGTCACGTATTCAAACATGGTTCGTACCATGCGGTACTGGGGCTGCTTGGTAGGAACTACCCAAGAAGATCCTTTTTTGAAGGTTTGTCCAGACGCAGAAAGATCTGCCGTATTTTCATAGACCTTGATTTTGTGGTCAAGTAAGAATTGTAGGAAAAGTCGGTTTCTGCTTGGATCCGTTTCATCCCCAAACACGTAGTTTTTTGCCAGATCCTTGGTTCCTTCAGCCACGGCGCCAGTAAAAAACTCGCGGAGGTACTCATGCATATAAACCCGGTTGTCCAAGGCTGCCTCCATGGTGGCTAGGGAATTGACCACATGGTTTCGGATGGTAAAGGCGAAGGTAATGTCACCACGCTGGCTGTTTTGAACATGTCCTCGGGAACTAGCGGTTTCAAATACCAAACCCAATCCTCCGTGCATGTCTGGGTAGGAGGAGCCATAGCCTGGATAGCTGTTGTCAAATACCTCTTTGCTCCAGTAGAGGCTACCAATTTTATCCATGTACTTGGCAAAGTACTTGGCAAATTTAGGGTTGAGGTCGTCGTAGTTTTTACGGGGCACTACAGGGTTTTCAGAACCATAAGGCTTAGTAGGCTCAAAGAAATAGGTGCTATTGACGCCCATCTCATGGAAATCGGTGGTCACATTAGGATACCACTGGTGGTACCAAGCCACCTTCACTTTAGACTCTGGATGGGCCAAAGGCAACCAATCTCGGTTAAGGTCAAACCAGTAATGGTTGGTGCGGCCTCCAGGCCAAGCTTCGTTGTGTTCCCGATCCAATGGATCTGCTACAGCTGGGAATCCTTTGTTGGAATTGGCCCACAAGCTGTGGCGATCTCGTCCATCTGGATTGAGCGTTGGGTCAATGTGTACGACCGCATTTTCTCTGAGGTTTTTAGCCAGATCTGACTGGGAGGCAAGCAACCAATAGGCGGTCAACATGGCTGCTTCTGCTGAGGAAGGCTCGTTGCCATGCACGCCATAACCTTGGTGGATAATGGAAGGCATGGTGGCTACCTCAGGCATAGGCTGACTTGGATCTGCAAGTTGCAACTGCTTTTGGCGAATCTGTTCCAAATTGCCCATGTGCTTTGCCGAGGTGATGGTCAAGATCACCTTGGGTCTATGCTCGTGGGTGTAGCCGATGGTTTGCAATTGGGCTAGTTCGCTTACGGCGTCCAATTTTTCAAAGTACTTCACAATCAAATCGTAGCGGGTATGCCAATCTCCAATGGGGTATCCCAAGAATTGAGAAGGTGAGGGGATGTTGGGATTGAATTTTTCTCCTGGAAAGAAGTAGTCTTCTTGCCCAAAAACAGGAATACTCAACAGAATTCCGAAAATGACTCCGACAATTGATTTTTTCATAGTGTTCCAATATTTCAAGAAAAGTAGGAAAGGTATGGGGCATTTCCATTAAAAATCCATCAGCGGTTTTCCAATTCCCCAAATTTTTACTGTATTTTAAAACTTTCGTTCGCAATTCAAACCCAATTTATCCCATGAAACTAAAATTTTTACCCTTTGCTGTACTGCTAGCCAGTTTAGGCACGGCATCACTGGCTTTTGCGCAGCAAACGACAACACCGCCACCTATGCCTCCTCAGGCTACGGAATTTTATACGCCCGTTCCTCCCAAAGTGACTCCGGGAGCAATGAATAACCAAGCTCCTTCAGATGCCATTGTCCTGTTTGATGGAAGCAGCCTTTCTGGATTTGTTTCTGCCAAAGATGGAGCAAGCCCTGCCCCCTGGAAAATTGAAAATGGAGAATTGGTTGTACAGCGCGGAACGGGTGATATTCAGTCCAAACTTGCCTTTGGCGATGCCCAATACCATGTAGAATGGTCTGCGCCTACGGAAATTGTAGGGGAAGGACAGGGAAGAGGCAACTCAGGATTCTTTTTGATGGGCTTGTATGAAGTTCAAATTTTGGATAGCTACGAAAGCAAGACCTACACCAATGGACAAGCAGGAAGTATTTACAAGCAATACCCACCCTTGGTCAACCCGCTTAGAGGTCCCGGCAATTGGAATTACTACGACATCATTTTCAAAGCTCCTCGTTTTGATAAAAATGGCATGCTAACTTCACCTGCTACCGTGACCGTGCTGATCAATGGGGTCTTGGTGCAAAACAATGTGATCCTCAAAGGTCCAACTGAATACATTGGCATTCCCAACTACAAGGCGCATGCGGATACCTTGCCGATCAAACTACAGGATCATGGCAACCCCGTTCGCTTCCGAAATATTTGGGTCAGACCTTTGTGAAGTACGAAATACGATTGACGAAATACGGCATCTAAATTTAGAGTTGACTCCTTTACCTGTACTCGCTAATTCATTAACAGAAATTAGAGTTTGAATAAAATGGAGGACTTAACTCACCAAATCGTATTTCGTATCTCGTAGCTCGTATTTAATCTTTCATTTTATCAAACCTTAACAAGTACCCCCATGACTTCAAGAAGACGATTTATACAAAACACCATGCTGCTTGGCGCAGGCTTGAGCCTGCCTTCTTTTTTGACTGCTGCTGATTTCGGTAGGTTTACCCGCAGCATTGGACCCAATGACCAAATCAACTATGGCGTAATCGGCTGTAAGGGGATGGGTTGGTCCAACATGAGTGCCCACCTCAAAATCCCACAGGTCAACTGTGTGGCCCTTTGCGATGTGGACCAAAGCGTACTGGATCAGCGCACCGAAGATGTATTCAAACTTCGCGGAACGCGTCCTACGCAATACAAGGATTACCGCAAGATGTTGGAAAACAAGGATATAGATGTGGTGATCATTGGTACTCCTGATCATTGGCATTGCCTCAACATGGTAGATGCGGTTTCAGCAGGAAAGCACGTGTATGTAGAAAAACCAATTGCCAACACCATCGAAGAGTGCCAAATCATGGTGAAAGCGCAAGAACGCTACGGCAAGATTGTTCAGGTAGGACAGTGGCAGCGCTCAGGTTCCCAATACGACCAAGCCATTCAATACGTAAAGTCAGGTAAACTCGGCCAAATCCGTTTGGTGAAGTGCTGGGCCTACCAAGGATGGATGAAGCCGGTGCCTGTAGTTGCCAATGGCGCTGCACCTGCAGGTGTAGATTACAACATGTGGCTAGGACCTGCTCCGAAGCGAGACTTTAACGCCAACCGCTTCCATTTCAACTTCCGTTGGTTCTGGGATTATGCAGGAGGATTGATGACCGACTGGGGCGTACACGAGATCGATATTGCACTTTTTGCGATGGGGGTGTCTGCTCCAAAATCCGTGATGGCTTCTGGAGGTAAATTTGCCTATCCTGATGATGCATCTGAAACGCCAGATACGTTACAGACTGTCTACGAATACGAAGGTTTCAACATGCTCTGGGAACATGCTACAGGAATCGATGGTGGAAACTATGGGACTACCGAGGGAATCGCATTTATTGGTAACAATGCGACCCTTGTCGTGAACCGAGGTGGATGGAAGGTGATTCCTGAAACAGAAACTGTGGATGGACAGCGTAAGAACAAGATTGAGGAAGTACCGCAAACTCGCCCTTCTGGCCCTTCAGCATTGGAACTCCATGCAGTCAACTTTGTAGAGGCCATGACTGCCAACGATCCGAAGCTATTGAAGTGCGGAATTCAGACAGGCTCTGTGGCAGCAATCAATGCGCAGATGGGGAATATCGCCTACAAAACAGGCAAGAAGGTATATTGGGATGCTACCAAGAATCTATTTACCGACGCCGAAGCCAATCAATTGATCAAGGCCAACTACCATAATGGATGGGTAGTACCTAAGGTGTAAGTCATTTGAAACTGAAAAAGTCCCGAACAATCGGGACTTTTTTTATACTTGGCGGTTTTGTTTACCAAAGCCAGGTTCCTGTGGCTCCAGCAGGGAGGGAGGCTTTGAATTGCTGCTTGCCTGAACGAATTTCAAATTGTTTAGTAGCCTTGCTTTCGTTTTGTACGATGAGCACTTGTTTCCCATCTGCTCGCAAAAAGGCCACATTGGGAAGGCCTTCAAGAAGGGTAGAACCTATTCGATAAGATCCTGGATCTACAAATTTGCTGGCATGTGCAATGACATAGTAGGCTGGATTTCGAGTTACCCCATCGCCATCGAGCGTAATTGCACCCAAGCAGCGATCACAGCCTCCGCGGTCGGTATGAGGGGTTAGGTCTGGGTTGGAACTCAGATTCCATTCCAAAACCGTCTTTGCCCAGTTTCTAGGGGCGCCAATGATTAGATTTTTCACATGCCAGGCAATATCTCCTTCCAAGTTTCCGGGTGATCCCACCCATTGTTCGGTAAAGTAGAGGTGCTTGTCAGGAAAGGTACGATGCACCTCGGAAAGGGCTTCGATCTGACCTCCATAGAGGTGAAAAGCGGAGCCATCAATGTAGGGATTGGCCTTTGGATCCGATAAAACCGAAATGGGGTAATCAGGGCGATCCGCATTGTGATCGTAAATAACGATTTTGGTTTGGATACCCGCCTGTCGAAAAGCAGGTCCTAAATGCTGTCCAATGAATCGGGCCTGCTGCTCGGGAAGCATGAGTAGGGAAGGATTGTTTCCTGGATGGAGCGGTTCGTTTTGGATGGTGAGTGCGTCGATGGTAAATCCCCGCTTTGCCATTTCCTGAATGTATTTGACCAAATACTGGGCATAGCTAGCCTCAAACTCTGGCAATAGCGATCCTCCTCGGGTGTCCTTGTTATCCTTCATCCAGGTGGGAGGAGACCAGGGGGAAGCCATCAGCTTAATTTGGGGGTTCACTGCCAGAATCTGCTTTAGGATGGGGAGTACGTCTAGGGTATCGTAGCTCAAGCTAAACTGGCTAAGTGTTGGATCTGTGGCCCGGGGGTCCTTCAGGTCGTTGTAAGAAAAAGGGAAGGCATTCAGATCGGATGCAGCCACGGCCAAACGCAGGTAGGAAATACGGATGTCTCGTTCTCCTGACCCAAACAATTCCTGGAGGAGACTTTTCCTGGCTGATTCTGACATGGCCAACAAGTGGCTTGCGGATCCTTGGCTCAGTGTAAACCCAAAGCCGTCCATGGATTGGAAGGTAGAATCGGGATACAAGTTGATCTGTGCAGTAGGGATACCACTTACGTCATTTTGAGCAGGCTGCTTCTGAAAAAGAATCCCCGACTTGGGGTCGGTTAGCCAAAAGGAAGGGGTCTGTCCTTTGACGGAAAAGCCAAAGGCTAGAAGAAGGCAGAGGAGTATGGTAGCTCGTGTAGGCATGGGTCAAACCTTTGAGGTTTAATTTAAAACCTCGAAGGTTTTTAATAAAATGAAACAGTCGAGGTTTGAAGAACCTTTGAGGTTTATTTTTAAAACCTCGAAGGTTTTTAAATTGGAAGTGTTTTAAATATCGAGTGCATCGATTTAAAACTTAAACCTTCGAGGTTAAAGAAAAACCTCAAAGGTTACTTGCGTGCCATTGCTCTTTTAGCGGCTTTAACGATGTTTTCAGCGTTGAGTCCGTATTTTTCAAGAAGCTGAGTTGGGGTTCCTGACTCACCAAAGCTATCGTTGACACCCACATACTCCAGGGGAGCTGGATTGTGACGAATCAAAGTTTGTGCAATGCTATCACCTAGGCCACCATTGAGTTGGTGCTCTTCGGCGGATACGGCGCAACCGGTCTTTTTTACGGATTCCAAGATTGCTTCGGTATCCAAAGGCTTAATCGTATGGATGTTGATCACCTCGGCACGGATGCCTTCCTCGCGGAGCATGGCTTCAGCCACAACAGATTCCCATACCAGATGGCCTGTGGCGAAAATCGTCACATCGCTTCCATCAATCATTTTCCAAGCTTTACCGATCTCAAATTTCTGATCTGCAGGCGTGAATACAGGCCAGCTTGGGCGTCCAAATCGGAGGTAAACCGGCCCTTCATATTCTGCGATGGCAATCGTGGCGGCTTTGGTTTGGTTGTAATCACAGGGGTTGATCACCGTCATGTGGGGTAGCATTTTCATCATGCCCAAATCTTCTAGGATCTGGTGGGTTGCTCCATCTTCTCCAAGCGTCAATCCGGCGTGTGAGGCACAGATCTTTACGTTTTTATCGGAATAGGCTACGGATTGGCGGATTTGATCATATACACGTCCCGTAGCAAAGTTGGCAAAGGTACCTGCAAAGGGAATTTTTCCTCCCAGGGCCATTCCTGCGGCTAGTCCAATCATGTTGGCCTCAGCGATGCCGGTTTGGAAAAAGCGCTCTGGAAATTCCTTTTGGAAGTCGCCCATTTTTAGGGAACCAATCAAATCTGCACAAAGTCCAACCACATTTGGGTTTCTTCTTCCTGCTTCCAAAAATCCGTCACCAAAACCTGAGCGGGTATCTTTCTTTTCGGTATAGGTATATTTTAAGTCTAAGCTCATCTTCTTGTCTTTTGCAAAGGATAATTAATAATCGCCAAGTGTTTCTTCCAATTGACCCAAGGCAAGGGCCAATTGTTCGTCATTTGGCGGCGAACCATGCCACTTGTGGGTGCCCACCATGAAATCTACTCCATAGCCCATTTCGGTATAGAGTAGGTTCAAGATGGGTTTGCCTTTACCTGTGAGGGATTTGGCTTTTTCCAAGCCAGCAATTACAGAAGCGAGGTCATTGCCCTCTTTGGTTTCGATGACTTCCCAGCCAAAGGCCTCCCATTTGGCTTTGAGGTTCTTAAGATCCATTATTTTCTCGGTAGGACCATCAATCTGCTGCCCGTTGTAGTCCACGGTGGCAATCACATTATCCATGCCGTAGTGCGCAGCATACATCGCTGCTTCCCAAACTTGTCCTTCTTGCAATTCTCCATCTCCCATCAACACGTGCACAACTGAATTGTCTTTGTCCAACTTTTTGGTTTGGGCTACACCCAAGGCAACAGACAATCCCTGACCCAAAGAACCGGATGCGATGCGAATACCGGGTAAATGTTCGTGTGTGGCCGGATGGCCTTGCAATCTGGAATTCAGTTTGCGGAAGGTTTTTAATTCTTCAACTGGAAAATACCCACTGCGTGCCAGCACGGAATACCAACCTGCAGAGAGGTGTCCATTCGATAGAAAAAATAGATCTTCTCCTTTTCCATTCATTTGGAAATCGGGATTGTGGTGTAGCTGATCAAAATAGAGGGCTACAAAATACTCTGCACAGCCAAGGGGTGCGCCGGGATGCCCGGATTGCACCGCATGCACCATGCGCAATACGTCTCTGCGTAATTGGCTACAGATTTTTTGCAGCTCAGGTAGGGATTGTTTTTTCATGGGACTAATTACTTCAGCACTTGTGCTGTATGATTCTTGGTATCTACTTTTTCGATAATCTCGGCGAGCTTACCCGCTTCATCGATGACAAAGGTGGTTCGCGCAGTGCCCATGTAAGCGCGGCCATACATGGATTTTTCGACCCAAGTACCATAGGCATGGTGTACGGTTAGGTCGGTGTCTGCGATCAACGAAAATGGGAGATTTTGCTTTTCGATAAATTTCTGGTGAGACTTTTCAGTATCTGAACTCACTCCAAAAACCACGTATCCGGCTTCAAGTAGCTGTTCGTAATTATCCCGAAGGTTGCAGGCCTGTGCGGTACATCCCGGGGTGGCGTCTTTAGGATAAAAATAAAGAATCACTTTTTTTCCGCGGTAATCGGATAGTTTGATGGAAGCTCCAGTTTCAATCTTCGCTTCAAAATCAGGTGCCAGTTGGCCAACTTTTAAAGACATGGTATTCGTGATTAAGTTGATTTTAGATTTAATTGAGGTTGCCGCGCCATTCTGCTACATTGCCTGCTTGGTCAGTTACTTTCAGTAACACGGCCCCTTTTAGGCTTTGTCCTTGAAGTGGCTCCGACCAAATGACGGCCTGCTTGTGCTCGTAGCGCATCCAAACCCATTCCCCGTTGACATAAGCTTCAAAACTCTTGATACCAGACAGGTTGTCCTTGATCGTGAAACGCATGCCTTGACTTGTTACTCGGATGGGACTGATGCTGGGTTTGACCGCATCCTCGGCCAAAACAAAACTACCAAAATTTCTGGTTTTGAACCGTACTTGATTTTGCATCCATTCTCCACCTACAAAACTTCTGGCCCCATTTGCTGAACGTTGGTATACATGGGTTTTGGATTTGTTTCCATCATATCCACTTACCTCCCAAGTCGCTTCAATGGGATTCCAGAGGTAAGCGCTGGATTCACCCAGGTTTAGAACAGGGGCAGTAGCGGTTCCTGTTTGTGTAACCCGAAGGTAGAGGTCCTCCAAAAGACTGTTGGACTCCGTTCGAATCTGAAGGTTGGAAATGGCATGCAAGTGCTCTTTGCCAACTGGGAAATGGCCAACAATGTCCGGAACGTATATTTCTGAACATAGGTCAATTTTCTTTGGAATACCAAATCGTAGGTCCCAGAGGTAAGTTCTGCTTGCGGCATCCTGGTAGGCAGGAAGGATTTCGTAGGTGGTATTTCCTACTTCAAACTTCGCCAATCCTCCTTTATTGCTTTGTGCTACTTTAATTTTCAGGATGTTTTTGTAATAGCTCACCTGCGCTTTTTGGGGTGCCGCTCCATCGGATTTGGTGGAATCCAATTCGGCTCCTGTCAGGCTGAGTTGTACGATCCGTACATTGTTGTAGGCGTCAATGAGTTTTACTTGTAGGTTTTTCTTTTTCCCTGTCTCCACTTGTAGTGCACCTGTACCTGGGGTATTTGGCGTAAAAAAGGAAAATTTCAAATCCTTTTGAAAATAGAGTTTGGTAAAGCGGTTTTGATGGGTGTGAAGTAGAAAATGTCGGGTGTAGTTGAAGTCCACCTGATCTACTAAAAGTTTGAACAGAAGACCCGATTCATCCGAAACTTCAAATTTCGGGAAGCCATTTTGGTTGTCTGCACCATCCAACTTGTCGTAGCCTTGGATTTCTAGGCCTACTTTCCCCGAAACCTGGATTGTTTCTGGGACACGGTAACTAGACCCGCTGAGCACAGGGGTGAGTTCTACCCGTTGAAACTTCCCATTGACACGGCTATCTAACTCTAGGGGTACGATGGCAATTTTCTGAGGGGTGGGAGGGATATTGTCCAGGATCTCGGAATAGCCTGCTAGCAAGGGATCGAGTGCTCGGTCCAAGCTGTCCCTAATTTCAAAATGTAGATGGGGACCGCCCGAACTCCCAGTATTTCCACCATAGGCGATGAGTTCCCCTTTTTTTACAGGGAGTTCTCCTTCTTTCAGCGAAATTTCCAGTTCATTTTGCTTGGACTCGTATACCTTTTTTTTCATCCAGGCATGTAACGTGGGATTGAAATTTCGAAGGTGCCCATAGAGCGTAATGTGTCCGCTTGGGTGCTTGAGGTAGATCACATTCCCATAGCCAAAGGAAGAAATCTTGATGCGGTGTACCCATCCCGCAGCAGCGGCATAGATGGGTTCACCTTCCACTCCGCCAAATTTGTAATCCAAACCCGTGTGAAAGTGATTGGGGCGAAGTTCAGAGAAGTTGCCAGCCAAGTAATTCCGAGCCCCTGGCTTTACGGGTGACTGAAAGTATCCTTTTTGAATAAGTTGAGCGAATCCAGGACTACTGTACGCTAGTATGAAGGAGATGAATAGAAGGGCAAGCTTACTTAACTTCGACATGGAGCATTTTTTCGTTGCCAATAAATCCAATCAATTCATCTCCCTTTTGGACAGGGCCAACCCCTGCAGGCGTACCTGTGTAGATGAGGTCTCCCTTTTTAAGAGTGAAAAACTGGGACACATAGGAAATGATAGTGGCGAAATCAAAAAGCATCAAGCTGGTATTTCCTTGCTGCTTGCGTTCCCCGTTGATTTCAAGGTGGAATTCGATGTTTTTCAAATCTCCCAATTCGGCAACCGATTTAAATTCACCAATGGGCGCGGATCCATTGAAAGCCTTTGCAATTTCCCAAGGCAGTCCTTTGGCCTTGCATTGGTCTTGAAGGTCGCGCGCTGTAAAATCTATCCCCAAACCGATTTCCTCAAAATAGCGGTGCGCAAACTGAGGTTGGATGTACTTTCCTTCCTTGGAAATTTTGAGTACCAATTCGATTTCGTGGTGGATGTTGGTTGAAAAGTCAGGATAAAAAAATGGTGTACCACCTTTGATGAGGGCAGTATCAGGCTTGAGAAATACGACAGGCTGTCCTGGTTTTTCATTTTTTAATTCTTCAATATGTGCTGCATAATTGCGGCCAATGCATATGATCTTCATTGAATCTGAAATTAAGTTCCTCTGAGGGATTAGAAATTCATTTTTTTGAGTTCGGACAGTAATTTCCCCGTCCACTGTTCGTAGATAAGTTTGGAAGGATGAAGCTGATCCTCGACCACTCCTTCAGGCAGTCCTCCATTTACTCGGTATTCCACCGTGATGTCAATGAATTTTATGCCATGCTTCTCGCAAATCTCTTTTTTTGTTTGGTTGTAGGCATCAATTGCCTTTGCTACCTGAACTGGTTCAACTCCTTTTTGAGTAGCAAAGGGCGTAACGCCCCAATCGGGTATGGATAGTACGATTACCCGATCTTTATTTCCTCTTGCAAAGGCAATGGCCCGTTGTAGCATTTTTTCAAAATCTATTGCAAAGGATTCCACGGAGCGACCTCGGTACTGGTTATTGACTCCAATCAGCAAGGTCACAAGATCATATCCCTCAGTTGCGGTGGTGTTTGCTTGGATGCCTGCTTCCAGTTCATCCACCGTCCAACCCGTCTTTGCGATGATCAAAGGAGCAGAAAAAGGGATTTTTGCTACCTTATTCCATTGAGAAACGACTTGGTTGGGGTAGCGATCTCCAAAGTTCACACCTTCTCCAATGGTGTAACTGTCTCCCAAGGCTAGGTAACTCAAGGAATTAGTTTGTGCAGCTACTGGGGTAGAAAATGTCATGGCCATGCAAATGAAAAGGGATAGGAATACGGGAAGTACGGCTGACATCGGTTTAACTGTTCTTAAATACATGCTCTAGCAAAGTCAAGGTTCCTGTGCTTGCATTTAAGCGAACGCGAGCACCTACAGGAATTATAAATTGGCGAGGAATGTGTCCAATCATTGCGCCGATGTAAGCGGGTATTCCCAAGGGAAGGATGTACTGATCTAGGATCTGGTCTACCGTAAAGGCGCCATACCCATTGCCGGGTTTGCACTCCGAACACTGCCCAAAAACAAAGCCCTTGATTTTTCCCAAGGTGCCATTCAGTTTGAGCGTACTCATCATGCGGTCTATTCGGTAAGGATCTTCACCTACATCTTCAATGAATAAAATAGAGTCTTGAAAATCAGGATAGTAAGGAGTTCCAGATAAAGCAGTTAATACGGTTAAATTACCTCCTAAAATTTTTCCTTCTACGCTACCTGCAGTTAGGGTTTGGATTCGATTTCCTTTGGCTACCAGGTCATCTCCCTTACCGATTTCGTTTTTGAAAGTGAGTAGTTTCTGTTCAAAGAAGAGTTGTTGAAACTGGCCGGCATTGAAACTATTCCAACTTCCGGATCCATTTGGTCCATGGAAGGAGATCAAGCCTGCTTGGCTTTGAAGTGCACAATGAAAGGCGGTGATATCTGAATACCCAAGCAGGGGTTTGGGATTGGCTTTTACTTTTTCGTAATCAATCAGTGGCAAAATCCGTGCTGCCCCAGATCCTCCGCGAAGGCAGATGATTGCTTTTACTTCTGGATCTGCAAACATGGCATTGAAATCCTCCGCTCGTTCCTCGTCTGTGCCCGCCAGATGCCCAAATCGATTCTTGAAATTTTCTCCCAATTTCACTTTTAAGCCCAATGCTTCCATGGCTTCTTTGGCGTAGGTAAACTCCATGCGGTCTGCTGTTGCCGCCGAAGGACTGATAATGCCCACTGTTTGGCCGCGAAGCAAGGCTTTGGGAAGTAGTGTTGGCGAAGAAGTACTCGCCTTCGGAAAATCCAGACCTAAGATTGGCCCTGAAGCGGCCAGGAGGCCTAAGGATTTTAAGAAACTACGTTTATTCATGGTAGGGGTGGAATTTAGGGCAATAAATCGGGAATACAACTTAAGCAATTAGCGGCTACTTCAAAAATGATCTCTGACGTGGATCATGATTTTTTCTACTTCTTTCCGAACGGTCGAGACTGCAAATGGAAAGTTGGAATTCATAAAGGCAAAGGCGTAGGTTTTGCCAGACTTAGTGTTGACTATTCCAGCCAAACTATAGGAAGCCGTCATGCTTCCTGTTTTAGCAAATACATAGGGCTCTGCCGCCTGGAAGGTGTTTTTCAGTGTTCCTGATTTCCCGCCAATAGCCAGGTATTCTTTGAACTGCTCCTCGGGAAGTAATTCCTGAAGTTTTTCAATTACACGAACCAGGGATCTTGGCGTGATCAAATTGTGGCGGCTTAGGCCGCTTCCATCCACCCATTTCGGTCGGTCTGGAAGATCGGATAGACTTGTTTTCAATAGGTAGTCTATTGCTCGTTCGCTATCCAAGATTTGGAAAAGTCTGTCTGAAGTCATCCATAGCACTTGTTCTGCAATAAAATTATCAGAGAAAAGCATCATTTCCTTTAGCAAAGGGGCCAGGGGTGCACCACGCCATTGTTGATGTGCGGTTGGAAGTGAATCCGATTTGTAAATCCACGGCTTTCCCGTTTCTTGGCTTGCTAGCTCAGCAACTAGTGGTGATTCCACTAAGAATGGGAGGTGTTTAGCTCGACCCAAAAAGGTGAGGGGATTGAAAAAGAAGGTATTGCTGTGGTAATCACGCTCCAATTCTTTCAGGTTTTGGTTACTGTATTGCAATCCTTGCTGGAAGGTTTTGGGAGACAGTCTCAGGGAATCGCCTACCTTTTCCATTTGCACTAAGTTGCCATAAATAGGTAAAGAACTGCGTTCAGCAGCATAGGCAAAAAGATAATCATCCCATTGCCAGCCATAGCCGAAGGAGGGAGAAATCTGATTGGCATCCGAATACTGGATTACCGCATAATTTCCAATGATTTTTTGAAAATCGGGTTGGTAAAAGTTCTTGTATTTCCAACTTGGATCGCCTGATCCCCAAATCTTTAAGGTGTCACCAGCAGCTAGATATCGGAGCGTTTGGGTGCTGTCTTGGAGTATTTGCAATGCGCCGTAAAGCGTGAGCAATTTGACTGTAGATGCTGGAGTTTGATGCTGATGGCTATTTTTTTCAAACACGACCTGCTTGGAAGCCAAGTCATACAGCATAAAACCGGTCAGGTGTCCATCGAAGAAACTTTGTGGACCAAAGGCAGAATCCAAATGAACAATGCTTGCCTGAGAAACCTGAGCGCTTGCGATGCTCGTGATGCAAAAGGAAAGAAGTAGGGAAAGAAGTGTTCTTTTCAAAAGTTTACAGGTTTTTGTAACTGAGATAGGCAAGCGAAGTCCATCCTAGAATAAAAGCAAGTCCACCTAGGGGGGTAATGGCACCCAACCAGGTAATGCCCGATAAGGAAAGCACGTAAAGTGAACCTGAAAAAATCAACATGCCCAGGACCATGCACCAAGCGGAAAATGTAATTCCTTTCCAATTGGGTTTGATTGTAGCCAAAATTCCAATTCCTAGTAAGGCAAGTGAATGGTAAAAGTGATAGTTTACAGCAGTTTGAAAGGTGTCCAACCTTCCATTTTGAATCAATAGGGCTTCCAAACTATGGGCTCCAAAGGCGCCCAAACCTACTGCCAAGGCACCGGATAGGCCGGCGAGTTGAAGAATTCGCTTTGCGTTCATGGGGTTGGGTAATTTCTGCTTCCAAAAATGGCCGAGCCGATACGAACCATCGTACTACCTTCTTCTTGAGCGATTTGGTAATCCCCACTCATGCCCATCGAGAGTTCTTTCAGATCTACAAAAGGGGGGAGGGTGAGTTTTTTTAAGGCTTCAAATTGTTGCTTTAACCCTTGAAACTCGGATCGTATCTGACCAAGATCATCCGTATAGGTGGCCATTCCCATTAAACCCCGAATTTGAACATGAGTCAGGTTTTCAAATTCGGAACTGCAAAGCATAGCATCCAGTTCCTCTTGATCAAAGCCAAACTTGCTCTCTTCGGTTGCGATGTGGATCTGTAGCAATACAGGGATGATGCGATCAATTTTTTTGCCTTGCTTATCAATTTCCAGGAGGAGTTTGAAGGAATCTACGCCATGAATGAGGTGGACAAAGGGAGCGATGTATTTGATCTTGTTGCTTTGCAGATGTCCAATCATGTGCCAGCGGGTATCTGCTGGCATCTCTGGTTGTTTGGCTTGAATTTCCTGAACCTTATTTTCTCCAAAATCACGGATCCCAGCGGCATAGGCGGCCTGTAGATCCGCCAAGGGCTTAGTCTTGCTAACTGCAATCAATTGACAGGTTGGATTACGGAATGATTTTTTGACCTGTTCAAGGTTGGCTTTGATGTCCATTGGTAAATTTAATCGGAATGAATTCAAATATACTCGAAGAGGTGGTACTTTTGGAGATGTTTGCTGCGATTTTAGAAGGATTGGAATTGGGACTTTTGCTTTCCATGATGATTGGGCCAGTATTTTTTGCCTTGGTATCTACGAGCATGGATCAGGGTTTTAAGCAAGCAGCCATTCTTGCTTTTGGCGTGTTGCTGAGCGACTTAGTTTATGTGATCTTGACCTACTTCGGCATTCATTTCCTCAGTCAATTTCCTTTCATCGAAAAATCCTTGGGCTACCTAGGAGGGATGATCTTGATTGGTTTTGGTTTATCTTACATCAGAAAAAAAGAAGCAAATGCTCCAGAGAAAGAAGCAAAGCCTGTAAGTTCAGGAAAATCCTTTCTGAAGGGGTTTGGGATCAATGGAATCAATCCCTTTGTTTTTCTTTTTTGGATCTCCATTGCTAGCATGGTAACCGTAAAGGAATCTTGGGAAGCGAGTCAAATCTCCCTTTTTTATGGAGCGCTTTTGTTGACTGTCTTTGGCATTGACCTTACCAAAGGCTTTCTGGCAGGTCAACTTTCCCATTTGGTCACTCCAAGAGTAAGGAGGTTCCTAAATATTGGAGTAGGACTATTGATCTGCTATTTTGGAATCAAAATGCTGTGGACTACCTACTATCCAAGCCCCTAAAAACTTTAACCCCTAAATTTTAGGTTCTCGAGCTATGAAAATTTCCAAAGTCCTTCAAGTGCTTCCTTTATTTTTTGTCTTCGCATTGCCTGTTGCTGCTCAGGGATTTGCAGACTTGGAAAAGATCAACCAAACTCGATTGGATTACAACCAGGAAGGAATGCTCATCTTGGGTATTTGGGCAATTGTAAATTTGCTTTGGGGGTCAGTAGCAAGCTTTCGGACGCGTGGGAAAATCCAGGCTTTTCACCAAATGAATGCCTACTGGAATATGGTCAATCTAGCAATTGCGGGGTACGGATTTTGGCAGGCAAGCCAAGTTGCTGTTTTGAATTTTTGGGAGATATTGGTGGCCCAGCAAGAAATTGAAAAAATTCTTCTGGCGAATGCCGCCTTAGACTTTGGTTACCTTGCCCTTGGACTCTATCTTATCGAAAGAGGGAGGCGCATGGAGAAAGAGAAGTGGATTGGTTTTGGGAAATCCATTGTCCTTCAAGGTGCTTTTTTACTCCTTTTTGATGCGATCCTATACGGTTACCAACAGCAATTGGGAATAGACTTAGTAGAACTAGGAAAAGCATTCGTTGTAGTGCCTGAAAATTAATTCGTTTTGGATTCAGGGCATTCAAGGCCAATTATGCCACGAGTGCGGTACATTGAATCGGTCTTGAAATTAAAGCAAAAAATCCCAGCAAGGCCTTCTTGCTGGGATTTTTGTTGGGTTGGATCTACCTTAAGAAAGGTACTTTTCAACCGGAGTGTAAGGCATGTTAAATGCTTCTGCTACAGCCTTGTAGACAATATCGCCTTGGATCACATTTAAACCAGGTACGAGGTCTGCATTTTCCTGTGCAGCTTTCTTCCAGCCCTTATCCGCCAATTGGATGGCGTAAGGAAGCGTGGCATTGGTCAACGCTAGGGTAGAGGTGTAAGGTACTGCACCTGGCATATTGGCTACGCAATAGTGCACCACATCGTCGATGATGTAGGTAGGATTTTCATGGGTAGTAGGGGTACAGGTTTCGATGCAACCTCCTTGATCTACCGCTACATCCACCAATACAGTACCTTTTTTCATGTCTTTCAACATGTCTTTGGTGATCAAATGCGGAGCTTTTGCTCCAGGAATCAATACGGCACCTACGATTAGGTCTGCTTGCTTGATTTGCTCGCGGATGTTGTATTCGTTGGACATCATCGTCTTTACATTGGCAGGCATGACGTCAGCCAAGTAGCGCATTCTTGGAAGGGACACATCCATGATAATTACATCTGCTCCCAACCCAGCTGCCATCCAGGCTGCTTGAGTTCCCACAATGCCGCCACCTAGGATCAATACCTTGGCAGGAAGTACACCGGGTACACCGCCCAACAGGATTCCTCTTCCGCCCAGAGGCTTTTCAAGGTAGTTGGCCCCTTTTTGAATCGCCATTCTACCCGCTACCTCGGACATAGGAACCAATAGGGGAAGGCTTCGGTCTGACTTTTCTACCGTCTCATAAGCCAAGCAAATGGCTTTACTTGCCACCATGGCCTTGGTTAAAGGTTCGTAGGAAGCAAAGTGGAAATAGGTAAACAAAAGTTGGTTTGGCTTAATCAAGCTGTACTCAGATTCAATCGGTTCCTTCACCTTCATGATCATTTCAGCAATTTCATAGGTCGCTTCAATGCTTGGCAAAAGGCTAGCTCCGGCCGCTTTGTAGTCTTCGTCAGAAAAACCACTTCCAATTCCCGCAGTTTGTTGAACATAGACCTGATGGCCTCTTTTGATTAATTCTTTGGCACCCGCAGGAGTGAGTGCTACTCGGTTTTCATTGTTTTTGATTTCCTTAGGAACACCTATAATCATGGCTAAGTCGATTTGGATTTATAGTACTGCCACAAAGATAGGAATCAAAAAACGTTTACACACCTACCTAAGAAATAGTATTTGGTAGAGATTCTGTTTTTATACTATTTTCAAAAGTTTATTTTATTTTATTCTTGAAATCTTTACTTAATTTTAAAAATAGAGCGTTTCTGAAAAAATATTTTGATTTTTTTTTAAATATCCTTATAAAATCAGGATTGGATAAGTTTTCATTTAACGATATTAAATATAGGTATATTTCTATTTTAAATAATATTATTCTGTTAAAATTTAATTTAGTAAAAAATACCAAATAATTAATGGGAAGATTCAATCCTTAAAATTTGCACATTAGCAGTTAATGCCTATTTTTGAAGGCAACAAGTAAACCCAAAGTGTAACGATTTAGGAAAAATTCAACCTATGGCGGGAAAAATACAAGATCAAGTGCAGCAGGCGTCCTCCAGTCAACGAAATGAGGTTTTAGAAGATTTTAGATGGGCAGTTACCAGTAGACATGCTTCCTTAATGGGGAGAAAAGAGGTGTTTATGGGAAAAGCCAAGTTTGGCATATTTGGTGATGGCAAAGAACTTGCTCAAGTAGCCATGGCACGCGCCTTTCAAAAGGGTGATTTTAGAGCGGGATATTACCGTGATCAAACATTCATGATGGCCTTGGGAGAATTGACTGTTCAGCAGTATTTCGCCCAGTTGTATGCGCATACAAATGTAGATGCAGATCCTGCAAGTGCGGGACGCTTGATGAATGGGCATTTTGCTACTCGATCCTTAAACGAGGATGGAACTTGGAAAGCCTTGACCACCCAATACAATTCAGCAGCAGATATTTCTCCCACTGCGGCTCAAATGCCTAAGCTTTTGGGATTGGCTTTTGCCTCCAAACTTTTCAGAAACAACAAGCAATTGAAAGACCTGACTGATTTTTCAATTCATGGAAACGAGGTTGCTTGGGGCACTATAGGGAATGCATCCACTTCAGAAGGGATGTTTTTTGAATCGCTCAATGCGGCTGGTGTTCTTCAAGTGCCCATGGTGGTGGCAGTATGGGACGATGGATTCGGCATCTCGGTTCCCAAAGAATACCATACCACAAAAGGAAGTATTTCAGAAGCCTTACTTGGTTTACAGCGTACTGAGTCAGAAAAGGGATTCGAAATTCTTCGTGTGAAGGGTTGGGATTACGAAGCCTTGGTTCAAGCTTTTGCCACTGCAGGTAGATTGGCTCGTGAAGAGCATGTACCGGTATTGCTTCACGTAGAGGAAATGACCCAGCCTCAAGGCCATTCGACTTCAGGATCGCACGAGCGATACAAGACTAAAGAACGATTGCAGTGGGAAAAAGACTGGGATTGCATCCTAAAGTTTAGAGAATACATCATTTCCTCTGGATTGGCCACTGCAGATCATTTGGATGAGGTTGAAGCCGCAGCAAAAGCAGAGGTAAAGCTACAGAAAGAGGCCGCATGGAATGAATTTAATGGTGAAATCAAAGCCGAATTGGAACAGGCGCTTGACCTGATTCGAACTACGGCAGAGAAATCATCTCGCAAAATATCCTTGCTTCAATTGGCCGATGATCTTAAAAAAACCATCAACCCAATTCGAAAAGATGTGGTCAGCACGGTTCGTAAAAGTTTGTTTTTACTTCGTGTGGAAGGGGACGAGGTCAAGCAAGAACTTGAGAATTGGTACAGCCAACTTCAGGAGAAAAATCAAGACCGCTACAACAGTCACCTGTACAGCCAAACGGAATTTTCAGTAGCACGTTGCAAGCAAATTCCGGCTCAAGTGACAGAAGATTCCCCTTTAGTAGATGGACGAGAAATTCTGCAAGCATTTTTCGACTATACTCTTGAGCACAATCCTCGTTTTTTTGCTTTTGGAGAGGACGTAGGAAAAATAGGAGATGTCAACCAAGCCTTTGCGGGATTGCAAGCAAAGCATGGCGAGTGGCGTGTGATGGATACGAGTATCCGAGAATGCACCATTATTGGTCAGGGAATCGGTGCAGCTTTGCGTGGGCTTCGTCCCATGGCTGAAATTCAATACTTGGATTACCTGCTTTATGGCATTCAACTCCTATCGGATGATCTTGCTACCCTTACTTACCGTACCAAAGGAGGGCAAAAAGCACCTTTGATCGTTCGTACCAGAGGTCATCGTCTGGAAGGAGTTTGGCATTCCGGGTCACCTATGGGCATGATTCTATCGAGCCTTCGTGGCATGATCGTCTGCGTACCGCGCAACATGACCCAGGCAGCAGGGATGTATGCCACCCTGCTTCAATCCGATGAACCAGCCTTGGTCATTGAATGCCTGAATGGCTATCGATTGAAAGAGCAGCTCCCTCAGAATATTGGAGAATTTACGGTTCCTATGGGTATTCCAGAAGTACTTCGTGAAGGGGAAGACCTCACTGTAGTAACCTATGGCAGCATGTGTCGCATTGTCCTCGATGCAGCAGTGGAACTTGCCCAAGTTGGCATTTCTTTGGAAGTAATCGATGTACAGACCCTTTTGCCTTTTGATACCCAGGGAATCATTGGTCAATCCATTCAAAAAACCAATCGGGTATTGTTTGCGGATGAAGATGTACCGGGAGGGGGCACCGCTTTCATGATGCAACAGGTTTTGGATCATCAGGGGGTCTATGCCTATTTGGATGCAGCGCCACAAACGATTGCTGCCCAGGCACATCGACCGGCCTATTCTACCGATGGAGATTATTTTTCCAAACCAAGCGTGGAAGATGTGATCGAGAAAGTCTATCAGATCATGCATGAATCCAATCCCAAAAAGTTTCCAGCCTTGTAAACAAAAAAGCTAGTCTCTCGACTAGCTTTTTTGTTTTTACTTTCTGGTGATCTGCTTGAGCGTGACTGGTTGACTAGAAACCTCATTGGAGCGGTTGAGTGCACGATCCTGAATTTGAACGTCTATTCGGAGGGTGTCATTTCTAAAAATTGATTCCCAACCAGAGGAAAGCATGCGGTAGGTGATTTTACCTTCTACTGCCTGTCCAATTGATGTATTCAAAATTCTTGGAAACCTGCCGTTGAAGGTGGTGAAGAAAGGAGGATCCTGCCATCTAAATTCTCGAAACTGTCCATTTCGTTTGATAAAAAAGCGAACGAAAATATTGTATTGATTTTCATTTTTTTCCACCCAAACTGTATCCTTAACAATGGTATTGTTGACAATGGGGTCAATTACCCAGTCAATGGGATTGTAACTCGGGGCATTACTGGGTCTTCTGGAATAGGTGATTAAAGCACCAGCTGCATCTCTTTTGTAGATAAGTGGATTGAAGGGCGGATTGATGTCTGTAGCAGCTAATCCTAAGTCTCCCTCTGCATCTTTGAAATTTAACGTGAGGAGTAAGGAATCCTGTCCGGAAGTTCCTACATATTCTAAACTTGAAAACTCAATTTCAGGTGTACTTGGAAAATTTTCTGGAGGGCTAATGCAGGAGTACCCCAACAAAGCAAAACCAAACAATAAGTAAGAATAGTTTTTCAAACGCATGAGATGAAGGTACATTTACATTCCGAAACAAGTTGGACCCGTTAGGAGGAGCCAAGATATAAAACGATGCAAGAATTTAAAAGTTTTTCAAAAAGGTTGGAATCCTTGACTTTGGATCAGTTTGATGATTTTGCGCTGGAATTGGCTCAGTTTCAAGCACGCCACAATCCAATTTATTCGGCTTACCTGAAGGCAAGAAAAATTCAAGCGTCAAGCATTCAAAAGGTAGAGGACATTCCCTTTTTACCCATTCAATTTTTTAAAGATTCCCTCGTTTATTGTGGGAATCCAGAGTCAGCAACGCAGGTCTTTAGCAGCAGTGGAACCACAGGAGTAATTACGAGTAAACACTTGCTTTGGTCTGAGGAATTTTACCTTAACCATGCACAAAAGCTATTTGAACAGGCCTATGGACCTTTGTCAGACTTTCATGTGCTGGCTTTACTTCCAGCTTATTTGGAACGTCCAGGAAGCAGCCTTGTAGCAATGGCGAGTCATTTTATAAAGGAAAGCAAGTCGGAAGCCTCAGGCTTTTATTTGTACAATCAATTGGAGCTATTGCAACGATTAAAAGAACTCTCTTCCGGAGGCAAGAATGTATTGCTTTTAGGCGTGACCTTTGCCTTATTGGATTTAACAGAATCTAAAGAGACTTTCCAGGGTTTTTCCAATTTGATCGTGATGGAAACAGGCGGAATGAAGGGGAGAAGGAGAGAACTGATTCGTGAGGAGGTACATGAGCAGCTGTGTTCTTTTTTTCAAGTGCCTTCCATTCATTCTGAATATGGAATGACTGAACTGCTTTCACAGATTTATTCCAAGGGTAATGGCAAATACGAAGTGCCGACATGCATGCGTGTGATCCTTCGTGACCTCAATGACCCCCTAAGTCTTTCAGGGCGCAGTCAGGGCGGGATTAATTTGATAGACTTGGGGAATTTTCATTCCTGTGCATTTATAGAAACCCAAGACATTGGGAAGTGGGATGAAAATGGATTTTTGGAAGTTCTTGGTCGATTTGATCATTCCGAACTTCGGGGATGCAATTTATTAGTCCAGTAATTTGGGGTGATGCAACCTTTTGGTTCAGAAATTGCTTTAGAAAAAATTAATACACATATTTAAGTACCTAACCGATTTTATATGAAACGTTTTGCCTCAATAGCGCTAGTTATTTCACTTTTAGCTTTGGCCTCTTGCGCATCTACCAGACCCTGTCCTGCATATGCCAAGGAAATTACTCCTAAAAAGGGATGGAGCTAAAAAAAATATGCTGACTCAATAATCAGCATATTTTTTTACATCCTCTAGGCTTATGGTAGTCTCTCCTAAGATTACCAGTCTTTCGACTACGTTGCGTAGTTCACGGATATTGCCAGTCCAAGGTAATTCTTGCAATCGTGCCAAGGCTTCCTTGCTGATTTTTTTCTTTGCACTTCCATTCTCTTGTGCAATGTCCTCTAGGAATTTATCCAGTAAAAGGGGAATATCTTCCTTTCGATCCTTTAGGGGCGGAACTTGAATCAAAATCACACTCAATCGGTGATATAAATCTTCTCGAAACCGGCCTGCTTCAATTTCCTTTTTTAAGTCCTTATTGGTAGCCGCTAGTACCCGAACATCTACTTTGATGTCCTTGTCACTGCCCACCCGATTGATGAGGTTTTCTTGAAGAGCTCTCAGTACTTTGGATTGAGCCGAAAGGGACATGTCTCCAATCTCATCTAGAAATAGCGTACCTCCATGGGCTTGTTCAAACTTCCCTGTACGCTGTTTGTGCGCAGAGGTAAAGGATCCTTTTTCGTGTCCAAACAGTTCCGATTCAATCAATTCAGAAGGAATAGCAGCACAGTTCACGGCCACATACGGCTGTTCCTGACGCTTACTTTTTTCATGGATCCAATGTGCGACGAGTTCCTTCCCCGTTCCGTTTTGTCCAGTGATCAATACCCGCGCATCGGTAGGAGCTACCTTTTCAATGGTGTCTTTTACTACCTGTAGGGCCGGGGATTCCCCCACCATGTCAAACTTTTTGGACAACTTTTTCTTCAACACCTTGGTCTCAGTCACCAGTTGCTTTTTGTCCAGCGCATTGCGGACGGTGAGTAACAGTCGGTTGAGATCTGGCGGCTTGGATATAAAATCAAAGGCGCCTTTTTTGGTGGCTTCCACTGCGGTTTCAATGGTACCGTGTGCAGAAATCATAATAAATAGTGGGGAACGATCCAATTGTTGGACTTGGTCCAAGACATCCATTCCATCTAGGATTGGCATTTTCACATCACAAAGAACTAGGTCTACTTCCTCATCTTTGATTTTCTGTAAACCTTCCGCGCCATCTTGTGCCTCGATCACTTCGTATTTTTCGTACTCCAAGATTTCACGTAAGGAGGCACGAATAAAGCGCTCGTCGTCTATAATTAGGATTTTTGCCATAGTTAAAAGTAATAAAAAAGTGCAAGTCTGTAAGCCGGGTTCTGTTGCAAGGTCCGCTTCGAACGAATCGAATGTAGGCCTTGCTCTTGCCATTTATCTCGATCTTGGTTCACACCAAGACTCCATCGATCTACCCACCTCGGAATTCCTTTCCGAAGAAAGGATATCGAACGAGCAGCTCTTTGCCCGAGGCCTATTTGATCTTTCAACCCATAAGGTTTGCCATGCCCTCTTCATCACTGCAGAGGCGGTGGGCTCTTACTCCACCTTTTCACCCTTTCCCCTAGTAGACACAAGCCAGGCTTGCTTCTTGTAAAGGTGGTTTGTTTTCTGTGGCACTAGCTGTACTCAGACCGTCACCAGTCAAAGCCCTTCCCGTTAGGAAGTATGGTGCTCTATGTTGCCCGGACTTTCCTCCCCGAAAGCTTCGGAGCGGCAAGACGACTTGCACGTTGCAAAGTACGTCAATTTTGGGGAATCGGTTTTGTTAGCCCGATCCTAAGGCAACAATTCTTTTTAATTTTTTATTTTTTGTAAACCTTTTTTCTGGTATCCTGTTGTGTAACAGAAGGCTTAAACGCTTTTCTTCATAGTGCTGGGTTGAGCCGCTCCATTAGGAGCGGTTCTTTTTTGTGCCTAATCCAGCTTTTCCCTCGGTGCTATTCTACCTATCTTTGAAAAAAAATAGTCTCCCATGATTTTAGTTGGTAACGTAGTCTTGTCTGATGACATCAAAGAAAACTTTTTTGTTTGTGACTTAGAGGCCTGTAAAGGAGCTTGTTGTGTTGAAGGGGATGCCGGTGCACCCTTGGAAGATGAAGAGACTAAAATCTTAGAGGAGATTTACCCAATTGTCAAAGATTACATTACCGAAGAGGGGAGAACCGTGATTGAATCTCAGGGTACCTGGGTGATTGACAAGGATGGGGACAAAGGAACACCTACGCTTGGAGACAATAGGGAGTGTGCCTATGCGCTATACGATGAACGAGGTATCTTGAAATGTGGAATCGAACAAGCCTATTTGGATGGGAAGATTTCTTGGAAAAAACCTATTTCTTGCCATCTGTATCCCATACGGGTCACTAAATACGATCAGTACGATGCCTTGAATTACGACCGCTGGCATATCTGTGATCCTGCCTGCCAACTGGGAAAGAGCCTTCAAGTTCCCTTGTATGCTTTTCTAAAAGATGCCCTGGTTCGCAAGTATGGGGAAGCTTGGTATGCAGAGTTAGTAGAAGATATAGAAGGAACTAAATAGGGCAATTACTTAATTTTTTGTTGCTCCGTTCAGTTTTTCAAAGGCCAATTCAGCGATTTTTTGATAGCCTAAATCCGAAGGATGAATGCGATCTGCTGAGAAAAATTCGGGTTGAAGGTCCATGGGGATCCCATGATATATCAACTTGGAATTCCTTGAAGCGATTTTTTCCAATTCTGCTTGCAAATAATTCCGTTGCCCCTGGAGAAAGGATTGCATTCTTTTTGAAAAGGCTGGGAATAGGTGAACTGGAGGGATGGCCGCTAGGTAAATCCATTGAGCGGATGTGGCCATCTGTATTTGATGTATTAATGACTCTACCTCTTTTTTGAATGCAACTGGACTTGTCAAAAGAAAACAATCATTGGCTCCCAAAAAAAGGAAGACGCCTGTAGATTTTGGTGTTTGGAATTGCCGATGTTGGAGGTACAAGGAAAGTGCATCTTTAACACGTAACCCTTTTTTTCCGATGGTTTCAATTTGAAAGGATTCGCCAAATAGGCGGTGAAAATTTCCTGCTAGCGTATGTTCTGGGGAACTAGCGCCTACCCCCGCTACTGTAGATTCCCCGAGCAGCAGGATGTGATTTTCACCCTGACCCAGGGTAAGTCGCGAGGACTGGGAGGGAAGCCTTGGGCTGGATTTGCGAATTTGTTTGGCTTGGAAGATAAGAAATGGAATCCAGGGATAGAGACGAAGTTGAAATGTCCAGTAAGGAGTCATTTATCCTCCAACTTTTTTGGCGCCATATCCTGCCTGAGTCAACACCTGCAGCACCTTGTCTCGGTGGTCTCCTTGGATCAATATTTCTCCATCTTTGGTAGATCCACCCACCCCACATTTGTTTTTGAGCAGTTTGCCTAATTCCTTTAAATCCTCTTCAGAACCCACAAATCCTTCAATTAGGGTTACTTGCTTCCCTGCTCTGGATTTTTTATCCAGAAGTACGCGCAATTTTTGCTGGTTAGGGGAAAGGGTGTCCTGAGATTCTTCTTCTCCAAATTGGTAATCGAAGGAATCAGCGGTAGAGAAAACGATGCCATCTCTTTTTTTCCAATCGTTAGTTTTCTTACTCATGAAATTTGAATCATGTCTTGGTTTTAGGCCTTCGAATGTGCTGTTTTTAAGGTCCAAACAGGTCGCTTGGAGTGATTCACCACATCCTCTGCAATGCTACCTGTGAGTAAATGCAGGATACCTGTTCTACCATGGGTGGTCATTGCAATTAAATCTGCCCCAATATCGTCAGCAAACTCAAGAATTCCAGATTCTTCAGAAAGGGAATTGTAAATCTGGGTATGGATGTCCTGAAATTTGAATTTATGGATAAATTTCTCCAGAAGGAGAAAGGCCTCTCGGCTTGTTTTAAAGCTTCCAGGTGTATTGATAAACACAAAATAAAACTCAGCATCAAATACTTGCTGCATGTTTTTAATGCGTGCCGCCACTAGGGGATCCAGTTCTTGGAATGTAGAGGCAAATACCACCTTTTTGAGTTGGCTCGGATCCGTTTCCCCTTTGATGGTAATTACAGGGCAGGGTGCATTACGCACGATTTTTTCCGAATTACTTCCTATCCAAAACTCCTCCCAGCCCGAAGTTCCTGAAGAACCCATGACAATGAGGTCAGGCTTTTTCTCGACAATTACCGTGGAAATTTCTTTAAATATATTTCCCACATGGACCAAAGCCTCCATGCTGTACCTAGGAGAATTGAGTTTAGCGACCAAGCGATCCAAATCTTTCTTGCGTTGGTCCGTAAGTTCTTTGAAAAAAACCTGACTTTGGTAATCGGAAAGAGGATCTATGCCCCCACCTAAGGTGCCAACACTCGCATTCAGAGGGTATTCCACCACATGAAGTAGGGTGATATGAAGTTTGACGTAGGTGTTGGAAAGCTTGCTAGCAAAATCAAGTGCATGGGTAGCTTCCTTGGAAAAATCAAAAGGAACAAGGATGTGGATCATGAGTTTTAGCGTTTAGTGAATCAAGTTAATGGGTATACTAAAGCTAAAACAGGACTTTTGTCAGGTTTTTCTACAAAATCAAGCCAATTCCAAAAAGTAGTGTCCAAACCAAGGTACTGAGCGCCATTTGCTTGAGGTAAGGATCTGTCTCGCTAGCGGTACTCGCCTTTTGGATGCCTCTGCCGATCACCACCATCCAGGGTAGGGCAATGCATGCGAATATCGATCCATAGGCTTGATTAAGCCCTACAAAAGCGAGCAAACAACCGTAACCCACAGCAATCAAGGACCAGTGATAGGCAATGGCTTTCTTTCTTCCGATTCGCACAGGAATAGAGCGCTTGCCGGCTAGTTGATCAGACTCGATATCACGGATGTTGTTGATGTTTAAAACGGCTGTGCTGAAGCATCCTAGTGAACAGGCAATCAACAAGACCAAGGGATCGGCTTGCAAGCTATGCAAGAAGTAAGTCCCCAATACCCCCACTAGTCCAAAGAAAAGGAATACCGAAATATCACCCAATCCAGCATATCCGTAAGGATTCGAACCAGAAGTGTAGCGAATTGCGGCCCAAATCGCAAGAAGCCCTAAGGCTAGGAAACCTAAAAAATAGGACCAATTGGGTAGTGAAATGTAAATAAGCAGAAGTCCAGTTAGCAAAGAGAGCCCACCAAAAAGAATCATTGCTCGCTTCATTTCTGGAAGGGAAATTAAACCGGATTGAACGGCTCGAATTGGGCCTTTTCGTGCAGAAGAATCAGCCCCATGGATGCTGTCCCCGTAATCGTTGGCAAGGTTGGATAAAATCTGGAGAAATATCGTAGTCAGAGAAGCCAGCACCAATACCTCCCAGCGAAAGGCATTTTCCCAGTTTGCCAAAAAAGAACCTGCAAAAATACTTGCTAAGGCCAAGGGTAAGGTACGAAGCCTGACTGCATGCAGCCAGGCTTCTTTTTTGGATTGAATTTCTCTTTTCAAGGAAAACGAATAATCAGGGAGTGATCAGACTTAAAATTTCTTCGTCCATGGGCTTCACGGATGAAGGGAAAAATTTAACCAGTTCTCCTTTTTCATTGATGAAGTATTTGCAAAAGTTCCAGCTAGGCTCCTGATTGTTCCAACCATTTAGACTGGCATCTGAAAGCCATCTGTAGAGCGGGTGCTTGTCAAAACCTTTAACCGATATTTTCTCAAACATGGGGAAAGTAACCCCGAATTCGGTGGAGCAGAATTCTTTGATTTCTTCATTTGAACCCGGTTCCTGGCCACCAAAATTGTTGGCAGGAAAGCCTAGGATGAGAATGTCGTCTCCATGCTGTGCATACAACTCTTGGAGTTGTGCGTATTGCTTGGTGTAGCCGCATTTGGAAGCCACATTTACCAAAAGCAATTTCTTTCCTTTGAAAGAAGCAAAGTCAACTTCTTGACCATTGATATCTTTCATCTTAAAATCGTAGAAGGAACTTTCCATAGTCTGGTCGTAAGAAGGGTGGAAACTTGCCGTATCGCTAGGTCGATCTAGGGTCGTACCGCAAGCCAATAAGGCTACACTGAGGGAAATTAGTACTGTTTTCATAGTTACATTCTTTCGGGAACTTGTATGCCAATTAAACTCATTCCTCTTTTGATTGTTTTGGCGGTTTGCAAAGAAAGTGCTACTCGGAAGGATTGGAGTTGTACTTCTTTCTCATGGAAAATAGGGAGTTCCGCATAGAATCGGTTGTACTCTTTAGCCAAGTCAAAGAGGTATTGTGCAAGAATTGCAGGGGAATACTCCTCGGCAGCCATCTTTATTTTTCGCTCAAAATCGTTCAGCAACTGAATCAAGGCAGCTTCAGTCTCTGCAAGTTCGCTGAGTCCAGCAAAACTTTCGGCCGAAAGATCCACCCCAATTTGTTCTGCCTTTCTTAAAATTGCCGCGATGCGAGCATGAGAATATTGAATAAAAGGACCTGTGTTTCCTTGGAATTCGATGGATTCCTGTGGGTTGAATAACATGCGTTTTTTAGGATCCACCTTCAGTAAGAAATACTTGAGGGCACCCAATCCAAGCATTTCATACAACTCGAGGGCCTGCGCTTCCGTGAATCCTTCGATTTTACCAAGCTCCTTGGTGTGGTGTGCCGCTGTAGCGACCATTTCCTCCATCAATTCATCTGCATCCACTACTGTGCCTTCCCGTGACTTCATCTTGCCTGTGGGAAGGTCTACCATGCCGTAGGAGAGGTGGTATAAACCAGGGCCATAGGAACGCCCTAATTTCCGCATGATTTTAAACAAGACATCAAAGTGGTAATCTTGTTCATTGCCAACCACATATACAGATTTATTGATCTGATAATCCTGGTATTTTAAATCTGCGGTACCCATATCTTGAGTGATGTATACCGAGGTGCCATCGCCTCTCAATACCAATTTTTCATCCAGTCCCTCGTCCGTCAGGTCTACCCAAACCGATCCATTTTCTTTTTTGAAAAATATGCCCTTGGCCAAACCTTCTTCCACGATGTCTTTGCCGAGAAGGTAGGTGTTGGACTCGTAATAGGTTACATCAAAATCCACTCCCATGCGTTGGTAGGTGGCATTGAATCCTGCGTAGACCCAACCGTTCATTTGGTTCCAAAGCGCGATCACATCTGAATCTTGGTCTTCCCATTTGCGAAGCATTTCTTGAGCCTCCAAGAGGAGCGGAGCATTTTTCTTGGCTTCCTCTTCGGATTGGCCTGCCTCCATCAAACTTTTTTGTTGGGCTTTGTAATGGGTATCAAATAAGACGTAATATTTTCCTGCCAGGTGATCCCCTTTAAGCCCAGATGAAGCAGGTGTTTCACCATTTCCAAAGTGCTGGTAGGCAACCATGGACTTACAAATGTGAATGCCTCGGTCATTGACCAGGTTGGCTTTAATGACATCGTAACCTGCTGCCTTTAGGAGTTCTGCCACTGCATAGCCTAGGAAATTATTTCTCAGGTGACCGAGATGCAAGGGTTTGTTGGTATTGGGTGAGGAGTACTCCACCATGACCTTTTGCCCATTGCTAGGCAGTTGTCCAAAATTTTTGGAGGTATATACTTGTCTAAATAGACTAATCCACTCCTCCTGTGCGACCACCAAATTCAAAAATCCTTTGACTACATTGAAGTCCTTCACTGCAGGTACCTGTGCTTTCAGGTAGGTGCCTAGTTGAGTAGCAGTTGCCTCAGGACTCAATTGAGACTGTTTCAAAAATGGAAATACCACGAAGGTGTAACTTCCTTCAAACTCTTTTTTGGTAGGAGCTAAACTGAGTTGATCTAGTGCAACTGTAGTTTGGAAGCAGGAAGTAAAAGCATCTTGAATGCCTTGGAGGATGGAATCTTGAAAATTCATGGTTTCGAGTTTTACCCAGAGAAAGCGTCAAAGAGTTCAATGCAAAGCAATTAGGCCATTCCTTAACATTCAATTGGTAGGGCGAATTTAAGACGGCTTCTTGTAAAAAGCGGCACCGCTAGCCATTTTAAATGAAAAAGGACTTGAAAGATTGAAAAGAAAAGGGATAGGTACCTCCTTTTGGATACTCCTAGTTTTGCTAAAAGTGATTGACCAAGGATTTGGTTGTAATTTCTAATACCTCAAAAGCGATTTCCGCCATGGTATTTTCACTATCCAGGGTAGGATTTACTTCAACAATCTCCCAGCAGCAAACGCGCTTATCTTTGATGAGTTCGGCATTCAGTTGAATGGCTTCTTCTACGGTTAATCCATTGGGTACTGGAGTACCTGTACCCATGGAGATAGAGGGATCCATGCTGTCCACATCAAAAGAAATATACAGTTGATCGCAGTCCTTTAGCAACTCCAAAGTTTGCTTGGCAACTTCAAAAACACCCAGTTTACGCACGATTTCTGTGGTAAAATTGGTGATGCCATGTTTCTGAATTAAATAATTCTCGGGTTCCTCAGTATCACGAACCGAAATGTAGACGATGTCCTTCGGATTAATTTTGGGGGAATCACCTCCAATTTTTTTAATTCGATCCCAAAATGCACGTGTTTCTATTGCGGGGTGATTTTGTTGGCATTCCAGATTGTCCAAGTGTGCAGCCATCGCCAATGGCATGCCGTGCATGTTTCCAGAAGGAGTGGTGTAGGGGGTGTGCAAATCGGCATGTGCATCGATCCAAATCACGCCCAAGCGCTTGTCAGGATGGGCTCCTTTGATGCCCATAATGGTGCCGGCAGCGGTACTGTGGTCACCTGCAAGGACGATAGGGAATTTCTTTTCTAAGCGTAGGGATTCAATGGTTGAGGCTACGTTTTTAACCACCTGATACACGCCATCGATGTAGTTGGCAAAGGGGTGTTTGTTTCCCTTCCAAAGAAAATTATTGGCATCGGGAACATGGATGGGGTCGAATTGGGAGAAAAAATTTGACTTTTTATCTAGACTGGCAATTTTTAGTGCGTCCACTCCCAAACTTGCTCCTCTGGTGCCGGCAGCAATTTCCGAACGAACTTCTACCAATTTAATCTTTCTCATCGCTAGGGTATAGTTGGGTTTTCTAAGTGTAAAACTAAGGAAAAGCAGGCACAAATCGAGCATGAGTTTTGGGTTTGCTTCTCGTCAATTGACTCCTAGATTTCTAAATTTGATGAATACATAAGGGGCCAAAATGATGTGGATTGCTTTGAAAAATCACAAGAAAATGAGGTCGGATGTAGTTTGGGTTATTGTCAAAATAAATCCTGCTAAGAATTTGTGGTTCAAAACTTTGGTAACCGTCAATAAAAGCGCAATTTTTGCAGCCTTATTTACACGCTTAGCCCATTTTGGTAGATGAATAGATACATTGATTTGATCCAGCAGACCTTTGATTTTCCAACCAAAGAATTCACTGTAGAAAACAACCAACTTTACTTCAACGGGGTAAACCTGATGGAGATCATTGAAACCTATGGCACGCCTTTGAAGCTTACCTATCTGCCAAAAATTTCAGAAAATATTCAGCATGCCAAGACCTATTTTGGTAAAGCCATGCAAACGCATAACTACCAAGGAAAGTATACCTATTGCTATTGCACCAAATCTTCCCATTTCAGTTTCGTTTTGGATGAGGCCTTAAAAAATGACATCCACATCGAGACCTCTTCCACCTTTGACATTCCCTTGGTGAGAAGCTTATATGCCAAAGGCAAAATCCGAAAGGATACCTACATCATTTGCAATGGCTTTAAGCGGGAGAAGTACAAGCAGTACGTGAGCGAACTACTCAACGATGGCTTTGTCAACTGCGTGCCCATCTTGGATAACTTAACTGAAATTGATTACTACTTGGAGCACGTGAAAGTTCCTTTTCAGGTAGGCATTCGCATTGCTTCAGATGAAGAACCCAAGTTTGGATTTTACACCTCTAGATTGGGCGTTCGCTACAACGATATCATTTCCCTCTACGAGGAAAAAATCAAGAATAATCCGCAGGTGAGCCTAAAGATGCTTCACTTCTTCATCAATTCAGGCATCAAGGATACGGCCTACTATTGGTCTGAATTGACCCGATTTATTCAGAAGTATGTGGAGTTGAAGCGAGTAGCACCGAGTTTGGATTCCATGGACATTGGAGGTGGCTGGCCCATCAAGACCAATGTGTTTTTTGACTACGATTACCAATACATGGCCGATCAAATTGTCAAAAACATCAAATGGATGTGTGCGAAGAACAATACCACCGAACCCAATATTTTCACTGAATTCGGAAGTTACACGGTAGGTGAGAGTGGGGCTGTTTTGTATTCTATTCTGGAGGAAAAACTACAGAATGACAAGGAATTGTGGTACATGATTGATGGCTCTTTTATTACGCAACTTCCAGATAGTTGGGGATTAAATCAAAAGTATATCATGCTTGCTGTCAATAACTGGGAGGAAGAGTACCACAATATTTCCTTGGGGGGATTGACTTGCGACAGCATGGACTACTACAATTCAGAAGCGCACCAATTCAATATCTACTTGCCTAAAATCGAGGACAAGAAGAAGCAATACATTGGCTTTTTCCATACGGGCGCCTACCAAGAGTCACTAGGTGGATATGGAGGTATTCAACATTGTTTGATCCCTGCACCGAAACACGTGTTGATTGATCGGGATGAAAAGGGAGAGGTCAAGCACTGGCTGTTTGCCGAGGATCAGAAAGAGGAAAATATGCTGAAGATCTTAGGCTACTAAAAAAAAAAGACCGCCAATGCGGTCTTTTTTTTGGATTAATTTTTGGCCTCTTCCTTGATCGGAAATAAGATTGAGGCAGCTACAGAAACGAGCAGGACACCTCCCACAATCGATAGCGATAGGGGAGAAGAAATGTGATAGAAAGGAGCAATGATCATTTTGAATCCAATGAAAGCCAAAATGATAGCCAAACCAAACTTTAATCGGCTAAACATGTGGATGAAATTGGCCAATAGGAAATACAAGGAGCGTAGGCCTAGAATCGCAAAAATATTCGAGGTATAAAGAATGAATGGATCATCTGGTGCAATGGCGAAAATGGCAGGTATGGAATCTACCGCAAAAATCAAATCTGTAAACTCAATCACTGCAACAACAACCAATAGTGGGGTAGCCATTTTTACCCCATTTTCGATGGTAAAGAAATTTCCTCCGTTGTATTCCTTACTCACTTTGAAGATTTTGTGAATCAACTGAGCCCCTGGGCTTTTGCTAAAGTCCTTTTCGTCGTCATCTTCATCATTTGCAAACCAGGACTTTATTCCTGCATAGATTAAGAAAAACCCAAAAATGGTTAGCACCGCATTTATTTTTACTGGTTGACCAAACAAGTTCATTTCAGGTAAAAAGGTAAGGTTGATCAACCCTACTCCTGCAAAAATAAAGATGGCCCGCATGACAAGTGCACCAATAATTCCCCAAAAAAGCACCTTGTGGTGAAGTTCCCGGGGTACATTGAAGTAGCCAAAGACCAGAATAAATACGAAGAGGTTGTCTACAGAAAGTGCCTTTTCAATCCAATAGGCGGCTTGGTACTGAGAAAACTTTTCCAATGCGAATTTTTCGTCGGAGACGATGAAAACGAAAATGCTGAAAATCATCGAGAAGCCAATCCATACCACGGACCAAATGGCCGCTTCCTTGTTAGAAATCACGTGATTTTTCTTGTTGAATATGCCCAAGTCGAGCAGCAACATGAAAATTACGACTACAGCAAAACCGATAATGATACCGGGATGATCAATTAAATTATCCGCATTCTTCATTTTTTATGGAAAGGAGTATTGGTTTATGGGTTCAAAACTACTCCTTTTTTCCTGCCATTGGATAGAAAAGCAAAGTAGTTGGAGTGAATTTTAGTTCAGATACGAACCAAAGTAAGCAATGGTTTTGAGAAGACCTTCTTTTAGGTTGACGTCAGGTTGCCAGGATAGTTCTCGGCGAGCTAAGTCGATAGTGGGTTGGCGTTTTAAGGGATCGTCAGCAGTAGGAGGAAGAAAAGAAAGCTTACTCCTGCTTCCAGTCAATTCTAGAATAAGACTCGCTAACTCCACAATGGTGGATTCCGTAGGATTCCCCACATTTATTGGACCTGTAATTTCTTTGGAAGTGTTCATTAGCAGTCGTATGGCGCGGATGGTATCCGCTACATAGCAAAAAGAGCGAGTTTGTGAACCATCCCCAAATACGCTAAGATCTTGCCCCTGAAGTGCTTGGAGGATGAGATTGGATACCACACGTCCATCCGTAGCACTCATACGTGGACCATAGGTATTGAAGATCCGCATGACTTTGATGTCTACCTGATGCTTCCGATGGTAATCAAAAAACAAGGTTTCCGCTGCCCGCTTTCCTTCATCATAGCAGGCTCGAGGACCAATGGGATTGACGTTTCCAAAATAGGATTCAGGCTGGGGATGAACCTGTGGATCTCCATAAACCTCAGATGTAGAAGCTTGAAATATTTTTGCCCCTGTTGTTTTGGCTAATTCAAGCAGGTTTAGGGAACCAAGGATGCAAGTTTTGAAGGTTTCAATTGGAAATTGTTGGTACAAGCGTGGAGAGGCAGGGCAAGCAAGATTGTAGATTTCATCTACTTCCATTGCAACTGGAAGACATACATCCTGAACCAGCAATTCAAAATTAGGATGGGGAATTAGGTGGGAGATATTCTGTCTGGAACCCGAAAAAAAATTATCAAGGCAGATGACTTGATTTCCTTCTTCCACCAACTGATCACAGAGGTGACTTCCTAAAAACCCTGCACCACCACTGACTAAAATTCGTTTCATCTACTTAGGGGTTGAACACACTTCTTGGGTTTCATTTACTAGGAATAGGTTGAAATACCTCAATCAAATAAAAAACTGATCTTCTTGAGTTGGTACAAAAGTACGTTAAAACCAGTTTGTTTTCATAGTGAGGGTAGGGTAGTTGGTCGAAGCAAAGCGCTCCATAATACCATTTAACTTGACAAGTTCGTAGGCGAAGGTATAGCGTGCCGTTTCAATTTTTCCCAAATGGAAATCTTGTTCTTTGCTGCCCTGATCCAAGGCCTTTTGTGATGTTATGGCTTGCTTGAGCCACATCCAACCCATGCATAGTAGACCTGCCCCTTCTAAAAAGAGGGTAGCATCGGCAAGAAAATAGTCAGGCCCTTGGTTTCGTTTATATAGGAGCTGTGCAGTGCTTTTGGCGAATTCTTGGCAGTATTTTTCAAATTGTTGACAAAGAGCTTCCAAATCAGGGAGCTTCTTTGCCTCCTCAAGCGTGGTTTGAAGTTCCTTCTGTAGCATTTTCCATCCCAATCCTTCATGAAGAAGCAATTTTCTACCCAATAAGTCGAGTCCATGAATGCCAGTGGTTCCCTCGTGAATGGGATGGATTCGGGCTTCCCGATAGTATTGTTCTACAGGGAAATCAGTTGTGTAACCTGCCCCTCCAAGTACCTGGATGGCCATGGAGGTACTTTGCAGCCCCATTTCGGATGGATAGCTTTTGGCGATTGGGATCAATAGGTCCAACAATGCTTCAAGTTCACCTTTCTTAATCGGATCAGTTTCTTGAGAAACTTGATCTCCAAGAAGTCCGCAGAAGATCAATAAGGCTAAGGACCCTTCTGTAATGCTTTTCTGGAATAAAAGAATGCGCTTCACATCCGCATGCTGGATGATGGGTATTTGTGGTCGGTTGGGTTCCTTGTCAGTGATGTTTCGTCCCTGAGGTCGAACTTTTGCATAGGCTAAGGATGCATGAAATGCTGCCGTAGCAATGGCTGTGGCATTCATTCCGATTCCTAGTCTTGCCTCATTCATCATTTGAAACATGTACTTGAGTCCTTGGTGTGCTTCTCCAACCAGGTATCCCTCGCAAGCGGATTCACTTCCCATCATCAGGTGGACGATTGGCGCACCCTTATAGCCCATCTTGTGGTAGATCCCTTGGGTGAGCACATCATTTGGGGTCCCGTCTAATCTGATTTTTGGAACCACAAATAAGGAGATGCCCTTGGTGCCTGCTGGAGCTCCTTGTATTCGAGCAAGCATCAAATGAATGATGTTGTCACAGGCATCGTGATCGCCTGCTGAGATGTATATTTTCTGCCCACTGATCGAATAAACTCCTTCTTTAGCGGTAGGAACCGCCAAAGTAGACAAATCCGAAAGGGAACTTCCCGCATCCGGTTCGGTGAGTGCCATGGTTCCTTGCCATTCCCCGCTGTACATTTTAGGCGTAAAGGCATCTCGAAGTTCAGAGGATCCAAAGGTTCGAATCAAATTAGCCGCTCCTGTAGTCAGAAAAGGAAAAACACTGGCAGAATAATTGGCTGCCTGCAAAATAAATCCAGCTGAGAGGTGGATCGTCCAAGGCAATTGTTGTCCACCCTCTTCATAGGGGAAGATGGCGTTGATCCATCCATCGGCACCAAATTGGCGAATGATCTCACGCATCTTGGGATGTACCTTGACGATTCCATTTTCCAATTGGGGTTCATTTCGGTCCATTTCCTTGAAAATGGGATACAGGGACTTCGCGGCAATTTGCTCTGCCGCATCCAAAATCAGTGAAAAGGTCTCCTTGGAATGATCTGAAAAATAGGGGTACTGGATGAGTTCCAAGCAATTTTGATTTTCAAAAAGTTGGAATTGCAAATCTCTTTTAGAATAGAAGGTAGCCATGATTTATTCTTTGGAACTCAAATAACGGATTATTTTTGCTGGATTACCTCCAATCACTACATCTGAAGGGAAACTTTTAGTGACTATGGCTCCAGCAGCGACGACCACTCGATCCCCTAAACTTACCCCAGGGCAAATCACTGCTCCACCACCAATCCAAACATCTGAACCGATTTCAATCGGTTTTCCAAATTCCCATAACGCTCCCCTTGTGGCTGCATCCAAAGGGTGTGTAGCGGTATAAAGCTGTACCGCTGGACCAATTAGGACCCGGTCACCCAATGTAACTTTGCAAACATCCAATACCACGCAATTGAAATTGAAAAAGCAATCATCTCCCAGGTGAATGTTGTAGCCATAGTCGCAAAAGAAAGGGGGTTCTATCCAGGGATTTTTACCCATTTTGCCTAATAATTTTCCTAATAAGGAAAGCCTGTTTTCAAGATCAGCGGGCGAGGAGGAATTAAAGGCCTGTACCACTTCTCGGGCATAAAGACGTTCACGGACTAATTCTGGGTCTGATGCTTGATACAGTTCCCCCGCAAGCATTTTTTCTTTTTCTGACTTCATCGCAATTAAGTTTAATTTAGTGATGAAGGCTTATTTTTTGTTTGCTACCCAAACCAATGCTTTTTCTACTCCCCGGAGTTCGGCTAGTCCTTTCAGTCTTCCGATAGCCGTGTAGCCCGGATTTGCTGTTTTCTTGTTCAGGTCATCCAGAATCTGGTGTCCGTGGTCTGGGCGCATGGGAATTCGTTTCTTCCGTTTTTTTTGCCAGATCAAAATCTCTTGAATCACGGCAACCATATCTACGTTGCCATCCAGGTGGTTGTCTTCGTAGAAATTTCCTGCTGCATCTCTTCGGGTGCTTCGCAAATGGAGAAAATGGATGCGTTCTCCAAATTCCCGAACCATGGCGGGTAGATCATTGTCTTCCCGTACACCAAAACTTCCCGTGCAGAAGGTTAGGCCATTGTGTACACTGGGTGTTTCATTGAGGATTCGTCGCGCATCTGCCGCGGTGCTCACGACTCGTGGCAATCCATACAGCGAAAAGGGAGGATCGTCTGGATGTATGCACAAAAAGCATCCTGCTTCCTCTGCAACGGGGGTGATGGCATCTAAAAATAGATGCAGGTGTTCAGCAAGCTGCTTTGCATCAATGTCTTTATAGGTCTTGAGCATTTCTCGAAACTCCTCCAGCGTGTAGCCAATTTCTGAGCCAGGAAGACCTTTGAGGATATTGTCCAAAATGAGCTGCTTGGATTCTGGGCTAAGATTTTGGTAATAGGTTTCGGTGGCAGCAATTTCTTCCGGACTGTATTCTTGCCGTGCTTCAGGTCGTTGTAAGATGAATAGGTCAAAGGCAATCACCGCCTTTTTCTCATACTGCAAGGCTTTGGCACCGTTGGGGAGAAGGTATTCCAGATTGGTACGCGTCCAATCCAAGAGGGGCATAAAATTGTAGCAAACTGTAAAAATTCCCTCTTCAGCCAGGTTTCGTAGCGTTTGCTTGTAGTTTTCGATTAATTGTAGGAATGCACCGGATCTAGTTTTGATTTGTTCATGTACCGGGACCGACTCTACTACAGACCAGGTAAGTCCTGCTTTTTCCACTTCGTTTTTTCTCAGGCGAATTTCTTCTCGAGACCAAACCTCTCCATTGGGAATGTGGTGAAGCGCGGTGACCACTCCTGTGGCTCCAGACTGACGGATATCTTGAAGACTCACGGGATCCTTGGGTCCGTACCAGCGCATGGTTTGTTCCATTCTATAGGTCATGAGTATATGATTTTTAGTTGAAATGCATTAAAAATTTAAACTCCAGAGTAGGCACTAAAACCTCCATCCACTGCTACAGTCGTGCCCGTCACAAACTTGGAGGCATCACTGCAAAGCCAATGCAAAGCCCCTAACAAATCATCTGGCTGTCCAAATCGACGCATAGGAGTATGACTAATGATTTGCATACCTCGTTGTGTCATACTTCCGTCCTCCTGCGTGAGTAGTGTTCTGTTTTGTTCGGTCAAGAAAAAACCTGGAGCCAAAGCATTCACTCTGAAGCTTGGACCATGCTTGATAGCAAGTTCGACTGCGAGCCACTTGGTGAGGTTGTCGATGGCAGCTTTGGCTGAGGCATAGCCCATCACGCGTGTCATGGGTCTGCTGGCTGCCATGGAACTGATATTGAGGATCGTGCCTTCTCCATTTTTTAAGAGTAAGGGGAGAAAGGCCTTGACAGGAAATACCGTGCCCAAATAATTGAGGTCCATGACCTGACGTAACGCTTCGCTATCGAGGTCCAAAAAGGTTTGCTCGGGTTGAATCACTGCACCTGGCATATTTCCTCCTGCAGCATTGATCAAAACAGCAATAGATCCATGCTGCGACTCGATGAGGGGTTTGACTTTTTCTAAGGACTCTTCATGCGTGACATCCGCATAATAGCCCCAGGCTTTTCCACCTTCAGCAATGATTTGATCGCGTAGTGCATTTACCTTCTCGGGTGTTCTACCCAAAAGCAAGAGTTCAGCCCCTTGCTGTGCCAGGTAGAGGGCCATGCTTGTTCCAAGTACCCCTGTGGCTCCAGAAAATAGAATTTTCGTCCCTTTTAAGTCAAATAGATCTCTGGATATCATGGGGTAGTGCTATAGTTTTGTGGGCTAAAATTGAAGTAAGCTTTGGCATTGTAGTAGCAGATGTCTTGGATGATTTTTCCGAGCCATTGCTCATCCCAAGGCAGTTCCCCTTGTTCCACTTCCTGTCCAATCAATTGGCACAAGATCCTGCGGAAATATTCGTGTCTTGGAAAGGATAGAAAACTTCTGGAGTCCGTGAGCATTCCGATAAAGCAACTCAATAAACCCAAATTGGAGAGGGCATTGAGCTGTTTTTCCATGCCGTCTTTTTGGTCCAAATACCACCAGCCAGAACCATACTGCATTTTTCCCTTGATCGAACCGTCGTTGAAGTTGCCGATCATGGAGGCAAAGACCTCGTTGTCTCTGGGGTTGTTGTTGTAGATTACAGTTTTGGGCAATTGGTCCGTTTTGTCCAATTCATTGAAGAAGCCGGCCAGGGATTTGGCCTGATCAAAATCTCCAATCGAATCAAATCCAGTATCTGAACCCAAGTATTTGGCCATTCGCTCGTTGGTATTGCGGAGCGCGCCGAGGTGAAATTGCTGTACCCAGCCCTTGGCATGATACTGTTTGGAAAGCAGGGTAAGAACCTGGAAGGTAAAGTATTCTTGTTCCTCGGCTGAAGGAGGGTTACCGGCTAGTGTATTTTTGAAAATACGATCTGCAGCTAAGTGGCTATTCGATGAAAAACTCAAGCGCTCAAGGCCATGGTCCGCCACCCTGCATTCCATGGAATGAAAGAAGTCTATTCGCCTGTAGAGTGCCTCCATCAAGGTATCAAAGGAATTAATTTCCATTCCTGCGGCAGTTCCTAAGGTCACAAGGTAGCTGCTGTAGTTTTGGGGATGTCCAATCGCAAAGGCTTTGTCCGGGCGAAAGGTAGGGTACATACCCATGGAAAGACCTTCTTTTCGGTAGGCGAGGTGATGGCTTAGGTCGTCTGTGGGATCGTCCGTGGTGCCCACCACTTCCACCTTCATGCGTTCGAGTAGCCCACGCGTCCGAAAAGACTCCTCTTGGAGAATTTCAGCCGTAGTGGAATAAATTTTAGACGAGTTGGTCGGAGAAAGGAGATCGGTAATCCCAAAATACCGCTTCAGCTCCAGCGCACTCCAATGGAATAAGGGGTTTCTGAGTGTGTAGGGCAGGGTATAGGCCCACTTCTCAAATTTTTCCGCATCCAAAGCCTTTCCTGTGATGTACTTTTCGTCAATTCCTAAGGTTCGCATCGCTCGCCACTTGTAGTGATCTCCGGCTAGCCAAATGGAACTGATATTTTCAAACTTCCGATTGGTTGCTATTTCGGCAGGTGGGAGGTGGTTGTGGTAATCGATGATGGGAAGATCCTTCGCATACCCATGAAAGAGCCGCTGGGAAAATTTATTTTTCAATAAAAAATCATCCGAAAGGAATTGGGTATTTTGGATTAATTGGGTCATTATCGAGAATAATGAAATACTACGAGAATAGAGGAGCTATTGTATTTTGACCTACTGTCAGGAATGGATGGGTAAGTACACTTCGGCAAGAAAATCAAATCGCTGGTGGAGCCCAGCCTTTTTCATACTCTCTACTCCACAAGGCCATTGCCTTCGGGGAATTGAGGATGTGTCCATTGCTAGGATCACAGGTCAAGGATTCTCCTGTTCGGCTACTGATATTGGCCAAATGACAGAGTAGGGTAGATACGGCGCCTTCTTCTATGGTCGAGTTTTGCTTTTCTGTTCCCCGTACTGCATTGAAGAAGTTGACAATGTGTAGTGTACTCATGTCACCTCCACCGCCTAGCGCAGTGCCCCCTTCGTTGTTGTTGGCCTGGTTGGATTTGATTTCTTTCCCAGATCGGTCGTGAAGGCGGTAGCCACCACGGTCTACATACACGGTGCCTTCCGAACCATAAATAATAGTTCCTCGATCGGAGCCATAAGTTTTGTAGTTGTTTCGGCTTTTTCCGTCCCACTGAATCACCTTTCCTTCACCAAACTCGAAGGTAGCATCCATGGTGTCGTACATGGTCCAACCGTCTTCTGGGTAGTGCATTTTTCCTGCTACCACCGATACTGCTTTTGGAAATTCCACTTGAAGTGCCCAGCGGGCTATATCCAATTCATGGGTTGCATTATTTCCCGTTTCGGCAGTGCCGTAATCCCAGCCATACCAATGCCAATTGTAGTCCCAAGTGTCGTGGAAATAAGGCTTTCGAGGCGCTGGGCCTTGGAAAAGGTCCCAATCCAAGCCTGCTGGAGGCGCTTGTTGAATCGGATTAATCACCGATCCTCGTGAGTTGCTGTAAAATGCCTTGGCAAAGTATACTTTCCCAATCACTCCCTCGTGGATGGCTTGGATGATCTCCCTGCTTTCGGGGGCAGAGCGCTGCTGGTTGCCCATCTGCACGACCTTATTGTATTTCTTTTGAAGTGCTACGAGCACTTCTCCTTCCCGTGGATTGTGGGAGCAAGGCTTTTCTACATACACATGCTTGCCTCTTTCAAGTGCCAGCCAGGTTCCTGGTGCATGCCAGTGGTCAGGGGTAGCATTGATCAATACATCCACCTCTTTGTCGTCGAGGACCTTGAAGATATTTTGCTCTTGCTTGGGTTGGTAGTCGATCCATTTTTCAAATCCTTTGGCTGCCTTGGGCATTTGAGACTGCATCGCATCGCAGAGGTAGAGCAAATTTACATTGCTGCTTTTCAATCCGATTGGCTCATAAAATGCACCAAGTCGTCTGCCCAAACCCGCAATTGCTACATTCAGGCGGTCGTTTGCACCCACAATGCGTGCGTAAGATTTAGGAGAGAAGCTAAGCGATCCCAAGGCAGATAGTCCAAAGGTGAGGGCTGCACTTTTTTTGATAAAAGTTCTTCGGTTTGACTTCGACATGATTGAAAGGGTTTATGGGCTTATTGCAGGGGCTTAATTTTAATGTTTTTGTAGCTCACTTGATCTCCGTGATCTTGAAGGAGGATACGACCTCTTGGGGCCTCACCAAATTTAGTCCAAACCACATATTTGCTGATTGCGACCAGATCGCGGTAGGCCTGGGAGCCTCGCTCGTATTCCAATACTTTTACTCCGTTGAGGTAATGCTCCACCTTATTGTTGGGATACACCACAACTCTGCCTTGGTTCCATTCTCCGGGTTTACGAACAAATCTTGCTTGCTTCTCTGCTTTGATCAGGTCGTACAAGGAGGCAAGGGTACGGTTTCCATCGCGGCCCATCTTGGCGTCTGGGTGGAGCGCATCGTCAAGAATTTGGTATTCCAAGCCGATCGCGGAGCCTGTATTGCCTTCTGCCAAGGTTACGAAATACTTCACGCCACTATTTGCACCCTCCGAGAGTTTGAAGTCAAATGCGAGGTCAAATGCACTGAACTGTTCGGTGGTGACGATATCTCCAAAGGTTCTGGCCTCACTTCCATCGGATTTTTGGATCGTTAGGATTCCATCTTCAATGGTCCATCCTTCTTTGGGGAAGGCTTCTTTTCGAGCGCTTTCCCAACCTGTAGAAGACACTCCATCAAATAGGAGTTTCCAGCCCTGGGATTTCTCCTCTGGAGTCAATACATTTTTTACGGTGCTGACTACAAAAACATCCTGCTTGAAGGGGAGTGGCTTTAAATTTTCTGTTTGTATGCGCACATTCCTGAAATACGTTTTTCGGCCTTCGTCTTCCTTGTTTTGAATGCTGTGCACCTGAAGCCCAATAAAGCCTTTTGCATCAAGTTCATCCACAAAGTAGGCTACTTCTTGTCCATTAACCCATGTTTTAATGGTATTGCCTAGGACTTCAATGCGGTAGTGATTCCATTCACCTAGCTTAAATGCCGACTTGGCTGTGGGGTTCAGATCCAATGGATAGAACCAACCGCGTCGTGCTTCGTCATAAATTCCCCCTGACCAAGCTCGAGGTGTGGGATCTGCTTCTACTTGGTAGCCGTATACCAGGCCTTTGCCCCCTTGACCTGTTGGATCAAATTGACCGCGGGTCATAATTCCACTATTGGAGGAGGTATGGCTGATTTTGAGGTCTAATTCAAGGATAAAATCTCCGTATAGCTCCTCGGTAATGAGAAAGGTGTTTCCTGTTCCAAAGACTGCAGATCCTTCGATTACCCCATCCTGAACAGTAAAGTTGGCGTTGCCTGCCACAGCTTTCCAACCGCTCAGGTCTTTGCCATTGAATAAATTTTTCCAGTTTCCCTCTTGGGCCTGTATGGAAAAAGTAACGAGGAATAGGAGAAGAGTTCCTAAAAAACGGGATTGCATGAAATCTTGGGTTTAATGTTAGCATTGGAGCACCACAGTTGTGGGCACCAAATTGGAATTCAAGATACAAAAACTAGTCGATGTGTTGCTAGTCCGAACCTGAGGAGGGGTGAGGATTTTTTTGAATTCCCACAGAAAGCATCATCTGTTTACTACTTTTGTGCATGCTTGATTTCAATACCAAAGGAAAAGTTTTCATTACCTGCAAAGATCGTTCGGTGACTTACCTGGAGCAGGAAGTGCGTGAATTGGGTTTCATCCCCGTAGCAGTCACACGTACAGGCCTTGAAGTGCTTGCTTCGCTTGAAGAATGCATGGACCTCAACTTGCACCTGCGTACTGCCTCTCACGTGCTCTACGAAATCAAATCCTTCTACCTAAGAAATGCTGACGATATCTACCGACGCTTTAAGGCCATCCCTTGGGAGGATTATTTGGATGTAGATGGGTACTTTTCGGTCAACTCGGTTGCCGAAAATGAATCGATCACCACGCCATTGATCGTGAATGTGAAGGTAAAGGATGCCATCGTTGATCGTTTCCGAGAGTTAAAGGGGAGGAGACCTGACTCAGGATCTGACTTCTCCGGATTGGTAATTCAAGTGTATTGGAAAGAAACGCAAGCCATCGTCTATTTGAATACTTCGGGTGAAACCTTGGCCAAGCATGGCTACCGCAAAATCCCAGGAAAGGCGCCCATGATGGAAGCCCTGGCAGCAGCCACGATTTTTGCTACCGAGTGGAACACGCGTGTTCCCTTTATCAATCCCATGTGTGGATCGGGTACCTTGGCGATAGAAGCGGCACTCATTGCCTCCAAGCGCTATCCGGGTTTGTACCGAGAGGACTATGCTTTTCAGCATATTTTAGGCTATACCCCTGACTCTTTCCTTGCCAAAAAGAAAAAGTTAGAAAATAAAATCATCCACGACCCAGGAGTCCGGATCATTGCTTCTGATATTTCCTTGCAGGCCATTTCTTTTGCTCAAGAAAATGCAGCCTTTGCAGGTGTAGACCATATCATTACTTTTCAAACTGGAGATTTTGCAGAAACGGAAATTCCTGAGAAACCGCGAGGAGTGATTATGTTCAACCCAGAATACGGAGAGCGTCTTGGGGAGTTGGGGGAATTGGAGGAAACCTACAAGCGGATGGGTGACTTCATGAAGCAAAAATGCGCGGGTTACCGAGGCTATATCTTTACAGGAAATATGGATTTGGCCAAAAAAGTAGGCCTAAAAGCAAGTCGACGTATTGAGTTTTGGAATGGAACGATCGACTGCCGCTTATTGAAGTACGACATGTATGCAGGTAAAGGAAGTGAATAGGCGATTGAAGGAATAGGTTTTCAACCCTGTTTATTTTTTGCCAATCCTCCTTTTTTCTTTTCTATTCTAAAGGATATGCGCTTAATTGACGCGAATTAAGAGTGTCCACTTGATAAATCAGGAGGATTTCTAATGCATTAGCCATTGAATTTATGCGCTATTTTCTAGCTTTTTTCTTTGTTCTAGGACTTCATTTGTCTTGTTTCTCACAGACGATCACGGGGACTGTGCGAGAAAAGGGTTCCGGCCTTCCTCTTCCTTTTGCCAATGTCTTTGTCAACAACACCACCATAGGTTCGGCTACAGATGCAGCTGGACGATTTCGAATAAGCGGTGAGTTTTCTACAGACATCGAATTGGTAGCCAGCTTTGTTGGGTATGTAACGGAAGTAAAGGCGATTTCATTCCGAAAAAAAGGGGAGGTCCAAGTCGATTTTTACTTGGCATTCAATGAGTCCAACCTCACAGAGATCGAACTCAAAGCCAAGCGTGACAAGTCTTGGGATCGGGAGTTTCGACGTTTTGAAGAGGTTTTTTTGGCACTTCCAGATGATCCCTACCTCAAGCAAGTCAAGATCGAAAACCCATGGGTATTGGAGTTTGAAAACATCAAACCTAAAAAAGGGCCGAATTACCTTCAAGCTACTGCAGGTCAACCCTTGAAAATCACCAATGAGGCATTGGGTTACAAGATCGATTACTACCTCCAAGATTTTAGGTTGGTGCGTAATGGATCCATGTTTTACGGGCAAGTTTTTTATTTACCAACTACCTCCTCAGATCCTGTTCAGATGAAGGGTTGGGAAGCCAATAGAGAAGCCAACTACCAGAGTTCCTTAAGGCATTTCAATTATTCTTTATTAATCAATTCCTCAGACTCGCTCCATTTTAAGGTCTTTCGTACCCCTCCTGAGCAACTAGGTCGAGTTAGGACCAATGATTTTAACGAAGAATTGGAGGAGTCAATTTATCCTATCTCTTTGGATTCCATATTCCGTAAGCCACTTGGAAATGGAAATTACCGGGTTTATCTCAAGGATAGGCTTGAAATTCACCACTTAGACAAACCTTGGCGGAACGACTACTACACCAATGTGTACCATGCCATCAGTTGGATTCAAGCGCCGGAAGGCTACTACGATGTAGATAAAAAGGGTACCTTGATTAACCCCACTCAGTTGGTGCTTTCAGGTTACCTGAGTCGTCAGCGGATGGCTCGAATTCTTCCTTTGGATTTTGAACCCAATCGGAACTATGTAGCTGAACAGAGCCCAGATGAGGTTTTGGAGAGCCCTGCTATCCGTCTAAATAAACTTCGGGAGAAGGCTTGGTTGACCACCAACAAACCCTATTTCTATCCTGGTGAAACGGTTTGGATGGGAGGGAAGATGCTCTACCAAGATCAGAATGTAGCTGATTCCCTTAGTCGAGTGCTGTATGTGGATTTGATCAATACCGCTGCTGAAATCGTTCAATCGGCGACGTTTCCGATCGATCAGGGTAAAATTTCAGGTGGGTTAGAATTAGCTGCGGATTTTCCTCCGGGTGATTATGCACTGCGCGCCTACACCCATTGGAATCAGAATTTTGGAACGCTAGATCAGTTTTTGGAGCCGTTTCTAGTGATGGAATCGGGCATTCAACCCAAAGAAGAGGGAGTTGATGGAGTGTCTTTGCAAGGAGAGATTACCGTAAACCCAGTGTTTTCGTTCAGCGATTCGCTGAATTACCGAGTGATGGATTTGAAGCTGGAGTTTTTGGATGAGTTTCAAAATCCGATTGCAGGAGAATTTTTGTTAGCGATCACGGATGCGGAAGCGGTTTCAGTACTTCAGCCAAGCATTTCGCTGGAAGAGGGGTTGAATTGGTTGGATAAAAAGCTTCCAGATGATTTCAATTCAGCGCTTAACTTCCCTATTGAATACGGGATTTCGGTACAGGGAAAATTTACGGCAGATAACAAGCGGCGTCCGGCAATCAATCCGATCACGGTAGTGCGGGGAGATTTGGAGGATTATGGACAAGTGATGACCGATTCGTTGGGTAATTTTTGGGCCACTGGCTTAGTATTTAAGGATACTGCTCTAGTCGCTATTGCCGCATTGGATTCAAAAATGAAGGCGTTTGGTTCAGTGGAACTGCAGACTTTCCCAAAACCTGATTTTGCTACAACCTTCCCAAAGAATTCCTATATCCTGGAACCCATTCGAACCGAGATTCCACAATTGGATAAATCGGGTGATTACATTCTCCTCGAAGAGTTTGTGAAAGAGGAGAAGGTACCGGAAACCCAGGGTAGTTCCAGTGATCGATATGGTACACCTACCCAGCAAGTAAGCGGGGAGTTGCTTGAAAAAGAAACCATGGGACAAATCTTAGGGCGTTTGGGTTTTAATCTGAATTCGTTAAAATTCAGGAATTACACTTACGGAGAGGCTACGGGTACTCCGCTATTAATCCTCGATGGTGCGGCTATGCCATTTATGGAAGCAAATGAGTTTAGGGATATACTCCTTGGGTTTGAGCCTTCTCAACTCGAATCCATCAAAGTGTATGCGGATAATCTAGGTAAGTCAATATTTGGTATGGCAGGCTATGCGGGAGTGATTCAGATCGATACCAAAAATGGATTTCGAACTGGCGCGGTAACTAATCGCAAATTCAAATCAGAAGGCTTCCAGATTTTCGATATTCCGGGTTTTACTGACTTTCCAGCCTTTGATAAAAACCCTCCCTCAGACCAATTTTTGAAGAAAAAGCCTACCCTCTATTGGGAACCTGCTGCCCAAACCTCCGATGGGTCGTATCATGCAAAAGTAAAAGTACCTTATGGGGTGAAGGCGATTCAGATTCGGGTAGAAGGACTAACGCTGGATGGAGAGGTTTTTTCTAAAGTGATGAAGATGGAGTTCTAGAATCAACGGGTTTCACCCGCGGTTAATCAAGGTTCGACCCTTGCAGGGTCTTTTATGGAATACAATGGCATTTAAAAACAAAAACCGCGGTGAGCTACCTCCGCGGTTTTTGTTTTTAGTCTTATTCCAGATTACTGAAGTTGGCTACTCAGTTGACTTATTTTTTTGCTGAGGTCAAGGATGGCATTGGCATAGCGCGTATCCCACTCTTCCAATCGGCTGGTATTCTTGGTCGCCACCTCGTACTGTATACCTGGAAGGATCCATGAGGCATAGCCAGAGAAGGGATCGTTACACACATACAAGGACTTGTACCATTCCCCATAATACATCCCCTTGGGATCGATCCAGCTTTTTTCCAAATCGATCAACCCAGCATTGATTTTTTTCAAATGCACTGCTGTTAGTTTTTCGGCTGCAAGTGCATTTTGAAGGGAGTTTTTGTAGACCTCCGAACTTTCTTCTAGTGTCTTTAATGCAGTTTGTACCTGATCAAACCCTGCAAAATTTGGGTCCATGGCTTTTACATTCTTGACTGCTTGCTCAAAGTGCCCTTTCAAATCTTTGGCATAGCGCGGTACATCGTAAGGAATGATCGTCGCATTGGCTTGACGGATGGCTACTAGCCCAAAGACTTGTGCCACAGCACCGCCCATTTTAAAGCTTGAATCAGAAAACTTGCCGTAATAGTGAATATTATCGTAGTTGGAGTGGTAAGCAGTGGTACCTCCAGAACCTCCGCTCAAAGATGGAATACCCACGTGCATATAAAAGGCGATGTGGTCAGATCCACCACCCAAATTTCCAATTCCCGGCTCTGGATTTTTTCCTGCCCAAATTTCAAAAACTGTTTTTGCTGAGTCAGGGTAGGTGACCTCCTTGGATGCATCGATGATGAGTTTTTTCAAGGTTGGCGCTGCTGAAGCACCAAAATTTCGCCCTGAGGCACCTCCATCAAAGTTCATGTACGAAATGGCTTTTGCGCCCAGCTCTTCACGTAAATGCTCTACCCATTCGGTAGATCCAATTACGCCCTGCTCTTCGGCATCCCAATGTCCAATCAAGATGGAGCGGGAAGGCTTTTGGCCATTTTTGTACAATTCGCCCAAGGCTTCCGCAAAGGTCAATAGCATCGCGGTACCTGAATTTGGGTCAGTAGCACCAAAGGACCAGGCATCGTAGTGGCTACCTAGGATGATCCATTCGTCAGGATGATCTTTTCCAATAAAGGTGCCTACGACATTGTTGGCACGGATAAATTCTGGCTTTTGGTCCACCATGACCCGTACCTTCAAGTCGGCACCGCCTGTCAATTTGTACGGAAAGGGAAGTCCTCCTTGCCATGCTGCAGGTACATCCGCGCCGTTCATTCGGCTCAAAATTTCTTTGGCAGCCCCGTAACCAATGGGGGTTACGGGGATGGTGTGGAAGTCTACCGTTGCTGGGTCATCTCGTTTCACCTTTATTGGTCCATCCAAAGGAAGTGCGGGTCTATTGGGCGTTAAGGGGTCACCCGTAAAGTCCAAGGTCAACATAGAGCCCCGTTGGATGGTGGTTTCGTTGTAATAAGGGCCTTTGGGATAGACATCTCCTCTAGTAAATCCAGAATCCTTTGGGTCGGTATACACCACCAAGCCGACCATGCCATTCTCCTCGGCAAACTTGGCCTTGTAGCCACGGAAATTGCCTCCATAACGAGCAATGGCAACTTTTCCTTTTAGCGGAACACCCATTTCTACCAGTTTCATGAAATCTTCACGGGTACCGTAGTTCACATATACCACCTCGGCGGTGACATCTCCACTGCCGGAGAAGGCATTGAAGCCCAAGTGCAGTCGGGGATCTGTGGAGAAAGGATCTTCTGCTAGTTCCCCTTCTTTTTGAGAAAGGGTCAGTTGCACTGGGCTAATGATTTGTAGCTCAGATTTTCCTGGATGATTGGGCAAATACACATCGTAGGGCCATACTTTTACATCCATCCCTGCATTAGACATGACTTGCACCATGTAATCCTTTACCAATTCATTTTCAGGGGTACCTGTGATGTGTGGATTTTTGGTGAGTTCGGTGAGGTGAACTTTAAATTGATCGTAGTTGACGGCTTTGAGGTAGTCAGCCTCAAATTTCTTTTGAGCTGCGAGTTTGGATGTGAAAAATCCATCTTGCTGTGCCTGCACATTCAAGGAAAGGAAAGATGCTGCAGCGAGGTAAAGTAGTTTGTGTTTCATGGGTTGTTGGTGATTCCTGAAAAACTTCTTGGGGAACCTTCAAGTTAGAATTTTTGGCAAGGAAATAAAAAAGGCCATGGGTTTTTTCCATGGCCTGTACTTCTTAATTGGCTTTCAAGCCAGGAGACCTTTCCAAAAACTCTTGGTACAGTCGAATGTGTCGATTGGACATTGGGATTCGGTAGCCATCGATAAACACATGCATGATCTGTGATCTGGTCTCAAAAGGATCGCCTGTGGATACAATCAGGTTGGCGCGCTTGCCAGCCTCTACCGATCCATACTGATCTGCTACGCCAAATATTTCAGCAGGGTTGATCGTAACTGCCTTTAGTGCTTCCTCTTTTCCAAGTCCATAAGCTGCAGCAAAGGCTGCATGGAAAGGCAGGTTTCTCACATTTTCTTCCTCGTCGGTGCGAAGTGCAACTTTTACCCCAGCCTTGGCAAGCATTCCTGCATTGGCATAAGGAGTATCGTAGCGATCAGAGCCCCGAGTAGGGAGTTCCTGAATAGGTCCTGTAACTACTGGGATTTTTGCTTTGGCGATTTGGTCGGCTACTCGCCATCCTTCAGCAACTCCCGTGAAGATCACGTTGATATTTTTTCCTTCTACCCACTTGATGGCATTCAAGATGTCTGAAGCAGAATTTACTTCGATCAATAGCGATAGTTCACCAGTAATCACCTTAGAAAGTTGCTCCATTTCAGGGAAATACGTGAGTTCGGCGCCTGACTTTTTCAATTCAAGGTAGCTCTTTGCATTATCCCAAATGTCATTGGCTTCTTTCATGGCTTTTTCTCCATCTTTCTTGATGTCTTCATCTGATCTGCGATCAAAACGTCCGCGACGGCCAGAGCTTGGGAAAGTCATGGCAACTGCCTTGAAGCCTCCATACATTTGGTCGGGCGTGTAGCCATTCAAATTGATTAGGGCGGCAGTTCCTGGAAATAATCCACCAGTTGGAACAGTCAATACAGTCGTAACTCCAGAAACTCTCGTTACACCGATCGCTTCTGAATTGGGATTCACGGTGGTCAAGGCTTGCATGTTTGGAGTGACATTTCCTACATCAGAGTAGTCCACTGTCTCCGGGACAGAACTTACTTCCACCAAGCCCAAACGGGTACCGCCATCGATGATTCCAGGATAGATAAACATGCCCGTGCAGTCAATGACTTCTGCTCCATCACTGGAGATCGCGGTGCCTACTTGGATGATTTTTCCATTATCCACTAGGACAGAGGTATTGGATAGGGTGCCTTTGGTAACCGTTACTACGGTAGCATTTTTCAATAAAAATTTACCATTTAGGCTTTACAAACTCCCCGTCGATTTGGGCTACAGCCACCACAGGAAGTAGGGCTAGAAGTGCAGCGCAAAAGCTTTTTAAAATTCGTTTCATAGTTCTTGAATTTTCGGGGTGATTAATGTTTTTCTTTCGCAAATGCACCTTGAAATGCTTCAAAGTACTTGTCTACATCCTGCATGCAGCGGTGTGCTTCTTCATTGGCACGTAAGAAAATGGGCTCGACCATCTCAGTTGCGGCTACCCATAGACGCTGATCATCTTTATCGGCTTTACGATCAAAATACTTCACGCCATCCACAAAAGTCATTTGAGGTATGGCATAGGAAGATAGCGGATGTCCCTCAAAGATGACTAGATCGGCTTGTTTCCCTACCTCGATCGAGCCAACTTTATCCTCAATGCCCAATTGTTTGGCAGGATTGATGGTGATCATGGCTAATGCCTCCTCATCGGTCAGGCCTCCATAACGCTGGGTTTTAGCAGCCTCATGGTACAAGTGTCGAATGAGTTCGGCAGAATCAGAGTTGATGGAAGTGATGGCACCATTTTTCTGTAGGATGGCTGCATTGTAGGCAGTGGAGTAGTACACCTCCATCTTGTAAGCCCACCAATCTGCAAATACGGAGGCTCCCATGGTGTATTCTGCAATTTCTGGGGCTACTTTAAATCCTTCGTTGGTATGTTGGAATACCAATTTTTTGATGTTAAAATCCTTCACCACATTGATGAGCATGTAGATTTCATCTGCTCGGTAGGAGTGGCAATGAATGATGATTTTTCCATCTAAAATATCGGCAAGGGTTTGAAGTCGCTCGCTGTAAGCAGGAGGAGTGAGGGTATTGCCTTTTTGAGCCTTGGCAAGGTTGTAGTTCTCCCATGCCTTTTTGTATTGAAGTGCCTCATTGAATCCATTGCGGATCACCGCTTCTACGCCCATTCTGGAGCGTGGTTGGATACCATTTCCTCTGCCATGAACGCGAGTTGGGTTTTCACCTAAAGCAAACTTGATCGTACGAGGAGCGTCTTGCATGATGATGTCTGCAGGATCCATGCTTCCCCAACGGTGCTTTAGTGTGGCATTCTGGCCACCCACCACGTTGGCTGAGCCGTGCATGGCATGTGAAACGGTAACCCCACCTGCCAAAGCTCGATAGATTCCGATTTCGGTAGGGTTGACCACGTCTTTCATGCGGATTTCGGAAGTAATCGGAGCCGAGGCCTCATTGACTACATCCAATCCCACGTGGGAGTGCGCATCAATGATGCCAGGCATCACATATTTTCCGGTAGCATCAATGGCTGTAACCCCTGCAGGAGCGGTTAGATTTTTGCCAATTTGGGTAATGACTCCGTTTTGAACCAATACATCCGAAGATTCCAGGTTACCTTTTGTGACCGTGAGCACGGTCGCATTTTTTATCAATACACTGCCTTTTTGGATCTGTGCCTGGGACATCCCAACACCCAATCCTAAAAACGCAGCGAGTAAGTAAATGTGCTTTTTCATGTTTAGATCGCTTGGCTAGGTGAAGAAAGTTTTGCTTTTACAGGAAAGGAACCCATTTGAGGTACAGACAAGGAGCCTTCCATGTTTTTTCCATTGATTTCTCCTGAAATCGTAACCGTAAGGCTCATGCCGCCTGCAGCCACATCAAATTCAAAGCTCAGTGCTTTCCCATTGATGCTTGCATTTTTGATCGGAGCAGAGGCCTTTCCTGCTCCTGATGGGTCATCAAAGGTGATGTTTCCTGCCAATACTCCATTTTCACGCTTCAAGGTGATTTCCCCACCCGAACTTCCTGCTGGAGTTTCAGAGGTGTATTCCCATACCCCTTCTACTTGTACTGCATTGGGAGTTGGTTCAGGTTTTGCGCTCGTAGTTTCAGCCTTTGCGGCTTTCTTTTTGATCTCGTAATCAAAAACATAGCCATCAGCGATTACGTGTTTGATTTGACTTTCCTCATTAAACAACGTGTCTGTGGTGAGCACCAAGTTGGCTAATTTTCCTTTTTCAAGTGTTCCTACCTTACCGCTGATTCCAAGAATTGCCGCTGGATTTGTGGTCAAGGCCGCCAACGCCGCTTTTTCACTCAAACCATTGGAAATCATGGTCTTCAAGGTCTTTTGAACATCTGCAGCCTTGGAATCTGCTGTACTGAATCCAAACAAGATTCCAGCCTTTTCCAACTGGGCTGCCTGCTTCAAGGCTTTGTCATAGGATTCTTTAACCCGTGCATATTGTGCTTTGGTACTTTCGGTAATGCCTTCTGCCTTTTGAGCCTTGATGGACTTGTCGTCAGGAACCTGCAATTTGATCAACACGGGAGTGCCAGAAGATTTGATGACATCAATCACAGACTCGTAATTTTCCAATCCAGTAAGAATCAGTTTAAAGCCCAATTCTTTCTGCAAGGCAATCGCACGGCGAATTTCAAGTTCAGAACTAGCAGTAAATAGCACAGGAAGTTGCTTTTGGACCACCGGCATAAATGCAGTGTGTGTAGGGCTCGCCTGAGGTCTTTTGACTCCCGGGGTCAAACCAAACATGCGTTCGTGCTCGATTACCAAAGCAGTATTTTGATAGATGTCTCGAAACTTGGCCATTACTCCTGCTAGCGTAGCGGGATACATGCCTCTCGAACTTCTGTAATTTGCTGCAACTGCCGCATTTACTTTTAAGAAATTATTTGTTTTGGGTTCACCCAATAGCACAAGAGCGGTTTTTCCAGGAAGCATTCCTCCATCAGGAACCACTTGACTCAAGGTGAATCCCGCTTTTCTCCACTCATCTACTTGGGAACTCGCAGCAGAGTAGGAGTCAGAAGCCATTCTCCAAGGGGTGATGCCCGCCACTTCATCTGGAGGGTTGGAGGAAACAAAATCTTTAGGACGTTCCACATCTTTGGGCTTGGTAATGCCCATGGTTCCTGCACCATCGATAAATCCTGGATAGACATACAGGGAATCACCCGCGATTACTTTCGCTTCTTTGGGTAGAGTAAGGGAAGGACCTACGCCTAAAATTACTCCATCTTTGATTAGGATCGTGGCTTTACTTCCTGGTTCTCCAGGAGCCTTAAATACTGTGGCATTGGTGATGGCATAGGTGCTCGTCACCCTACGTTTGCCCGTAGGATCGCTTTGCGCCCAAGCCGCTTGGTTGAGCCATCCTGCTACCAACAATCCCAGCAATCCTGCCTTTAAAAATTGTTTGTTCATTCTTGAATTGGTTAAACTTTAGTTAGCAAACTACAAATTGCAAGAACAGTTCTTGCAAACATTATTTTTACAATCCATTTTAAAGGATTAATGGTACAATAGTAGGGTAAGAATTAGTCTTTGGGTGATGGCTATTGGAACCAAATGTCTACCAAAAATAGAACTTGAATTTAATTCGCCAAGCCGTTCTTGAAATTTCATTATTCAAAGACATCTTGCTCCCCTTAATCAGTCAAACCAATGTCCCGTTTTCTCGTTTAGTCTTTAAATTTAACTCCATGAATATACACGAATTGCTCCCCAAAACGGAATTGAAATACCCAGCAGGATTGGAACTAGTCTTCTTGGGAGGAGGCTGTTTTTGGTGCACAGAGGCTGTATTTTTGCGATTAGAGGGGGTAAAAGAGGTGGTGCCTGGGTATGCTGGGGGCATAGTCATCCAGCCAAGCTATGAAGCCATCTGCACGGGAACAACAGGTCATGCTGAGGTGATTCAGGTTACCTTTGATCCTAAAGTAATCACTTTAGAGAAGTTGTTGGCAGTATTTTGGGCGACACATGATCCCACTACGCTAAACCGTCAAGGAGCCGATGTAGGCCCTCAGTATCGCTCTGCTGTTTTTTATACATCCGTCATCCAAGGAGAAAAAGCGCAAGCTCTAAAAGAAGAATTAAATCAGTCAGGACTCTACTCCAAACCCATTGTGACTGAAATAACACCATTTGCTAATTTTTATCCTGCCGAGCAGTACCATCACAACTATTTTGCCTTGCATGGGCAGCAGCCTTATTGTCAATTTGTGGTTCGTCCGAAGGTGGAGAAACTCCAGCAACTTTTTGGAGACCTTCTAAGTAAATACTAGTGAGCTTTTATTTTCAGGCATAATTAACTGGCAGGAATAGTGTAAATCGATATTTAGCGAACAAGAATGTGGAAATCGATCCAAATAAATCCAAAAAAAAAGGCTAATTTTGAAGAATTTATCCCAAGGGTACTAAATGCAGTATAGGAATTATATCGTGTTTTTTCGAAAATAGATATAAGTATCCAGGAAGTAGTTTTACCCAATTGCTTAAGTGACAACTAGGGTATTTGAGCAATCCACCAAAACCAATGCTACACGAATGATTAGAACTAGAGCACAAGAATCCAGAGCAGCGATTGAACGCTTGTACATTACGATGCGTCATCTTTTTAATCGAGGAAGCTATAAACCCATGGGGGTGTCTGGGGAAGGTTTGATTCAAGCCTTGATGGTGCTTAGCCCAGAGATCTATGGGAAGTTAACTGATCCTGAAAAAATTGAATTGGATGGCTTGCTTTATGTCATGGAGCGCCTTCCAAAAGGCATTGAGGAATGCCGATTTGTGCGTTTGATCAGTAGGGAGGGATATGAAACTTCTCACTTAAAACCGATTGTGCCTCCAAGAAGAAAGCGCAACTGTTATCGCTTAGATGAACAAATCATGTATGTAGAGATGACTCGCGGAAGATCAGATATTTATGATATTCTGACTCACCTGACTTTTCTCTACATTGAGTCTCGAAAAATCCAACAAAATAGCACCGATCCTAAAGGAAAAATTTCTTCCAATTGGAAGATGTTGGAGGAATATGTTAGGAAGGAAAAGTTGGGTGAGGAGTTAGAGATTGAAAGTGCGGCTGCCTACTTGAGCCATATTATCGGAAGAACCTATGAGGAGACCGTTCATGCGGTTCATAAGTTTGCCGAGAGCAGCAATTCCAATAGCCTTTTTTCCATCGTGTACCACCTAGGCAAGTTGTCCATGGAGGAATCGAACCAGGGCTTAGATCGAGAAATTAGTTTCTCAGCCACCCTACGAGAGCGGGTAGGCCATCACGTGTATGGGGAACTTTGGGCCAATCGAATCAAGGAAGCCTTGTTGGAAAGAAAGTTGATTCACCGTCCCATTCACATCATCTCTGCCAACATGCATAGTGTGGTCAATACCATCTATGCCCACCAAGCGCTTGGCTCAGGAAGTTTTGAAGAGATCGAACAAGTGGCTACCGAGATTTCTATCAAAGCCAAAAATAATCAAGGCAAGAAGATTTGGGCTTATGCCGAAAAACATGGGTTTGTAGACCTTCCCGATGAGTCGGGAACCAATATTGGAGCGCAACTTATCGATACGGCGCTAATGGAGGTAGATTCCTTGATTCCAGGGGTTATTTTGCCTAAAGAAAAGGAAAAACGACCGGTCTTTGTGGTGATGGACTATGCTTTTGGCGAGCAGGCCTACGAATGCTTCGATGAGTTGCTGAAGCCCTACACCAGGGATGGGGTAAAATATCCCTTGAACGTGGTGTCCACTTCGATCATGGGTAAAGCAGGCATTCTGCATGGAGGAAAGGGAGATTTAATGGTGCCCACATCACATGTTTTTGAAGGTACTGCGGACAATTATCCTTTTCGAAATGAATTGAAAAAGTCCGATTTTAAAGGCTATGGCTTGGGAGTATACACAGGATCCATGATTACCGTTTTGGGAACTTCCCTGCAGAATCGAGATATCCTTACTTATTTTATGGAATCCTCTTGGAAGGCCGTAGGCTTGGAGATGGAAGGTGCGCATTACCAAAAAGCGATTCAATCTGCTTCCAAAATCAGATCCAATATCCGATCCAATATCAAGGTGCTTTACGCATACTATGCTTCGGATAACCCACTGGAGACGGGAAGTACGCTCGCCTCCGGAGCCTTAGGGATGGATGGGGTACGACCCACTTACTTGATTACCTATAAGATTTTAGAGAAACTGTTTAACTAACTCATAACCCTTCAATCCCAGCATAAATGCTGGGATTTTTATTTTTTGTTCTCCACTCGGGTCGAATGCAGCAGTTCCAGCCTCCAACCTTCGCTGGTGCGAATCGCTGAAGCACTTTCCAACCAATACACTTCTCGTGGCGCAGTTCCCTCCTTGGTAAACGTGGCCCAATTGTGATAGGCCACCCAGGCTCGATTTCCAAAAATTTCCGTTTTAATAAACTCGAAACGATTGGTTCGCATCACTGGGTTGGGATTTTTGCTTCGATCTCCGAGGTAGGTTTTGATAAAGTCCATGTCCCATACTTCTCCTTGCTCCAGCAGCAAAAAATCTGGGGTGTAAAAGCGGTCCAGCAATTCCACTCGATAGCCGGAAAATAAGGAGTCAAAAGAATTCTGAATCAGTTGCTGAATTTCCTGTGCTTCATTTGGTTTGCTCGGATTTTGCGCAAGCGCGGTAATTTGAAAAATTAAGGGGAGAAGGAGGGTTAAGGTGATTTTTTTCATGCGAAGGATTGCGTACGAGTTTGTAAAAGAATCCCGTTTGGTTGGGAGTTTGGTTCTGGTGTTTTAAAATTATGGAAAGAAAAAGTATAGGCATAAAAAAAGTCAGCGAAGGGCTGACTTTTAAATGAGGGGTGAGGTAGAACTTACTTGGGTAAAATTACTCCTTCTACCACGTGAACTACTCCATTGGTTCCCGCTAGGTCAGCAGCAATCACTTTAATTCCGTTGATGGTGACTACGCCGTTTTTGATGGCTACGGTCAACTCCTGGCCATTCAAGGTGCTTACTTTTTGACCGTCGGTCAATTGGCTAGACAAGACGTTTCCAGCTACCACATGGTAAGTAAGGATAGATGTCAATTTCTCTTTGTTTTCAGGCTTCAACAAATTTTCTACTGTTCCTGCTGGCAAAGCTGCGAAAGCGGCATTGGTAGGAGCAAATACAGTAAATGGACCTGTTCCGCTCAAAGTTTCTACAAGTCCAGCAGTAGTTACTGCAGTCACAAGGGTGGTGTGATCAGGAGATCCAACTGCGATGTCTACTACGGTATTGGAAACTACTTCCTCTACTACTACAGTGGTGTCAGCAGTTTCTTCTGCTTGTTCCTTAGGAGCCGTGCAACTTACAAGGCTAGTGGCCGCGAAGGCTACAAGTGCTAGAGTTACTAATTTGATTTTTTTCATTGGTCTAGTTTTTTAGTGTTTACAGATACCAAACTAGCAACTTGAAAAAAAGTTTAAAATAAAAAGAAAATCAGGAAGTTAGGTCTATAAAAAAGCCCTCTGCTAGGAAAGTAACAGAGGGCCATTTTGATCAATATCCAGCCTTCAATGGTGGAGGACCATCTGGAACGATTCCCTTGTAGACATAGTCTCCTTTCTTTTGCTTGAATTCCGCTTTGATTTCGTTACGTAAGGTTTCGTTTTGATAGAGATCCACCATGGTCATGGCCAAGGCCTTGGAAGCATAGCCCATGCCCTTGTGGCCAATAGACATGCCCACTGAGGCGACTACTGCCCAGGAGTGCCAAGGAGTCCCGGTAGGGGCCACAGTGGCTCCCATACGGATGGTGGGTACGACCCAACTCACATCTCCTACATCGGTGCTGCCCCCCATGCTGTGTTCTTGCGTTTCTTCCATGGGTTTGATTTCAGAGATCACGCCTACCTGTGGTTTGCCATTCGCTTCCTGAATTTTTTTGGCAAAAGCCTGCTCTTCTTCAGTGTAGGAAATAGCCCCCAAGGATTCAATGTTTTTTTGCATGATGGCCGATCCGGTTCGGTTGACCAAAATTTCATGCACTCCCGATACCAAGGTAACTTTATGGTCTACGTTCGCCATGATGGCAGCGCCAGAAGCCATTTTTTCGACTTGCTTCCACACAGGCAACAGTCCTTCTCTGCTGGTGTCGCGGACCCGAACCCACAATCTGCTGTAATCGGGTACCACATTGACTACTTTTCCACCGTCTTGGATATGGTAGTGAATGCGTACGGTAGGTTTGATGTGCTCTCTGTAGTAGTTGATTCCATTGGTATACAATTCAAGGGCGTCGGAGGCAGATCTACCATTCCAGGGATCCCCGGAAGCATGTGCAGTTTGTCCGTTAAATTCTACCAAAAAGTCAACCAAGGCCAAGCCTTTTTGAACTTCTGTTTTGGTTTCGTCTGCAGGGTGCCAATCCATCATAATGTCCACATCATCCATCAAACCTGCACGGATCATCCACAGCTTGCCGAAATATTTTTCTTCTGCAGGGGTTCCATAAAACCGGATGGTCCCTTTAAGCTGACCAGAGGCAATCAGGTTTTTGATGGCTGAAGCAGCGCCCAAGGAGGCTACACCAAAAAGGTTGTGTCCACAGCCGTGGCCTGGAGCCCCAGCATGGAGTGGGCTTTTGAAAGGGACTTTGTTTTGAGATAGACCAGGTAGCCCATCAAATTCACCCATAATGCCGATGATAGGCGTTCCAGAGCCATATTCGGCTACAAAGGCAGTGGGAATTTCACCTACCCCTCGGGTAACTTTAAAGCCTAACTTTTCTGCGTAAGCGGAGAGGGCTGCAGAAGATTGCGTTTCTTGGAATGCGATTTCTTCAAACGACCAGATCTTATCACTGAGTTCGGTCATGTCGGCAAACTGTGCGTCGATACTTTGTTGGACCGCCTGCTTGAGAGGATCTGCTTTGGGTGATCCTTTTTTCTGTGCCAGTGCGGTATGTCCAATTGCAAGGAGTGCCAGTAGGAGGAAGGAGATTCTTTTCATGTCTTAACTAGAATGGAAGTGAAATTGAAAAAGTAAGATAAGAAGGGTTTTGGAATCCCTAAAATTTAATTGATAAGAGGTAGTTTTTCGCTTGGATTGTATTCACTGGATGTGATACATTTAAGACGAAGATTTCTAGTAATCAGCCAATTTCCCAGCAAGTATGAATTTTCATTTTTTTCCTGACTTTGAGTCAATGAGTAGCCAAGGCTTTGAATGGATTAAAGAAGCAATTGAAAAAAAGCCCAATCTCTTGTTCTGTGTAGCCAGTGGAGGTTCCCCATCGGGCGCCTATTCCAAATTGGCAGCGCATAAAGAAGAGCATCCCGATTTTGGGTTAGACCTGCGGGTCATCAAGTTGGACGAGTGGGGCGGGCTTGAACCCAACTCTCCCTTTACCTCTGAATTGGATGTGCAACGGAAGTTTGTGCAGCCCTTGGGGATTTCACCAGAACGCTACTGGACCTTGGACCCCTACACTCAGGATCCGGAAGGGGAATGTGCGGCCATGGAGCAGATTTTGGAGCGAGAAGGTCCTTTGGATATCTGCATTTTAGGTATTGGGGTAAATGGACACATTGCGTTGAACGAACCAGGGGAGGAGCAGCAACTTCCATTTCATGTATGCCAACTTGCAGAATCGACTTTAGCTAATGGGATGTTGAAGACCTTGAAGCAGCCTCCCAGTTTTGGAATGACTATTGGGCTTCGAGGAATCCTTCAATCCAAACTCATTTTACTTTTTGTGACAGGATCAGGCAAAAAAGAGGCTTTTGAGCAGATGAAAGTGCCACAAGTAAATGGTCAATTTCCTGCTTCCTTCCTTTGGTTGCATCCCAATGTACAGGTATTAGTGGATCAACAAGCCATTTAAAGCTTCAATATCTATATTTATGTATTTGATAGCGAAGGAGATACTTGCATTTAATTAAAAAAATAAAGTTGATTTATTGCGGATAAGTTCCGATTTTCTACCTTTGCACCACTTCAAAAGTGAAGGAAAACGGAGTGGTAGTTCAGCTGGTTAGAATGCCTGCCTGTCACGCAGGAGGTCGCGGGTTCGAGTCCCGTCCATTCCGCATCGATTTAAAGTACAAAAAGACTGACCTATTGGTCTTTTGAGTAAGGTGAGATTATTCTTGCCGTCCCTAACCATGGAGTGGTAGTTCAGCTGGTTAGAATGCCTGCCTGTCACGCAGGAGGTCGCGGGTTCGAGTCCCGTCCATTCCGCTTAAAGTCCCTAAGAAATTAGGGACTTTTTTGTTTTCATCAGCTTGGACTTTATCGGATTCATTGGTTTGAAATTTTTTACCAATTCTTGCAAAGAATTTTTCAAACAGGGATTTAAGGAACTTTTGGCTTGCTCCATTTCACTCAAAAAATCCATCGGGGATTAAGACTTATCCTTATATTTGTTTTTCAAAAATTTACGGAAATGGTCTTAGAATTTGAAAAACCCATCGCTGATTTAGAGCAGAAGTTGCAGGAGATGAAAGAGTTGGCAAAAGGGAGAAACATCGACCTAAGCAAAGATATCACCTCCTTAGAAGGTAAAATTTTAGCCTTGAAAAAGGAAACCTTTGCAAACCTTACGCGCTGGCAGCGGGTACAACTTTCGAGACACGCAGATCGGCCATATGCCCTAGATTACATCTACGAAATCACCAACGATTTTATTGAATTGCATGGAGATCGCAGTGTGAAGGATGACAAAGCCATGATTGGCGGATTAGGAGACATTGATGGTCGAACGGTCCTATTTATTGGGCAGCAAAAAGGCAGAAATACCAAGCAGCGCCAAGAACGAAATTTTGGCATGGCCAATCCAGAGGGATACCGAAAGGCGCTCCGTCTGATGAAGATGGCTGAAAAATTCAATAAGCCTATTGTTACTCTGATTGATACTCCTGGGGCTTTTCCTGGTTTGGAAGCAGAAGAAAGAGGGCAAGGGGAAGCCATTGCACGAAACATCAAGGAGATGTTTATGCTCAAAGTACCGGTGATTTGCATCATCATTGGTGAAGGAGCATCTGGAGGAGCCTTGGGCATTGCCATTGGAGATAAAGTTTACATGTTGGAAAACACCTGGTATTCGGTAATCTCACCAGAATCCTGTTCTTCCATTCTCTGGAGGTCTTGGGACTACAAAGAACAAGCTGCTGAAGCGCTTAAATTGACCGCTACAGACATGAAATCCAATGGCTTAGTGGATGACATCATTCCTGAACCTCTTGGAGGAGCGCATAAAGACCTCAAAGGCATGGCAAAAACCTTGAAGCAAGTAATTAGCCAAGCCCTAAAGGAGTTGGATGCAATCGAAGCAGACCAACGCATTTCCCAGCGTATTGACAAGTTCTGCGCAATGGGTGTGGTCGTTGAATAAGAGTTGATTCTTTCTTGATCCGCTTTCAACCATTCGCAAGTCCTACAAATGGGTAGGTTGGGTAGTTTCTCAGTGCTTTAAATCATTTTCATGGAACTTTTCACCGTAGATACAGGATTTTTTAAATTGGATGGAGGGGCCATGTTTGGTGTGGTTCCTAAGTCCATCTGGTCACGAACCAATCCTGCAGATGAAAACAACCTCTGCACTTGGGCCATGCGCTGCTTACTTGTTTCGGATGGTAACCGTTTGGTTTTAATTGACAATGGGATAGGGGACAAGCAGGATGCGCGTTTCTTTTCGCATTATTACTTGCATGGAGATGCGAGCCTAGCCAAAAGTTTGCAGCAGCTCGGCGTTCATCCTACTGACATTACTGATGTTTTTTTGACACACCTACACTTTGACCATTGTGGGGGGAGTGTAAAGTATGGCTCTCACGGACAATACGAGTTGGCCTTCCCAAGGGCCAAGTACTGGACCAATCAAGATCATTGGAACTGGGCTACCAGACCAAATCCCCGGGAAAAAGCCTCATTTTTGGAAGAAAACATCCTCCCTCTACAAGAACATGGGGTTTTGGAGTTCTTAGATCTTTCCAAGAAATCCCTGTTTCCAGGTTTTGACTTCCTCACGATGGATGGGCATACGGATAAGCAAATGCTGCCCAAGCTTCAGTACAAGGGACGTACCTTGGTGTTTATGGCAGATTTACTTCCTTCCGTGGGTCACCTCCCCATTCCCTATGTGATGGGCTACGATACTCGTCCCTTGCTCACTTTGCAGGAAAAGCAACTGTTTTTGGAAGAAGCGGTTCGTGAAAACTACCTCCTCTTTTTTGAGCACGATGCGAGCAACGAGTGCTGCACCGTTAAAATGACAGAAAAAGGAGTTCGGGTAGACCAAACGTTTCGATTGGATGAACTCTAAGCCAAGCATAGGAATTGCCTTCTCTGGGGGAGGAGTCAGAGGAATCTCGCATCTAGGCGTCCTAAAGGCACTCAATGAGGCCGAGATTTTTCCAAGTCAGGTGAGTGGCAGTTCAGCTGGTGCCATTGTGGGAGCCATGTATTGCCAGGGATATAGCCCAGATGAGGTGTTGAAGATTATCATTGAAACCAACTATTTCAAGTTAATACGACCTGCGATCTCTTGGAAGGGCTTGTTTAACATGGATAGTTTGGCGCAACTACTGAAAACTTACCTGCCACACAATGATTTTGCTGAATTAAAAACACCCCTGCATGTTGCGGCAACCGATATCGGTAAAGGGGAGGTAGTCTATTTTAATTCCGGTAAGTTGATCGAACCCATATTGGCTTCATCCTGTATTCCAGGGATGTTTGAACCAATTTTTTATGAATCACGGTACCTGGTGGATGGAGGAGTTTTGAATAATTTGCCTGTGGAACCCTTGCAATCCAGTTGTGAGGTACTAATTGGGGTCAATTGCAATCATCTACCTGAATTGGCAGCGGTTCGAAATGTGAAAAATCTTTTGGAGCGTGCAGTCATGATGAACATGAATTTCAATGCCTACAGCCGTAAATCTGCCTGTACCTATTTTATAGAAGCCCCTGGATTGGGTCAATTTGGTGTCTTTGACTTGAAAAAGGCTCCGGAATTCTTTCAAGCGGGATACATCCAAGCCATGAAAGTCCTAGAAGCCAATCCTAGTTTACTTGAAATTTCTACCCACATCCAACCCCAACCTAGCGATTTATGATGAAGTTACTTTCCCGATTTATATTTTGGTTGGCCGGTTGGCGAATGAATCCAAATTGGCCTGTTGGTGTAAAAAAAGCAGTTTTAATTGCTATTCCCCATACTTCTAATTGGGATCTTTTGTACGCAAGAGCAGCCTTCTATTTGATGGATATTCCCGTTCGCTTTACCATCAAAAAAGAAGTGATGTTGGGACCTTTGGGTTGGTTTTTGTCTGGATTGGGAGCAATTCCTATCGATCGGAAACGAATTCCTGGCGGAAAGAAACAAACCTACACGGAGGCCATGGTTCAAATGCTTAATGAACGAGAGGACTTGGTAGTGATGGTGACTCCGGAAGGTACTCGAAGTGCGGTAAGTAAATGGAAAACAGGTTTTTATCATACCGCACTTGGAGCAAATGTGCCGATAGTTATTGGTTACCTGGATTACAAAAAGAAGGAAGCAGGCATTGGTCCTTGCCTCTATCCAAATGGGGACATGGATGGTCAGATTGAAGAACTGAAAGCCTTTGGTAGGACCGTGGTTCCCAAGTATCCTGAAAAAGGGATTCGCTAGCCATTCCATCTATTTGATAGAATCACTTTCATCTTTATCGCTAAAATTTTCCCTGTTTTTTATTTTTTGGATTCCCGTCCATCACTAATCGGAAACCTACATTGGATGTTCCCGAGTCGTAAGCTTGTCCTTGTCGAGCGGCAGGTCTGTAATTGGTGCAGTAATTGGATGCACACAAAAATGATCCTCCCTTAATGACCCGCTCCATGGCGTACGGGTTGCTTGGATTGTAGCAGGGATTCATGCCCACGTCTAGTTTGGCCACTTTTCCTGCTGTCCGTGCATGCTTGAGCGCATCATACCAATCCGAGGTCAATTCCCACACATTTCCAATCATATCGTAGGCCCCATAACTATTGGGTGGAAAGGATTCAACTGGAGCGGTACTAATAAACCCATCCTTGCCCTCGTCTTTAGTTGGAAAATTTCCCTGGAAGGTATTGGCTAGGTAGAACCCTTCGGGAGCAAACTCATCGCCCCAGGCAAATTTCTTACCATTTAGCCCTCCTCGAGCGGCAAACTCCCATTCCGCTTCGGTGGGCAGTCTTTTGCCCACCCACTTGGCATAGGCAAGTGCATCTTCGTAGGCGATATGGACTACGGGATGATTTTTTCGATCCGCAAGATTACTTTCTGGTCCTTCCGGATGCCTCCAATTGGCTCCTTTTACCCATTGCCACCAGGCAGAAATGTCATTGAGGGAAACAGGTCTGCTAGGAGCAATAAATACCATTGAACCTGGGGAGAGTTCTTCCTCCGATAATTTAGGGGTGTTGGGTGGCAATTGTTTTTTCAATTCTTCCCAAGAAATGGGGCGTTCGGCTACCGTTTTATAGCCAGTGGCTGCTACAAATTTTTCAAATTGAGCATTGGTAACTTCTGTGGTTTCTATCCAAAATCCTGCAACGGTTACTTGGACAGCAGGTTTTTCTGCTGCGTAGGCAGTAGGGTCATCACTCCCCATGATCAATTCTCCTCCTGGAATCCATACCATATTGGCTTTGGAGTCAATAGGAATTGATAAGGCTCCATTTTTTTGTTGATTTGGATTTTCAGAGGCTTTTGAAATGCACCCAAAACAGGCAAAAAGAAGTCCGTACAAAAAAAGACGATTCCAATTATTCATGCTCTAAAGTAGAAAGGATTGTGCTTCAAGCAAAAAAATGGCAGAACAAACGCTTCTTTCAGGTCTCTAGGGCATCCAATTTTGCTTGTACCTTTCGTCGAAGTTTATTGAATACCTGAGTTCGTTCTTTTTCCCCAGTGCCGCTCATCAGGCTAGACCTTTTGATGAGGTTTTTCATATGTCCATAGACTTCTTCGTTGAATCCTTTGTCCGTCGATCCGACAAAGTAGAGAATACTATGGTTGAGGTAGGTGATTTTGGCATCTCCAATCTCTGCGAGTAAGGTATTATCTCCAGCGATGATGTCATTTTGATACAGGCGGAATTCTCCATAGTCAGACTTGGGAGTTTGTCCCATTTCTGATTTTTGGCCATCGGAAGCCATTTTTTCAAGATGGTCGACCACTTCCAAAAGGCTGCAGTAGATTTTCTTGGTAGTGTGTTTATCCTGGATCAAGCCCATTTCGTGGTAGGTCTCAATCTGTCGCAGCGTGGTGTTTAGCGTATCTTTGTTCCAGACTTCTGTACTCGGTACTTTTAGGTAAGCACGGAGAATTCGTTGCGCTAGTTTTTCGTAGACAGCGAGTTGCTTCGTTTTCAAACAAAATTTCTCAAGTTGGTGCTGTCCAGGAGGAAGGATGGATTTGGTCCAAAAAAAGAACTTAAAACAGGCCAAGATAGGATGGAAAAAATGGTGGAAAGGAGGCAAATCCTTAATTAAAAAATAGAGGTGTCGTTTGGGGTAACTGTTGATGTAGTAGAGTTGCTTGACCATTTCAACCATCCAATGGGTGAGGGCATCCTCCCGTATGGGGGAAGATGTAGATTTAAATAAAATCGAATCATTTTTTATGGATAGAAACTCATCCAAGGAAATATTAAACTCCTGGGTTAGCAACGTGATTTCGTTGAAATCCAAGAGTTTTTCTCCTCGAATTCTTCTGTAGGCACTATCCATGCTGACCTTCAGTGTGGCTGCGACTTCGGCGGCTAGTGATGAAAAGGGTGGGATAGCAGGCTTTAGCCGCTCAAAAAACTGGGCTTGCGAATTCATATGAAAACCGTTAAAAAGTAAGTTCAATACAAAAAATAGTATTCAAATAAATTAAAAATAATTTACTTCTAAAATAAAAAATAATAAAAATATAAAAAATATAAGTTTTAATTGTTTTTAAAGAATAGTGCTAATTATTTAGTCCAACCCAATAGAAATAGTGTTGCCGGAATTGATTTTTTCCAATAGACCCAAAAACCGAATGTTTAGCGTGTCAGCGGAGTAGGGATTACGGGCAAACTTTCCATTCCTTGTTCGGATACCGCCTGCACCGCAAAGAAATAGTTGTCTTTACTGTAAGGAAGTTTGAGGCTGGTCTCTTCGGTATAGAACTTTTTCTCCCACATAGCAGAGGAAGTTTCCCGCATCAATACATAGTATCCTTTCGCTTTTCCGTGGATTGGGGCTTTCCAATTTAAGGAGCTGGAGTTGCTTAGGCCACGTACATCTATTCGGACTTCCTGAGGCATCCCTGGAGCATGGGCTAGTGAGGCGGCTGATGCCAAGTTCACTGCGGCTACTTTTCTGAGGTACTCAAAATCCATGAATTCAGGTAAATCTCCGTACTGAACCCCATTTTCCACGCGTACATTTTCATGCTGATGCAGAAAATTTTCATTCATCTCAGACATACGTACCGCAGTAAATCCATTTTTCATAAAGGGAGTTTGATCGCCTCCACGTAGGAATCGGTCGTTTCTATAAATCAATTTCACTTCCATTTGATCTACATAACGTTCTCCAAGTTCTTTGATGTAACGCGCAAGTTGTCGGGAGGGACTGTCGTTATCGGAATTGATGGATCTGCGGATATTCGCTCCTCGCTCATCCTCTGCAAGTGGGATAGTTTCTGAAAAAACGCGCATCACCGTATTGTTGCTGATGTTGGTTTCGGAGGATTTGCTATTCCCAACGATGTCATTGTTGAGTACGGCTTCAATTTTCCAAGACATTTCTTTTGCCTTGTCGGCAAGGTAGGTAGCCCCTTTTAGTCCTTGCTCTTCTCCTGTAAATGCTACAAAAACCAAGGTGGCAGGAAACTCAGTTTGGGAAAGAATACGCGCAAGTTCGAGAACCAAAGCCACGCCACTGCCATCGTCATTCGCTCCTGGCGCTGCACCGGTAGCATCCATGACATCCTTATTTCGGGAATCCAAATGCCCTGAAACCAAGATCATTCGGGGATCTTGCTTGTTTGTCCCATGGAGCATGGCTACCACATTCGAAACTTTTGCATCGGATACAATTCTTCTTCCGTCGCCCGGTACCACAAACTCGTCAATCATGGAAGTTAATCTTCCGTTTGATTGACTAGAAAATTCTGAAAATTTAGCCTTCACGTAATTTTGGGCAGCGATCATCCCGTTTTCAGCATCGGTATTAAGGGTATGTCTGCTGTGAAAAGAGGCCAGTTTCTCGGTATATTTTTTCAAACTGTCGGCATTGACCTGCTTGACGAGTTGTGAAATCTGAGGATTTCGAATCACCACCTGCTGGCTAAATACAGGAAAAGAGCAGGTGAGGGCGGTAAGTAAGAATAAAATGTGACGCATGTTGAGGATCCTATCTTAAGTTCATCCTAAATTTAGTTCAGATTTTAATGGAACCTAGTCATTTTTACATGAAGACATTTTCACTGCCTAGCAAAGGCGAATATCCTCCTTATTACGAAACTTACATTTCGAAACTCGCTGAGGCGAATTTTTCGGATCTATTGCTGCTACAGATTGAGCAATTGAAAACGCTCTTGAGTTCCAAGCCAGCAGGCTGGGAAAATACTCCCTATGCCCCAGGCAAGTGGAGTCCCAAGGAGGTCATTGGTCATTGCATCGATACCGAACGCATCATGACCTTTCGCGCGCTTTGCATCGCCAGAGGGGATAAAAATTCCCTTCCTGGATTTGATCAAGACCCCTACGTGCAGCATGGGCAGTTTAATGCAGTGCCTCTCGACTTATTGCTTGCTGATTTTGTCAACCAACGCCAAGCCCTACGTAGTCTAGTTCAAACCCTGCCTGCGGCTTCATTTGAGGAAATAGGGTCTGCCAATGGAAATCCCATGAGTACTCGGGCTCTGCTTTGGATCATTCCTGGACATTTTATGCATCATTTTCAAGTACTTCAACAAGCCTATTGATGGGACAACTAGCGATTGCAATTTTGGATTCATTCTCGAATCAGCCCTTTTCAGGGAATCCAGCTGGGGTTTGTCTCCTGGAAAACTCGATTTCTCAGGACCTGATGCAGCAAATTGCGATGGAGATTAACCTGAGCGAAACTGCCTTTGTGGAGCGTACAGGGGATCCAAGTGTCTTTTCGCTCCGCTGGTTTACTCCAGCAGTAGAAGTGGACCTCTGTGGACATGCGACGCTCGCCTCTGCCTCCTGGATGTTTCACGAAGGCTGGGTGAAACCTGAGGACAGCATCCATTTTCAAACACGCTCTGGAATTCTCTCCGTTACAAAAACAAAGGATGGGGTATGCATGGACTTTCCGCTGATTCCTACCACGGTGGGTACGCACCCAGACCATGAAAAGTCCCTTTTTGGTGCTGTCCTTGTGCAGGCGGCAAGGCTACGGGGTAATTGGATTTTTGAATTGGAGGATGAGATGGCAGTACGGAATTTAAACCCCGACTTTGCGGTGCTCGCTGCTACCAGCGAGGAGGGATTTATTGTGACCGCTGCGGGATCCAATGAATATGATCTGGTGAGTAGGTATTTTGGTCCCAACCTGGGGATAAATGAGGATCCAGTAACTGGATTTGCACACTGTGCTTTGGTGGATTATTGGTACAAGAAAACAGGGAAAACGAGTTTCAAAGCCTACCAAGCCAGTAAGCGAGGTGGGGTACTCTACTTAGAGAAAAAAGGGGATCGGGTATTGATTCAGGGAAATGCGGTAGTGGTGCTTAGAGGTAACCTGTCGATTTAAAAACTATGGCAACTAAAGAGCGTGTTCGCGCACAAGTAAAAAAAGTAGCAGGCCATATCAACGCGTATTTGGTCAATGATTTGAGTTTTGTGGTCTTGTTGCTTGTGCTACTATTTATCGTTTTCATTTTGCCAGTATTGATCGAATATGGGCATTTGGACATGTTTTTTGTCAATTTAGTGTTCATCTTCTTGTTTTTTACGGGGATTTGGTCTTGCAATAATCGATACTTGATCGTGCTGACCACCCTACTTTTTATTGCTCAAGTCACGCTCAAACTCCTCCGAATCGGAGAAGTACAGCAGGATATGTACTTACTCGAACGAATCGTGGGTATCGTGAATATGGGAGTATTTATCTTTTTAAACGTACGTCTTCTTTTTCGAAACCAAGAAGTGAACTTGTACCGGGTGATTGGTGCCATCAACGTGTATTTGCTTGTGGCTATCATGGGTGCCTTTGGCTTTGAAATCATTCACCTGACCATTGGGAGTTCCATTGAAAATTTGAATCAATCGCTGACATCCAAACCCATAATCGGAGTGGAAGAAGATTTTGCAGGCCATTTGTATTTTAGTTTGGTCAGTTTGACTACCGTAGGTTTTGGAGATTACACCCCTGTCAATATCCTTTCCAAAATGCTTGCAGTGTTCCTTTCCACGATTGGAATCTTGTATCCTACGGTTGTGATAGCACGGTTGGTTGGAGCAGGCTCAAAAAATTAACTTTGAGGCTACCAGTCCTGTAAATTATTATTCACTACTCTCAAAAAAACGTTAATTACCCCCCAAATACCTTACACTATGAAAAAACAACTCTTAACTGCGTTTTTAATGCTCACCGTATACTCGGTGATGGCACAGACCACTCGAAAAATTGAAGTGGAATCCAAGGTAGAATCTACCGCTGAGGTGACCATCAAAGGAAAGCGTGTACCTTATAAAGCTACTGCAGGCACGCAGCCTGTTTGGGACGAAAAAGGGGAACCGATTGCCTCTCTATTTTACACCTACTACGAGCGAACAGACGTTGTAGACCGCAGCAAAAGACCCTTGGTGGTTAGTTTCAATGGTGGGCCTGGTTCTGCTTCCATTTGGATGCACTTGGCCTACACAGGCCCTGTGGTGTTAAATATTGATGACGAAGGATACCCTGTTCAGCCTTACGGTACCAAGTCCAACCCACATTCCATTTTGGATGTGGCGGACATCGTGTACATCGATCCAGTGAATACAGGCTATTCCCGAATTGTGAAAGAAGATACACCGCGCAGCACCTTTTTTGGAATTAATGCGGATATCAAATACCTAGCGGATTGGGTCAACACCTTTGTAACCCGTCAGAATCGTTGGGCTTCCCCCAAGTATTTGATTGGTGAAAGTTACGGCACTACGCGTGTGGCTGGTTTGGTTTCCCAGTTGCAGAATTCGCACTGGATGTACTTCAATGGGGTGATCTTGGTGTCTCCTACGGATATGGGCATTTTGCGTGATGGACCCGTAAAAATGGCCAACTATTGGCCATACTATGCTGCTACAGCTTGGTATCACAAGGCACTTCCAGCAGAATTGCAAGCCAAGGATTTGGATGAGATTTTGGCCATCGTGGAACCTATGGCGGTGAATGAGATTCTGCCAGCGATGGCTAAGGGAGGATTACTCAGCGAGTCGGAGCGTGATGCGATTGCCACCAAAATGGCCTATTATTCTGGATTGAGTAAGGAATCCATTCTTCAGTACAACCTGATGGTACCTACGAGCTTTTTCTGGAAGGAATTGCTTCGCAGTCGAGACGGAATGACCGTAGGTCGTTTGGATAGCCGTTACAAAGGTTTTGATCGCATGGAAGCAGGAGATCGCTACGATTACGATCCAGCCTTGACGAGCTGGAACCATGCCTTTGCGCCAGCATTCAACCTCTACGCCAAGAATGTACTCAAGTACAATACCGACTTGACCTACAACCTTTTTGGCCCAGTGAATCCTTGGGATCGTAGCAATGAAAACACTGCCAACGACCTAGGAACGGCCATGAGACAAAATCCATACTTACACTTGATGGTTCAGTCTGGCTATTTTGATGGAGGTACCGACTACTTCAATGCGAAGTACAGCACTTGGCACATTGATCCAAATGGAAAAATGAAAGAGCGAATCGATTTCAAAGGATACCGTTCGGGTCACATGATGTACTTGCGTGCCGAAGACTTGGCCACCTCCAACGAGGACATCCGCCAGTTTATCCAAAAGTCCGCTGTGGCTCCTGGAGAAGCAGCGAAATACAAGTAAACTTAAAATCGTCGACAGCTGACGATCCACAGTTCACAGCATATTTTCTTATACCTCAAACTTTGTTTAGTTGGTTCCTAATAAAGCGGATAGGTAGAAAGTATTTAAGGTACATTTTATAAAAAAAGGGTTCTGATTAGTCAGAACCCTTTTTTTTAGAGTGCTAGGCTTTCCTCGAAATCTTTATGGGTTCTCAGTTCTTCTTTCAAGCCTAGACTTTGGCCGAGAAGCAGAAACAGGTCTGCCAAAGTTTTTCCGTCTTGACGAAGCTGTCTGATGGAATAAGCCCCTGCTGATTTGGAGAGTTTGCTTTGATTTGGCCCTTTGAGTAGGGGATGGTGGAAAAAAGTAGTTTTGGCAAATTCTTGCTTGCCTAAAATTCGAGCCAGGTCGAGTTGGGCAAGGGTAGAAGGAAACAGGTCTTGTCCGCGTACAATCAGGTCTACTCCAAAATGGAGGTCATCTATTAGGGAACTGAGTTGATAAGCGGGATTGGTGTCTTTTTTACGAACTACGTAGCAGGTCGCTTCTTCTGGAATTAGACCTGATTTCCGAGTTGAAGGGTAGGTGATGTAATCCAAAAAATCCGCATCTAGGGTGTTGATTCTCCAGGCTGCCTCATTTTTGTCGAGGGGCATTCGACGGTCCAAGCATTGTCCCAAATAGATGCCTCTTGGGTCGATTTGAAGGATTTGGCTTTTGGTGCAGGTACATGAAAATAGCAGTTTACTGAATTGGAGTTGCTCCAGCGCCGCTTGGTAAAGTGGCATGCGTTCTTGCTGGGTCCAATGGCTTTCAAACTCGGCTACCGAACTCGGACCCTGGTGGATTTGAATTTCTAGAAAGTCAAGGGTATCCAAAATGTCCTGAACATATTCTTGTCGGTAGCGCTCACGATCCAAGTCATCAATTCGAAGGAGGATTTTTGCTCCGTGCTTCTCGGCCAAGGCCTTGGTGAGGAGAAAGGAATAGGCATTCCCAAGGTGTAAAAATCCACTAGGAGTAGGAGCGATTCGGGTTTGAGCAAACTTCATGGGTCAAAGTTAAGAGATTCCTCGAAGCGATTAGGACACAAAATTGAGCCGAATTAAAGTTCTTTAACAGGAAATCATTTTTCAGCGAATTGGGAGTTCCTACTTTTGAATTCTTATGAAGTATTTCTTCTTATTCGTTTTCTTCTTCTTCTTTGGAATGGTTGCCCTCTGTGCTCAAGGCCGCTATTCAGGCAATGTGGTTGATGCTTGGGATAAGAAATACTTGGAAGGGGTAGTCGTGACCAATGGAAAAGGAGAGGAGTCAAAAACCAACGCCCGAGGTTATTTTTCTATTTCCTCGCTGGTGGGTGACACGTTGGTGTTTAATTTTCCTGGTTTTTTGGAGAAAAAATGGGTAGCCACAAGCGAGTCTTTCCTCTTTATTGAACTGCAGGATCGTGCCCGTTTGCTACCAACTTTTCAAGTGAAAGCTGAGCCTTACAGTTTTCGATTCAAGGATGGTAAATTAACCTTGGTTGAGGAGGCTTCCGCTGAAGAAAAGCCACTTAGTCAGCAGGTAAGTTTCGGAGCCACTGATTCAACCTCACCCACGCCCGGATACGCTATCTATGGGCCGATCAGCTATTTCACCAAAAGAAACCGTGAGCTCCGGGCCTACGAAAAGCGATTGGATTGGGAGCGGCAGCGTGCTGGCTACCTGGAGGTGATTGATTCGGATTCCCTCCGCCAGGAATTGATGATGCAATACAATCTGGATAGAAAAGGTTGGGATGAATTGCTTGTGAGATTCAACCAGTTTCATGCAGCACACGAGTTTCTAGGCTGGTCCAAGGACCGTGTAGTAGCAGCATTGAAAGAGTTTTTACGCTTGGAAAATTTACTGGAAGATTAGTTTTTCCGCTTGAAGGACCAGGTAATGAAAAATCGAGCCACTTCTTCTCCTGATTTATTTTTTCCAACCGAACGCATGGTTAGTTGACTGGTTTCTCCAGGCTTCAGGGCCTCGATTAGGCTAAATAATTCCGCGCCCTGCTCGCAGGTGAATTGAATCTTGGTATTCGCTTTTTTGCTGTATTCCGCCCGGAAATCCACGACGAGCATGCTGAAAGATCCTTTTCCTGCAAGTGCAAGTTGACACAAGGCCCCAGTGCTGAGTTCAGCAGCACCTGCTAGCGCCGCAAAGTAGATGGATTTGAAGGGATTCTGACTTCTCCAGAAATAGGGGATGCTAACCAAGCATTTCTCCTGATCCAGATGAACCATCTTCAACTTCCAAAATACGGCAGTAGGCAATTTGAAGAGCATTGCAAACCAAAAAATAAAAGGGTTTAACATCCTTTTTTGATAGGTTAGGGCAGCAGGGGAAAGGGAGATAATCGTTGACATAGATGCTGTAATTCAAGTAAAAATTCTAATTTAGTAAAATTCGAATTGAATAAAAAAGGACCACAGTAGGCCAAGTTTTTTCTCAGATTAAATCTTCCTTAAATTTTTACAAAATGAAAAAGATAGCCAGTTTAATTTTGTTTATGGGGCTAGTTTCTTCTTGTAACACGGTACCCCTAACGGGTAGAAGTCAATTGGCTTTTCTATCCAACCAAGAACTTCAACCCTTGGTGAATGAAGAATATGCCAAAGCCTTAAAAGCCAATGAACTTGTCACTGCTTCAAAGGAAGGGCAGCAAGTCGTACAAGTAGGAAAAAAGATGGCGGTAGCCGTAGAAAAATACCTGCTGGAACAAGGTTATGGAGACCTTGTCAAGGAGATGGACTGGGAATTTAACTTACTAAAAAGTGATCAGGTCAATGCATGGTGTATGCCTGGAGGAAAGGTGGCTTTTTACACAGGAATTTTGCCGATGACACAAACCGAAACAGGAATTGCAGTGGTGATGGGCCATGAAATCGCCCATGCGGTAGCATCCCATGCCAACGAGCGCATGTCAACAGGACTTTTGGTCAATTTTGGATTTGCTGCCCTTTCTGCTGCTGCTGGTCAAAATCCAACCTTGACGCAAGAGATTTTTCTCCAGTCAGTCGGTATTGGTTCTGAATTAAAAATGCTTCAGTTTTCGCGTAAACATGAGTTAGAAGCCGATCGGATGGGCTTGATTTTTATGGCCATGGCGGGGTATGACCCTCGAGAAGCGCCCCTCTTTTGGGATCGAATGGCTGCAGGAGCGAGTCAAGCACCCCTCGAATTTTTATCGACCCACCCAGGTCCAGATCGCCGTGTTGAGCGCTTAAATGCGAGAATGCCCGAGGCATTGAAATACTATCAGCAGTCCAAGTAAGCAAAAAAAAAACTGGCTTGAGAATACCTCAAGCCAGTTTTTTGAAATAGCAATGGATACTTAACGGGCATTGAAACCGCGTAACTTGATTTGGGTGAGTTTCCGTTTGGTGTCCAAAGGAAAATCCCCCTTCATCATCCATTCGTAATAGCCGGGTTCCTCTTTGAGTGCCTGATCAATGGTTTTTCCCTTGTGCTTGCCAAAATTAAAGATCTCCTGACCTTGGGAGTTGAATACAAAGCGACCAGCCAAGTCTACCATGCGTTCATTGACTAAGGCATGGATTTTTTTCATGTCATTTTCAAACACTCCTAATTTATTACCCTGCAAGTCTTCGACAGATTCCCCCAGGTAGCGTTCGATTTGTGCGCGAAACACATCTACTGTAGCGAGGGTATCTGCTTCAGCACTGTGCGCATTTTCGAGTTTCTTTCCGCAATAAAATTTATAAGCCGCACTCAAGTTTCTTTTTTCCATCAAATGAAAAATCTTTTGTGCATCGAGTAAGTTTCTCTTGTCCAGGTCAAAGTCGATTCCTGAGCGTAAAAATTCCTCCACGAGCAAGGGGATATCGTACTTCAATACATTAAAACCTGCCAAATCTGACATTCCAATAAATTGAAATACTTCTTGGGCCAGATCTTTGAAGTAGGGTTCGTTTTTGAGGTCCTTGTCGTACAATCCATGGATGAGCGAAGCTTCCAGTGGGATGGGAATACTAGGATTTACCCGACGGGTATAAATCTCTTGCCCTCCGTCAGGATTCAATTTGACGATCGAAATCTCTACAATTCGATCGGTAGATACGTTGGTACCCGTTGCCTCCAGATCAAAAAATGCGATGGAATTTTTAAGGTTGAGCTGCATAAGAAAGAAATTTTTGTTTGAGGGGTTCGAGGTTGAGGTTGTCGTAATTCCCCGAACTCATGAGTAGGAGGTTGGTGTACGAATAGTCTTGCGCAAGCAGGTACTCGCTTAGTGCGGTACTATCGGTGAAGAGTAGTAAATCTTTTCGTTGAAAGCCTTCACGAAGCATTTCTTCGGACATGAGTTCCAATTTTTTCAAAGCTACCGCATGGGGATTCAGGTAGATGACTGCGGTATCTGCTTCCTCCATGCTGTGGGCATAGTTGGGTAGAAATGCTTTGTTGAGCGAAGAGTAGGTGTGGAGTTCCTGTACGGCCAGGAGGCGGCGTGAAGGAAATTGATTTTTTACCGCATTTACTGTTGCCTTCAGTTTGGAGGGCGCATGGGCAAAATCCCGAAACATTACCCCGGAATCGTGTTGCACGATGATTTCTTGACGCTTTGCAGCCCCTTTGAAACTTTGAATAGAGGCATAGAATTTCTCTCGAGGAAGCCCTAACGCTTCGCAAATATGGAGGGCGCCTTGCAAATTTTGCAGGTTGTGTGCACCGAAAATCCCGATTTCTACTTCTCCCTTCGGAGTGATTAGGCTAGTTTTTCCCTCTTCAATTCGTGATGGGTGGGCTTGATAACCTATTTTTTCTCCTTGGCCTGCTGACTTTTCTGCAGCTTCCTTTACCAATGGATCTGCACTGCAGTAGATCAGGCTGCCCGAGGTAGGGGTTCGGTCCATGAGCATGGAAAACTGCTTTTTGTAGTCCTCAAAATCTGGAAACACATTGAAATGATCCCACGCGATGCCGCTGACCAAGAGGATGTCGTGCTTGTAATGGAAAAACTTGGGCGTACGGTCGATGGGCGAGGTAAGGTATTCGTCTCCTTCAATGACAATGATGGGGGCATCTGATAGGCGAACCATCAAGTCGAAGCCTTCGATTTGTGCGCCTACCAAGTAGTCGAAATCCATCCCTTGATCTTTCAATACATGCAAAATCATGGAGGTGATAGAGGTTTTGCCATGGCTACCCGCAATGACTACTCTTTTTTTATCCTGACTTTGGTTGTAGATAAATTCGGGAAAGGAATAGACTGGAATCCCCAATTCCTGAGCAAGGAGTAGTTCTGGGTTGTCAATGCGTGCATGCATTCCGAGCAGGATGCCATCTAGTTGAGCATGGATTTTCTCTGGAAACCAACCTTGGGCTTCAGGTAAAATGCCTGCTTTTTGAAGACGAGTTTTGGAAGGCTCGTAGATTTCATCGTCGCTACCAGTGACCTGGTACCCTTTTTCAAGTAAGGCAAGTGCCAAATTATGCATCACAGCGCCTCCGATAGCAATGAAATGATACTGTTTCATGTTGGAAATGGGTTGATTTTTTACTCGCTCAAACTTAGGTAAAAAACCTTGCAGCGCGTGTTTCACCGGAGAATTGTTTTCCAATGGTATCCCTAATTTCATCGAAAGTTCGTTTTTAATTAGGCAAGTAGTGGCTACAGTTGGGTCTTGGATTGTCTCGGTTGCCTCCTTTTTACCCTGTTGATAACTATGGGAAAAATTGTTTAAAACTCTTGCTTCCTAGCAGGTAAATTTGAATCATGACTGAAAATACCCCATCCGCTGGTCGCTACCGTAAAAAGCCTTCTTTTGATAATCCTACCAACTATTTAGGGAAAGTTCCTCCTCAAGCCATTGAACTGGAGGAAGCTGTACTTGGAGCCTTGATGTTGGAAAAAGATGCCTTGACAAATGTCATTGACATTTTGAAGGTGGAGAGTTTCTACAAAGAAGCGCACAAGGTAATTTTTCAGGCCATTTTGGATTTGTTTACCGAAAGTCAGCCCATCGACTTGTTGACCGTGACCACCCAGCTTCGAAAAAATGGAGCTTTAGAGGTAGCAGGAGGAGCATTTTATGTCACGGAACTCACCTCCAAGGTGGCTTCGGCGGCCAATATTGAATACCATGCCCGCATCATCACCGAGCAATCCATCAAACGGGAGTTGATCCGCATCTCATCCACCATTCAAAAAGATGCATTTGAGGATACGACAGATGTGTTTGAATTATTGGATGCAATGGAGCAGTCCCTATTTGAGATTTCAGAAAAGAATATCCGTAAAAATTACGCAGACATGCGCTCCATCTTGCGCGATGCGATGACTGAATTGGAATCCAGGAAAAATCAAAAAGATGGTCTAACGGGTGTTCCTTCTGGATTCACCGCATTGGATCGGGTAACCTCTGGATGGCAGAAATCAGATTTAGTCATCATAGCTGCTCGTCCTGCTATGGGTAAAACTGCTTTTGTCCTTTCCGTATTGCGTAATGCCGCTGTAGATCACAATAGACCTGTGGCCATTTTTTCGCTGGAAATGTCATCTGTGCAGTTGGTGAATCGATTGATTTCCTCTGAGGCGGAGTTGGATTCTGAAAAAATCAAAAAAGGAACTTTGGCGGACCATGAATGGGCCCAGTTGGTTCACAAAACTGCCAAACTTTCCAAAGCCCCCTTGTTTGTGGATGATACCCCGGCATTATCCATTTTGGAATTGCGTGCGAAGTGTAGAAAATTGAAGGCGCAGCACGATATTCAAATGGTGGTAGTGGATTACTTGCAATTGATGTCAGGTGATTCCAAGGGAGGATTTGGAGGCAATCGTGAACAGGAAATTGCGAGTATTTCTCGGGCACTGAAAAAGATTGCCAAGGAATTGAGCATTCCGGTAATTGCCTTGTCACAGTTGTCTAGAGCGGTAGAAACACGTGGTGGGGATAAACGTCCTCAACTATCGGATCTTCGAGAATCTGGAGCCATCGAGCAAGATGCAGATATGGTGATGTTCCTCTACCGACCTGAGTATTATGGAATCACCGAAGACGAAGGGGGAGCCTCTACTGCCGGTGTAGGAGAGGTGATCATCGCCAAGCATAGAAATGGTTCCTTGGAAAATATCAAACTTCGATTTATTGGACGTTACACCAAGTTTACCGATTTGGATGGGGGCATGGGCTATCCGCCTTCCCAGTCCTCTGAGATTGGCTATTCGCGTAAGTTTACCTCAGGAGCTTCTGGAGTAGGTAGTTTTGATTCGGATCAGACCTTGTTACGTTATAGCAAAGCAAATGGAGGCGATATTGAAAGTGCATTTTCTGGAGGAGACGAACCTGCTCCATTCTAATTAAATTCAATGAAAGGAATTGTACTCCAACGAGATCAAGCAGCTAAAATTCAACTTATAGACCTTCCAAAACCTGTTTGTGGGCCTCAGGAAGTGCTAATCCAGGTAAAAGCAGCCGCCCTTAATCATCGAGATGAATGGTGCAGAAAGGGCTTGTATCCCAATTTGAAGGATGGGGTGGTTTTGGGGTCCGATGGGGCTGGACTAGTAGCAGAACTAGGAGCAGGGGTTGATCCAATCCTGATTGGAAAAGAGGTGTTGATAAATCCAGCCAAAAATTGGGGAACCAATGAAAAGGCTCAATCACGTGATTTTGAAATATTGGGCATGCCTAGTCATGGGACCTTGGCAGAATACATCGCTGTACCTGCAGATCGAATTCATGCCAAGCCTAATCATTTGAATTGGGAGGAAGCAGCCGCACTTCCTTTGGCTGCTCTTACGGCCTACCGGGCAGTCGTGGTCAAGGGACAAGTCCAAGCTGGAGACCAGGTATTGGTTACAGGTGTCGGAGGTGGCGTGGCTCAATTTGCCGCACAATTTGCTTTGGCTTTAGGAGCGAAGGTCTTTGTGAGTAGCAGTTCTCCCGAAAAATTAAGTCAAGCCCTTGCTCTTGGGGCTTCCGCTGGATTCAATTACCTGCAGTTGGATTGGAGCGCAGCGGCACTTCAGCAAACTGGAGGGATGGATTTAGTGATTGATGGGGCTGCGGGGGATACCCTTCCCAATTTGATGGAAGTCTGCAAGCCAGGGGCTCGTATCGTTTTTTATGGAGCCACGCGTGGGAATCCGGGACAGCTAGAAGCCCGAAAGTTATTTTGGAATCAACTCCAGTTGATTGGAACTACCATGGGGTCTGATGCAGATTTTTTGCAAATGCTTCAATTGGTAGAAAAATTCACCATCAAACCTGTAGTGGATGCGGTGTATCCGTTTAGTCAAGCTGAACAAGCTTTTGATCGCATGAAGGAGGGAAAGCAGTTTGGAAAAATCACTTTAGTTCCTTAGCCAGGACATAGGTTTGTTCAAATTCCTTTTCGGTAATTCGATAGGCCTCACTTTGGTCTACTGGAATTACTAAATAATCACCAGGATGAATCAGTACAGTTTTTTCTCTTGGACCTTGAAATTCCAGTTGAGTAGGGCTTCCAAAATGGGCCAGGTCTTTTTCCTGAACTTTTAGCGCATACACTTGGACCAAAGATTGGAACGCACCCCAGCCTTCTCCAAGAGCTTGTCTGAGTTGGTATTTTTTTTGAAAAGTAAACTCGGATACCAGGTACTGTTCTTGGGTTGCCGTTTGGTTTTCAACCAACCAGTCACCTGGTTTTGCGGTTGTTTCCAATCGTTGCCCATCGCTGGTTTCTGTGATTACTTGAGTGCCTGGAGTTGCTTTTTTTGCCTTGGTCAGACTTTTCTTGGCATAACGCTGACCTTCCCTTCTCAGTAAGTCAAAAAAATGGGCGATTATTTGGTGTTGGGAGTACAGCATCTTTCCAAATCAAAAATTCCAAGACAGACTAAAATATACATCTTTTTCCTTGAAATTCCTACTAAAAACCGCTCAATTGATCTAGTAAATTGGCTAGGGGGCTTGAATTGGATTACTCCAAGTCAGTTTCAAACAAAAAGTTTTGGTAAGCATTGGCCAACTCTTTTTTGGCTTTTTCGTCTTGTAGGTCATGGGCAAGCGCAAGTCCTGATTCAAATAGTTTTTTTGCTTTTGGTAGGCTCCCTTCTTCGTAGAAAAAGTGGGCAGCAGGAAAAAACACTGGGAGATAATTTGGAAAAGTGGACAGGACGAAATCAAATAATTCGGCTGCTGCAGTTTTGTCCAATTCCCGGTATTCTAGGGCCAATGCATAAAAATTAAAAGGATCCTCAGGTTCGGCCTTGCAATACCTTTTTAGAAGTTCGATTCGATCCAAATTGCGCATGAATAGTTTTTTTAATTAACGCTTGCCTGTTATTTTCACGCAAAATAAATCTAAATAACCAAACGCTAAACCAATGAAGATTCTTGTTTGTATCACCCACGTTCCCGATACGACTTCCAAGATTCAATTTACTGCCAACAATACCAAGTTTGACCCCACGGGAGTTCAGTTTATTATTGGACCCTATGACGATTATGCCTTGGCTAGAGCGGTGGAATTGCGAGATCAAACTGGAGGTACGCTCACTGCATTGAATGTTGGCGAAGCCGAAACAGAGCCCACTTTAAGAAAGGCACTGGCCATTGGAGCTGACGATGCCATTCGGATAAATTCCTTTCCGAAAGATAGTTTTTTTGTTGCCAAGCAAATTGCTCAGGTGGCCAAAACTGGAGGCTATGATTTGATTTTGATGGGAAGAGAATCCATTGACTTCAATGGAGGCATGGTCCATGGAATGGTAGGGGAGTTGCTAGGAATGCCTTCTTTTTCTCCCGTGATGAAACTTGAGTTGGAGGGAAATAAAGTGAAGATGGCAAGAGAAATCGAGGGGGGTAAAGAGCAATTGGAGGCCCAACTTCCGTTGATTGCAGGATGTCAAGAACCCATTGCCGAATGGAAAATTCCAAATATGCGTGGAATCATGTCGGCCCGTACCAAGCCTTTGTCGGTTATCGAGCCCCTTGGTCAAGAAACACAGGCTGAAGCGAGTAGTTACCAACTTCCTCCAGCCAAGGGGGCCGTTAAATTGGTAGATAAGGACCAGGTTTCCGAATTGGTTCGCCTGCTCAAAAATGAAGCAAAAGTACTTTAACTCTATTTTTTTATACACGCTAATCCAATAGAATATGTCAATCTTAGTATACGTAGAACAGGCAGCAGGGAAAATTAAGAAAACCAGTTTAGAGGCAGTTTCTTATGCTTATGCTTTAGCAGAAAAAACAGGAGAAGGTCCCGTGGTGGCCCTTGCTTTGGGGACAATTGACCCAGAAGAATTAGCCGCTGTAGGAGAAGCCGGTGCAGCCAAAGTGTTGCACACTTCAGATGAGCGACTCAATGCCGGCGTGATCCAAGCACATGCCACTGCAGTAGCACAAGCCTTTCATGCGGTAGGTGCTGCTACCTTGGTTTTGGCCAAATCATCCTTAGGGGATGCCGTAGCAGCAAGACTTGCAATCAAATTGGAGGCTGCTTTGGTTTCCAATGTGGTTGAACTTCCGAGATTGGACGGGGGATTTGTGGTCAAAAGAAGTATCTATACGGGTAAAGCATTTGCGGATACGACGATTACGACAGCCAAGAAAATTCTCGCCATCAAAAAGAATGCGGTGGATCAAAAGTTGGATGGTCCTAAGGCTCAAGTAGAGGCTTTTGTTAGCACGATACCAGATGCAGATTTTGCATCAAAGATTACTGCTACCGAACGCGCCACAGGTGAAGTATTGCTTCCTGAAGCAGATATTGTGGTTTCCGGTGGTCGAGGAATGAAAGGTCCAGAAAACTGGGGGATGATCGAAGAACTCGCGCATACCTTGGGTGCAGCTACGGGTTGTTCCAAACCTGTTTCTGACATTGGATGGAGACCCCATCACGAGCACGTAGGACAAACGGGCGTAAAAGTAGCTCCAACTTTGTACATTGCCGTTGGAATTTCAGGAGCGATTCAACATCTTGCGGGTGTCAACTCATCCAAATGCATCGTGGTAATCAATAAGGATCCTGAGGCTCCTTTTTTCAAGGCAGCCGACTATGGGATTGTAGGAGATGCATTTGAAGTAGTACCTCAACTAACCGCAGCACTCAAGGCAGCACAGTAATTTTTGTGGAAAAATTGGTAGAACTGGAAATCCTAGGACTTTCGTCCAATCAAACTCAATCTGGGTCATTTACCTTGGTGATGGGAGAGGTGGAAGGAGTACGTAGGCTTCCTATCGTCATTGGCATGTTTGAAGCGCAAGCCATTGCCATAGAGATTGAGAAAATCATTCCTAATCGTCCAATGACGCATGATTTGTTCAAGTCCTTTTCGGATAGTTTTCAGTTTGAAATTGAGAAAATTGTCATTTCAGAAATGAAGGAGGGTGTGTTTTATGCCCAGATTCATAGCAAAAATGTCAATGCCCTGGCAGAAATAGACAGTAGGCCTTCGGATGCGATTGCGATCGCAGTTCGCTTTGGAGCACCTATCTTTTGTTCAGAGAAAGTATTGTCTGAAGCTGGAATTGAATTTGCAGAAGAGGATAAGCAAGAAACTGTTAAAAAACCGAGTAAATCTGTTTCTGGAAAAGGAGCTGCTCCCAAGGAAAATTCTTTGAAGGATTTTAGTTTAGACAAACTCAATTCGATGTTGGATAAGGCAATTTCTGATGAGGATTATGAAAAAGCTGCCCGAATACGGGATGAAATAAATAAGCGAAACTAAATTTTTAAGCCCCGACAACCTTCGGGGCTTTTTTCTTGCCAAAGATTGGCCTATTTTTAGAAGTTGTATTTATCTTAACTTCATGGACTACGCAAGAGGCGCATTCGGTATTCTAGTCATCGTATTGGTGGCCTTTCTATTTTCATCCAATAAGAAAAAAATTGACTGGAGGTTAGTTGCGATTGGAATTTCCCTTCAACTGGTATTTGGATTCCTAATTACTCAAGTGACAGTCGTCAAAGATGCATTCCAGTTTATTTCTGAAGGCTTTGTCAAGTTTTTGAGTTTTAGTGAGGCTGGCGCTCGATTTATATTTGGGGATTTAGCTGGGGATAGTTTTGGATTTATTTTTGCCTTCAAGGTTTTGCCTACCATTATCTTTTTCTCAACTGTTTCTTCAGGATTGTATTACTTGGGGATCTTGCAAAAGGTAGTCTACGGTATTGCTTGGGTGATGGCACGGTCCATGCGGTTGTCTGGTCCTGAGTCGCTATCAGCCGCTGGAAATATCTTTTTGGGTCAAACAGAGGCCCCGCTTTTGGTGAGACCCTTTATTCCTCAAATGAGTAAGTCGGAATTGATGTGTTTGATGACCGGTGGAATGGCTACGATTGCTGGTGGAGTACTTGCCGGATACGTGGCTTTTTTGGGAGGGGATAGTTTGGAAGAGCAAAGTAAGTTTGCAGCCTACCTATTGGGTGCAAGTATTATGAATGCTCCTGGGGCAATTGTAATGTCCAAGATGTTTATTCCAGAGACAGAGAAGGAAATTAAGCAGGATAAACTTGAGGTAAACCAAGAAGCCATGGGAGTTAATCTTATTGACGCGATGTCTATTGGAGCTGCCGAGGGTCTAAAGTTGGCCTTGAATGTAGGAGGGATGCTTTTGGCGTTTATCGCGGTTATTGCAGCAGTGAATTATGGATTAACCGGAATGATCGGGGAATACACAGGTCTCAATGCTTGGGTAGAAAGTTCTACAGGGGGTCAATTCAAAGGATTCTCATTAGAATATATTTTTGGTCAAGTGTTCCGAGTTTTTGCCTGGGTAATTGGTGTGGAATGGGCAGATACGCTGCAGGTAGGGAGCCTCTTGGGGCAAAAAACAGTGATCAATGAGTTTGTGGCTTACCTAAGTTTAGCCGAAATGAAGGAAGCTGGAACCATCAGCACCAAATCCATCATCATCGCTACCTATGCTTTGTGTGGATTCTCGAACTTTAGTTCCATTGCGATCCAATTGGGTGGTATTTCGATCATCGCTCCAAATCAACAAGGAAATCTCAGCCGCTTGGGCTTGCGCGCCTTAATGGCTGCCTCCCTGGCTTGCCTCATGACCGCTACGGTCGCCGGGATGCTGGTTTAGAGCACTGCAATGTACAAAGTACCAAGTACAATGTACAAAGTACGAAGTACACGGTACCAGGTACCTGCCTACCGTAGGCGAAGTACTTCGTGAAATACGACTGACGAATTACGGGATGAATACCAAGTTCCTTTAGAACAGTAATTCAAGGATCACAATTTTTATCCTTGTTTCAAATTATTTCACGGAGCGAAGCGGAGTCTATATCTATCGTATTTCGTACTTCCTATCTCATACTTTGTACAATAAGCACTCCTTCGACATTCTTCAATCAGCATTCAAAATTCGACATTAGTTCCACTGTCGTATTTCGCATCTCGTACTTCGTATCTCGTACTTCGTATCTCATACCTCATACTTTGTACAATAAGCACTCCTTCGACATTCTTCAATCAGCATTCAAAATTCGACATTAAAAAACAGTAACAAGTAGTTAGTATCAAGTAGCAAGACATCCATTTTGCTTAGTAAAAGGTACCAAGAGCCACAAAGGAATTAATTAGATAAGCACTCGTGCATCCTAAAAAAAACCACATAGTCACAAAGCGAATCCTATGTGACTATGTGGCTAACAACTTTTAGTCTCGGCTCCTGCCTCTAATTTCTTATTTTAAGCTATTTCAAGGAGCGAAGCGCAGTCTATTTCTAC